>Ga0207862_1000066_pt1 | contig 25001 bp, 23 predicted proteins | sample LuqExpMetageno81_FD_187838 | JGI IMG/M metagenome (GOLD analysis project Ga0207862, IMG submission 187838) | Tropical forest soil microbial communities from Luquillo Experimental Forest, Puerto Rico - Sample 81 (SPAdes) | ecosystem: Environmental > Terrestrial > Soil > Tropical forest ... | reverse complement strand
TGAAATCGACACCTGTTCTACCCCTGGCAGCGTAGACACGCGGCGAAAAACCTCCAGAAGAAAGTCGGCGCGCTTCTCCTCGACGCCATAAGGATCGGTGACTGGGTTGTTGGATATGGGAATCCAGATTTGTAGCGTAGCCAGGTGCGCGGGATTGAATCCGGGACGCACTTCGAGCACGTGCCAGAAACTTCGAAGGAGAAGGCCCGTACCCGCCAGCAAGACAATCGCTAGGGCCATCTCGGTTACGGCAAGAACCCGTGACAGTCGGGTGTGGCGTCTGCCAAGCCCCGAGCCGCGGCTGCCTTCCCTCAGGTTCTCAACCTGGCTAGGATTCGCCGCTTGAACCGCGGGCACGAGCCCGAACAGGACCCCCGTGAGTATCGACAGCAGCAACGCGAAACAAAGCACACCGGCACTGACCTGAACTTCGTTGAGCCGTGGGGTATCCGCGGGAGCGAGGCTGATGATCGCGCTTTTCAAAAGGAAAACCGTAATCAGGGCAAGAACACCTGAAATGAGTGACAAAAGCACGCTTTCGGTCAGCAGCTGGCCCACCAGTCGTGCTTGACTTGCACCCATCACTAACCGAATCGCAACCTCACGCCGACGCCCAGAAGAACGCGCCAAAAGAAGGTTGGCGATGTTCACGCAGGCGATAAGCAGTACAAATCCCACCGCTCCCAAGAGGATGAACAACTCCGTGCGCTGCGGGCCGACCAAGTCGTCTTTCAACGGAACAAGCCGTACGGCCCACTTCGCGGCTGAAGGATACTCGGCTGGATACTCCCGGCTGAGTTCCGATATGTAAGAATCGAGCCGCGCTTGCGCCTGCTCGACCGTCAGGCCAGGCTTCAGGCGCGCAATCGCACCGGGAATCATCCTCTGTGACCTTGCAGCGGGAACAGGAAACGGAAGACCGTTGAAGCCGGTAGCGACCCAGACTTCCACATCGGTATCGAGAGTGGGGCCCGGGTGACGGAAGCCCGCGGGCATCACACCAACAATCGTGTACATGTCACTATCGAGGCGCATCTTCCGCCCGATGATCCTGGGGTCTGCCCCGTAGTAGCGGCGCCAAAAGCCGTTGCTGATAACGACGGGCTCCATGAACCCCGGTGCGGCATCCTGAGCCGTATAGACGCGACCAAGTTCCGGCTTCGTTCCGAGCAAAACAAAATAATCCGGACTGGTGACGAGACTCTCGGCGCGGACCGTTCGATCCCCACCGCTGACTGCCGAACTACTCGGCGCCACGGCCGAAATGCCCTGAAACACGTCCGAGCGATCCTCGAAATCCCAGAGCTCAGGTGCTGACATGCCAACATCTTGGTTGTTCGGGCCACGAAGGTCGTCAAAGACCCGTACGAGCTGCTCAGGGTGAGGGAACGGTAACGGCCGTAGCAAGACGGAATATACCACGCTGAATGTGGCGACATTGGCTCCAATTCCGAGTGCAAGAGTCAGCACCGCAACGATGGTAAACCCTTGGCTTTTGAGCAACGTTCGGCCCGCGTAGCGCAGGTCTCGGACAAATCCCAACACGGTTTCCCCCGGGCGCGTCTTCGTCATGGGGCAGACGCGAAGATTCCATGCCTTATATGGACGAGGGGACCGCGTCATTGTTAGCAGCGGAATCGCAGCGCCGACACGCACACGGGGTGCACCGCTCGCAGAGAACTCCGCTTGTCCTCATTCGAACCGCACGAGAAGGCTCGCTGCTTGCACCTATGCGGCATTACCCTTTCGAGAAAGCGACCTGCAGTGGTCGCAGCGGGGGGCCTTACTTTTTTTTTCGAAGGGGGCAACATTCCTTGCGAGTGGCCCTCCTCGCGCATCGCTAAATACTTGATCCACCCACGTCCATGGCATAAGCTCTCCCCAAAGAAATACAGGCCTCCAACGATCCGCGGCTCTTGATTAGCGAAATTTCCTCGAAAGGATTCGAGATGTCTCTATTTGAGTGGTGCCAGTGGCTGCAGCACACGCGTTTCGCCACGGCGATCAGCGAATCGGACTGGCTATTCCCCCTGATTGAAGGTAGCCACATTCTGGCACTTCCCTTGTCCGTCGGCATGATCGTAATCCTGGATCTTCACCTGTTGGGGATTGCCTTTTGCGATGGGCCGGGGAGGAAGCTAGTGCTTAACCTGATGCGCTGGTGCAAGATCGGCTTCGCGGTCATGTTTCTCACCGGTGGTCTTCTATTGGTCACTCAGGCCGGCAAGGCTTACGGCAATGCGTTCTTCCGCGCAAAATTGATCCTTCTTCTGCTGCTGGGGATCAATGCCGCGGCGTATCAAAAAGTGTTTTTCCCGAAAATGGCGCAATGGGATTCGCCCACTGGAGCACCGGCGGGCGCGAAATTCTGCGCTGCCTTTTCGCTGCTCCTCTGGATCGGCGTCATTGTTTGCGGCCGCACGATGGCTTATCAATTCTGATATATCTGCTATGGCGCTCCTCCTCCTATTGCAATCATGGTCAAACTGGGCCCCGTTGGTCTTCGTCCGCGACAGTAAGTACGGCATGCCCGTGGTTCAGTCTTTTCATTTGATGGGTCTCACCATCCTCTTGGCCACGGTGCTCTTGCTGGATTTGCGCCTGGTCGGCCTCGGCATGAATGACTACCGGCTCTCTTGGCTGGCGAGGCAACTGAAGCCCTGGACCTTGGGTGCGTTCACGGTTGTGATTTCATCCGGAATTCTGATGTTTCTCGCCACGCCCGGAAAGTACCTTGGCAGCCGTCCGTTCCGCCTTAAGATGGCACTCCTTTGCCTCGCACTCCTGTTCCATTTCGGCGTGCTCCGCAGATTCACCGCGGCCGATTCCGACGCGCGTTCGCGGCGGGTGGATGTGATCGTGGCCTGCTTTTCGCTTGCGCTCTGGTTCGGCGTGGGTTGGGCGGGGCGCGCGATTGCTTTTATTCCGTGAGTGGTCTAATATCCCGCGCAACCGCAATTCTGGAGGGATTCCGTGATTCCAGGAACCAGGCCCCCAAGGTTTTTGCTGGTGGTTTTCGCGGCCCTGCTGGTCAGTCAGGCTCAAGCACATCACAACATGACGGCGGTCTTCGACTTCAACGATCGCGTCACCTTTACGGGCACGCTGACTTCAATCGATTGGCGCAACCCTCACACCTACTTTACCGTCGAGGTTAAAGGCGCAAGCGGCGCGATCGAGACTTGGCAAAGTGAAGGTCCCTCGCCGAGCTTCTTCCGGATCCGCGATGTCGGCAAGCCCGATTTCGAAGCCAGCGTCGGAAAGACGGTTACGGTGGAGATCAGTCGCGCGCGGGACAAATCCCGCTTCGGACTCATCCGAACCTTTACACTCGCGAACGGGAAAGTAGTCTCGGCCTGTCCCCAGAATTGTTAAGCCGCTTCGTGACTTGCGCCAATGTTTCTTTTCGCTAAGAATTGTGTTCGCATGGCGGTCATTTTGACCGCTGCCTCTCTCTGTTTTGCCGCGCTTGCGGGCCGGGCACTGGGACAAGAGCTGAACGCCGAAGCAAAGTCCAAGGAAGCGGTCGAAGCCAGGGCAAAGCGCAACGCCCAAATCTTTCAGAATAATGCCTCGATTCTCACGTTTTTGGATCGCTATGGCAAGCGTACCGGACAGATTGGCGAGCGTGCGCTCTATGAAAACGCCGTGCTGTCTCCGGACGGCAAGCGCATCGCTGCCATTAAGGATGATTTGGAGAACGAGAGCGCCGACCTGTGGGTCTTTGACGTGACCACCGGCGCAGTCGCCCGATTTACAACCAGCATTCGGACGGAGTTCGTCGATACGCCCGTCTGGTCTCCCGACAGCAGCCGACTGGCCTACGTGGCGATGCGAAAGGGCCAAGAAGGGGTCTACCTGCGCGCCGCCAACGGCCAAGGAGCAGAGGAACTCCTGTACAAGAATCCCGGCGCCTTCATGGACCTGGCCGACTGGTCCTCGGACGGCCGGTTCTTGACCTTCGCCATATCGGATCTTAAAGGAGGCTCTCTCTACATTTTGCCGCTTGAAGGCGGTCCCGAGCGCAAAGCTATCGAAATCTTTCACGGCGATTTGCGTGTTTCGAGGCCGCACTTCTCTCCCGACGGCCGCTACCTGTCGTATGTCGTGCGAGACAAGACCGACAAACAGGAGGTTTTCGTCCGCCCGGCCGATCCTTCGGTGAACGCAGGCCCTTGGCAGATTTCCGACGGCAGCTTTAGCCCTGGATATTGGGTTCGCGGCGGCAAAGAGCTTTATTATGTTGCACGCGATCAATCCATGATGGTCGCGGAGGTCAGTACTTCGACATCCTTCTCGTTCAGCAAGCCCAGGGTGCTGCTTCGCCAGAAGGCCGCCGTTCCGGATGACCTGATGTACATCAGCGCCGATGGGGATCGGTTCCTCGTCCTTCCCCCGGCTCGTGGCCAGGAGTTACAGCAGCTCACCATCTTCGATCAAGGAGGAAAAGTTGTCAGCAAAGTGGGCGAGCCGGCCCTGTATTCCATTGGAGCCTTTTCTCCTGAAGGGAATCGCCTGCTCGTCATCAAGAAAGACCTCGATACCGGGCAGGAAGACCTCTGGGTTCTCGCGATCGACACGGCAAAGGCCACCCGCATTACCGACGACACTCGGTTTAAGAGCACACCCCTGTGGTCGCCGGACGGAAAGTACATCCTCTATAGCGCGTTGCTTGACGGTGACTGGCCCGTCTACCGCAAAGCGGCAGACGGAACCGGTAAGGAGGAATTGTTGTTCCGCTATACGCCTGGCGCGTTTGTAGCTCTCAGTGATATTTCTTCCGATGGGAAATTCCTCGTCTGCGACTCCGGCGGAGTCATCCTGCTCGTTCCGCTTGCGGTGAGCGATCCGGCGGCACGGAAACCGGTTGAGTATCTGCGGGACGAATTCGATGACGGCACCGGGAGGCTATCGCCCGATGGCCGCTTTATCGCCTACCGCTCCGATGAGGCGAAGCCCGAACGGTTCGAGATTTATGTCCGCCCCTTCGATGCCGCTAAGCCGGCGGACGAAAAGAAATGGCAGGTGTCGAAGGACGGCGTTTTCGGCAGTAATATCTTTTTCGGATTTCCCGCAATGCTCCACTGGCGCGGCGACGGCAAAGAGATTTTATTCCGCGCACAGGAGCTCGATTCAAACGACCTCGTGATGATGGCCGCTGATGTGGAGACCGCCCCGACGTTCCGGGTCGGCACCCCAAAGATGCTTTTCAGACTGCCGGGCCCGGTCTCGGGCAGCCTCGGCGCGGTCAGCCGCGACGGCCAACGGTTTGTCCTTCCCGTCAATGTGCCCGCGGATAAAACCGCGCAATCTTCGGGCGCTCAATGACGCGGCGAAAGCGGTCAGCCGGCCAACCACTAACGTGATGGGTAGAGCGCAGAGTTCCGGCGGAAGTGCATCTCCGGGTTGCCGGGCGAGGCATCTCACGCGACGGTTGCTGTTACTTTCGGCCGTAGTTTCAACCCAATTCTGCGCCAGCTGCGCGAGACAGAAGCCCGAGGCCGAATATCGGCCCACAACGACAATCAAGGACCTCATGGATGGCATTATCGATCCGGCCGCCGACACCATCTGGAACTCCGTCGCGACCACGATAACCATGAAAGGCAAGGAGGAGAAGGCGCCTCGCACCGACGACGAGTGGACTACGGTTCGCCGGAGCGCCCTGCAGCTGCTGGAAGCCTCCAATCTGCTCCAGATTCCCGGCCGCCATGTTGCGAAACCTGGCGAGCGGAACGAGCAGGGCATAGAACTCCAGCCGGAGCAGATTGAGAAGTTAATCAACCAGGACCGCCAAGCTTGGATCGCATTTGCACATGGTCTTCACGACGCCGCGACCCTAGCGATCCATGCGGCAGATGCGAAGGACGCGGCGAAGGTACTGGAGAGCGGGGAGCAGATCGACAACGCTTGCGAACGCTGTCATCAGCAATACTGGTATCCGCAAGCTGCCCAGTCCAACGGCAAGTAGGGACGCGATGACTTGGTAGCGATACCGGGAGTCGAGGCTCCAGCCCGTAGGATTTTTCCGGAAAAACTGGGTTTTTATTGCCACGGCGTGCCTCGATGCCGTAGAACTCGAAGTCTTGCAAGACCATGCGCCGTGTGTACTGAACTGGGCTTTCACAGCGCAGCAACTCTTCGATTGCGCTCCGGATGAGGTCAGGCTGCACCCGAAGCTCACCGATTTTAGCCGATAACCCCAAGGCTGAAGTGCGGCGCTACGAAACTGGCCATTTCACCCTCGAAACACACCATCGCGAGATCGCCGGCGCGATTCGCGATTTCCTTGACCGGCAAGTTGGTTCAAAAGTGGCGAATGCATGAGTGGTCCCCGAATGTTAGAGCTAGGGTGGGTTGTCAAGGAAAGGCGCACCCTTCCCTTCTGACGAAACGTCGCGAACTTCAGTCTGCAGCACGCTCCTACCGCGAGGGTAGCTCGCGTTACAAATAGTTGGCGGCTGTGGCCGTGTGGGCGCCCGCGAAAGCAGCAACCGTGCAGTAGACTTTTATTGCGCCCTTGGTTTCGGTGAGCTGGCGAATCATTTCTTGGTAGTTTTCCAAGCCTTTCACCTCGTGCGTCAGTAGCTTTGTGAGCCAGCCAGGGTACTGGAGTTCAGCGGTGGAGAGGTCTTTCACGCCTGCTTCGAAGTATTCGCGATTGGCGTTGACGCTGCCGAACGCAACTTTGTTGCCGAGAACGAAGCCGAGATTGATTTTGTCGGCCGGTATTTCGAGTTGCCGGGAGCCGCCCGTTACACTAACCATCGCGAGAACCCCGTTCTTCGCCAATACGTTCATGGCTTCGAAAACGAGAGGCGAATAACCCGTGCCTTCGAGGATCAAATCGAACGGACCATGTTTGGCGGACGCATCAGTGAGCGACGTTTGCTTCGTGCTGATGTAGCGCGCGCCCAATTCTTCGATCAAGCTACTGTTGAGTGTTGGCGGCATTGTATTCCCAAACGTGGTGACATCCAGGCCACGGAGACGCAACACCAACGTGGCCAGCAGGCCGAGTGTTCCCGATCCCATAACCGCCGCGCGTCTTGGTTGCCATACACGCAGGCGCTGCTGAATGCGGTACGCCTGCTCGATAGCCTTTTGAGCGACGCTCATCGGCTCCATCAGGACGCCCACTTCCTTCATGTTTTCAGGAACGCGAATGATGTACTCGGGTTCATCGACGATATATTCCGTCAGGAACCCGTGGCGGAGATTGATGCCCCGTTCGAAGTAGGTGCCGTCCGTGGTCATGTCGTATGTGCCGATTGCATCATAGAGGCTCGAGCCGGGCCGGCGGACGGTCAAGGACACGTAATCTCCAGGCTTGAACTCGGTGACGTTCGCACCAACCTCCTCGACGATGCCGAAGCTCTCGTGGCCCACGATGAGGTAGTCGTCGCCCTCCGGAGCGGCTCCGTACTCGGCCGCGTTGATTTCTTTGTCGGTGCCATCGACCCCGACGCGGAGAATCTTCACGAGCACACCCCGGCCGTTGGGAACGTCCGAGACTGCAGGCTTCGGAACTTCACGCAGGTGAATTGTGTTCGCTTTTCCGGGAATGACGGCGACCGCCTTCACAAGCTCGCGTCCCGGGGTCTTTGTCGTTTTGTTTTCTACTGTCACTAATTCCATCGTGCTCTCCTTGATTGTCGTTATCAAAATCCTTTGCCTACATTCCTTCGCCGCTTTGCTCGATCAGCTTCGAAACGAGTCCGGTCCAACCAGTCTGGTGACTCGCGCCAATCCCCGCCCCGTTATCGCCGTGAAAGTATTCGTGGAAATAAATCAGGTCGCGCCAGTGCGGATCTTGCTGAAATTTCTGCAAGCCGCCATACACAGGACGGGTTCCGTCCGACGACCGGAGAAAGATCCTGGTCAGCCGGCGCGAGATCTCCGCAGCAGCCTCCCACAGTGTGGCGGAGCGGGAAGAACCGGTTGGCAGTTCGACGGTAAAACCGTCACCGTAAAAATGGTGGAACTTCTGCAGCGCCTCGATCAGCAGGAAATTGATCGGTAACCATACGGGCCCGCGCCAGTTGGAGTTTCCGCCGAAAAGACCAGTGCTCGATTCCGCCGGTTCGTAATCGACGCGATGTTCCGTTCCATTGGCGCGAAAGACGTAGGGGTTGTCTCTGTGGAACTTCGAGATGGCGCGAATACCGTACGGAGAGAGAAACTCGGACTCGTTGAGCAAGTAGCGAGCCACACTCTCAAGCTGGCCTCGGTTGACGAGTGAGAGCAGACGGCGCATACCCTTACCCCTCTCCTCGGTTGTTTCGATATGCTCCGGAACATCGGGGTGGTTGTCGATGAACCATTGCATCCGGCGCTTGAAGCCGGGAAGACGGTCAACGATGTCTTGCTCCAAGGTCTCGACGGCCAGCAACGGAATCAGTCCGACGAGGGAGCGCACCTTCAGGTAGTGGCGATCGCCATCAGGTAAATGGAGCACGTCGTAGTAGAAACCGTCCTCCTTGTCCCAGAGTTCGATGCCCTCGCCGCCCCGGTCATTCATGGCATGCGCGATATGAACGAAATGTTCAAAAAACTTACTGGCGACACTTTCGTAGGCGGGGTTCTCGCGTGCGAGTTCGAGTGCGATGGCCAGCATGTTCAGGCAGTACATTCCCATCCAGCTCGTGCCGTCGGATTGCTCAAGATGGCCGCCGGTCGGCAGCGGAGCCGAGCGGTCGAACACGCCGATGTTGTCGAGACCAAGGAAACCGCCCTGGAAAATGTTCATGCCCTCGGCGTCCTTGCGATTCACCCACCAGGTGAAGTTCAGCAGTAGCTTGTGGAAGATGCACTCGAGGAAATTGCGGTCGGCTTTGCCACGGATGCGCTTTTCGATCTTGTACACGCGCCAGGCGGCCCAGGCATGCACCGGCGGGTTCACATCGCCGAAGGCCCATTCGTAGGCCGGCAACTGACCATTCGGATGCATATACCACTCGCGCAGGAGAAGCGTGAGCTGCTCTTTTGCGAAATCGGGATCCACCTGTGCCAGCGGAATGCAATGGAATGCCAAATCCCAAGCGGCGTACCAGGGATATTCCCATTTGTCAGGCATCGAAACGACGTCGGCGTTGTAGAGAGTAGACCATTGGTGATTACGGCCTTTCTTCCGGCCTTCCGGTGGAGGCGGCCCTGCGGGATCGCCATCGAGCCAGGCGCGCACGTCAAAGTGATAGAACTGCTTGGACCACAGGAGGCCGGCGAATGCCTGGCGTTGTACGTTTCGAGCGTCCTCCGAAAGCCCTTGGGGAACGCGTCGGGCATAGAATTCATCGGCTTCCAAGCGTCGTGACGCGAAGATCGATTCGAATGATTGGCCCAGCAGTTCGGTCTTGGGTGAATCCGCCAGGACAAGCCGTGGCGCCGACGCCCGCACAATCTTTGGTTCTTTGTCGGTCAGGCGGAGACGCACCGTGACCGACGCACCAGGCGCAATCCGGAAACGATAGTGAGCGGCGGCCTTCGTGCCAACCTTGGCTGGATTCACAGCGTCTCGCTTGCCGTTCACGACGTAGTCGTTGATTCCGTCCTTGACGAAAGGCGATGCATTCGGCGACCCGAACAGGCGCTGTGCATTTGTTTCATTCTCGGTAAAAAGAAGCTCAGGCTCGCCTTCGCAGAGCAGCCAACGCCGGCCGTAGGTCTTGTGATCAACTTCGATCACCGCGGCACCAGGGATCCCGTACTCTTTGGGAATAGCCAGACTGCCTGGGGCACTCAGCGACGGTCGGTACGAGTCATTGCCCCAGGACCAGGTATTGCGGTACCAAATTGTTGGAAGGAATGAGAGCATCCCCTCGACCGGCCCGCGGTTCGTCATTGTAATCTTGACGAGGATGTCTTCCGAAGTGGCTTTGGCATATTCAGCGAGCACATCGAAGTAGCGGTTCTCGTTGAACGCACCGGTATCCAGCAGTTCGTATTCAAAGTCATGCCGCGTGCGGCGGCGATTCTCTTCGACCAGCGCGAGGTAAGGAAATTCTTGTTGTGGATACTTGTACAGAGCCTTCATGTACGAGTGCGTCGGTGTGGAGTCGAGATAGAAGTAGTATTCCTTGACGTCTTCGCCGTGGTTCCCCTCATTGCCGGTCAGACCGAACAACCGCTCTTTGAGAATGGGATCGTGTCCATTCCACATGGCCAGCGCGAAGCAGATCAGTTGATGCCGGTCCGAAATCCCGGCGATACCATCCTCGCCCCACCGATAGACGCGGGAGCGCGCATGATCGTGCGGGAAATAATCCCATGCCGCACCACCGGGACTGTAGTCTTCGCGCACCGTCCCCCACTGCCGTTCGGACAGATACGGTCCCCAGCGTTTCCAGTGGACCTGTCGGTCGCGTGATTCCTGTACTCTTTTTTCTTCGGCGTTCATGGTTCTTCATCCAACGCAGAGCTATTGCGCGGTCACTTCGATGGGGTGGCCATCGGGATCACGCAGCTGAAATGCCTTGCGGAATTCCAGGTTGTTCATATGAGTCGAAACGACGCCCGAGGATACAAATTTGGCTTTGGCGGCGAGCAGTTTTTGCGCCGCCACGTCGGCATCACCTGTAACCAAAATCGTGGCGCGATGCACAAGATCATTGGCATGCTCGTCAACCGGAAAAGGCCTACCATCCCGCGGGCTGAGGTACTCGAGCAGCTCGATTCCCGGCCCCGCTTCGGCTCGTAACGCCGTGATGCGCAAGTGCGCGCCGAAAACGTTGTTCAGATGTTCCTGTTCCGTGCCGTAGTTTTCGCTTTCACCGACCACACGGAATCCAAGCAGGTCGCGATAGAACTTCAGACTGGAGTCGGTGTCGGCGATGGCGATCGCGGTGTGGTCGATCCCGAGAAAAAGACGATCCGAGGGTTGGTGCCACTTGGGATTTCCTTTGTCGGTCGGAAACTGCAAGATTTCCAGCGGATGATCATCCGGGTCCTTGAAATAGAAGGCTCGAATTCCACCAGCATTCTTGTTCCAATCGGGCAGAAGCTGCGGACCGGACGACGCATGTTCGACTCTGTTGCGGCGAAGAATCGCGTAGGCGCGGTCCATGTCGCTGACGATGATTGCGATGTGCTGGAACCACAGGTCATTGCTTCGCGAGTCCACAGGAATCGGACGGCCTCGCGGGGCGAGAAATTGCGCCAACTCAATCGATTCGTTTCCGAGTCGCATGCGCACGAGACGGACGCGTGCACCGAAGACCCCGAACAGTTGCTCCACCTCGTCCCCATAGACTTCCGTGTCCGAAATCTTCTCGAACGTCAGCACCTGCGAGTAAAAGCCGACTGCACGATCCATATCGCTGACGGTCATCTGGATCGGTCCGACCGCCTGAACAAATGAGCTTTGAGCCTGGCTGGGTGCTGCGGATTGCGGATAAGACGCGATTACCGCGGCAAAGCAAACGGTCAGCGTCAGCAGCCAGCGAACGCAACTACGACGCATGTGTGGCTCCCGCAAGTGAGGTGGGTGCCGCCGATTGTTTGGACGATGACCCGAGGCGTTGCTTCAGGTGCTCTCCCACGCGTAAGGCATTTGCCATAATCGTCAGCGCCGGGTTGACGGCGGCGCTGGAGGGGAAAAAGCTGCCGTCCACGACGTACAAGTTGTCGAGATCATGCGCCTTGCAATCAATATTCAGCGCAGAGCTTCGCGGGTCCTTGCCGAAACGGATCGTGCCGTTCTGATGAGCGACGCCAGCGAGAGGAATCTGATCGCCCAAGAACAGATTCCGAGCGAAGAGACCTTGGTGGCACTCGTGACCGTGAACACCGCACGCGGTCTGCTGATTGAGCAACTGCTTCAGCTTTGCGATTAACCGGTGATGGGCTTCCTGGTTGTTGGGCGTGTAGCTCAGGACGATATTTCCTTCGCGATCGAGCGTTATGCGGTTGTTCGGATCGGGCAAATCTTCTGATGTAAGCCAGAAACTCAGCGAGTGTTTGGCCATCAAATCAAGCGTCCAACCCGGCGCGATCGCCGGTGCGCCGGCGGAAAGCGCTACGCCGTCCAGTTTCGCCACGAAGGAGAAATGCCCCAAGGGGTATTCCCACTCTTTCGAACCGAAATAGAAATCGTTCACGGCGAGAGTCTTGTGATACAGCGTCGGATTAGGGCACTTCGAAAGCGCTAGCATCACGGAATTGACGTGGCCCATATAGTGACGGCCCACGACGTCGGAACTGTTCGCCAAGCCTCGCGGGTGTTTGTGGTTCGCTGAACGAAGGAGAAGCGCCGCCGAGTTGATTGCGCCGCAGGAAACCACAACCACGTCCGCCGAAAGACCGATGGTGTGGCCGTTCTGTCGAACTACGATCCGCGACACCTCCCGGCCGGACGCGCTTGTTTCGAGCTTCTCGACGTATGAATCCGTCATTAGGGAGACGTTCGGGAAGCGCAGTGCCGGATCGACACAAATCACCTGGGCGTCTGACTTGGCGTCGACGAGGCACGGGTAGCCGTCGCATGTGTCGCAGCGGATGCACTTGCTGGCTACGGGATTCGCTTCATCGATCTGCAGTCCGAGCGGCGTATGAAACGGACGCAAGCCCTGGCGCGCGAAGTCTTCGCTGAGCTGCTGAATGCGAGGTTCATGGCTGATCGGGGGATGCGGGTAGGGCCCGCTCGCGGCAGCCTCGGTCGGATCTTCACCGCGCTGGCCGTGCACATGATACAGACGTTCAGCCTGCAGATAATAGGACTCGAGATCATCGTAGGAGATCGGCCACGCCGGCGAGACACCGCCGATGTGACGAATCTCACCAAAGTCCTCGCGGCGCAAACGAAACAGCGCTGCACCATAGAATTTCGTGTTGCCGCCGACGTAATAGTTCGTGTGGGGATGCAGCGGGTTCCCGTTCTTGTCGCGCCATTGCTCCTTGGTCTGGTATTTCGCTTCGACATTTACCGCGCGCGAATCCCAGTTCGCTTTTTCACGCCGAACGTAGCCACCGCGTTCCAGAATCAGGATCTTCTTTCCGGTGGATGCAAGTGAATGCGCGAGCGTACCGCCACCGGCGCCCGAGCCGATGATGATTACGTCGAAGTGTGGTTCTGTACCGGTCATGTTCTTTCTCCAAGTCGTTCTGTCTTGTCAAAGCCAAATCAGGCTCGTTGCAGCTCCGCGTAGCGGCAGCGGAAGATGCACCGCGTCGAGTTGTGGTGATGGTATTTCGCGCAGTAGACCGCCCGAACGGATCGCAGTCGCAGATACAGCTCCGCCGCCAGAAGCATCCCGATGGGCGGAGCCGTGAAATAAATCCAGAGCGCATGAAACGCGTGCGCGGGTAACGCCGAGCCGAGCGTTCGCGCCGGATTCATGCTCATGCCCGACAGTGGCCCCTCAAACGTGATGTAGGTCGCCACCAGAGTCGCCGCGAAGTACGGTGTGAAATTCGAAAGTCGCGCGGTGTTCGAAACCGTGAGCACCATCAACGCGAGAAGAAAAGAAATGACGAGTTCCGCCGCGAAGGCAGCCGGAATTCCCGACCGACCGGGCTGCGTTGCAGCAAAGTTCACATTCGGATGCGCCAACACCGGACCGAGAATCAGTGCCGAAACCGTTACTCCGGCGATCCCGCCGATGAACTGGAACGCCATGTAGAAGAACGCATCCCAATTCGCGACCTTACCCAGGCGAAAGAACATCAACGTTGTCGCGGGGTTCATGTGCGCCCCGGATCGTTTCCCCCAGGGCGTGTGCATCAGCCCGAGAAGCGTACCCCCCATGGCGATACCGATGAGCGCCATGCGCAACAGCGGATTCGGCAGCATCTGGCACACAGGAGATGCCGGATGTTCCAAAAGGACCGTGAACGAGCAGGCAGACACCATGAACAGTCCGAGCTCGGCGGCTTCCATGAAATATTCCGGCCAGTGTTTCGCAAAAGCGAGAACGGCCTGGTGCCGCTGGCGGACCTCTGGCCGGCCGGCAGGCTTAAGCGTTAGATCGGCTGGGGCACTGGTTGTCACTGCTTGCGTACCGTTCATGTGCCATGGGATACGGAGGTGCAAAAAAGGTGTCAAAGAAAGTGAGCAACACGGGCAAAATTCGCGCGAAAATAGCTGCGTCTTTTCTAGCGGCGTTGCATCCGATACCAGGACGAACGGCCCTTTCAGTGGTTCCAAAACGAATTGAACGAAGCGCAGGTAGGCTTGCCGCGTAGCTTTGCCTGTTGATGGGGGGAATTCAAAAGGATGGAAGCGCTCAATCCATCTTTGGAAACACGCGAGTCGGAACTGGTGCAACAAGCGCGGGCGGGATGCAAAGAAGCCTTCTACCGTCTGGCCCAACCCTGCGAAAGAGCCTTTTTTGCCGCCGCCATGGGCATCCTTAATAACGAGGCGGACGCCGAAGAGGCAGCTCAAGAGGCCGTCCTCAAGGCCTTTACCAACATCAGCCGGTTCCGTGGGGAATGCAAATTCAGCACCTGGATCATCCAAATCTGCATCAACGAAGCCCGCCTGAAAATCCGCAAAGCCCGTAAGCACCTCTACGAATCCATCGATGAATCGAAAAGCGGGGAGGACGGAGACTATTTCCCGCGCGACTTCGCCGACTGGCGGGAGATTCCTTCCGAGGCTCTCGAGCGCAAGGAACTGCGGGATGCCTTGCAGCGCGCGATGGCGTCGCTCCCCGAGAAGTATCGCGAGGTCCTGATTCTACGAGACATCCAGCACCTCTCAATCGAGGAAACAGCGCAGGTGCTTGGCATAGGCACGGGCAACGTCAAGACGCGGCTCCTGCGGGCACGCTTGCAAATGCGGGACGCATTGGCGCCCGGGATCGATGGGAACTGGTCCCTGGGTCGCCAGGAATATGCTAAGGTTCGAGCCTGGTAGGATTTGCGGGGACGAGAGATTTGAATCTTTTTGGGGTCAAGGGTATCGAACAAGGGTGATTGAGATCAGCTGCCTGGAGGTCTGGAAGGAGATCTCCAACTTTATCGACAACGATGTCGAGCCGGAACTCCGTGCGCGGATGGAAGCGCATTTCAAAGTCTGCGCGCATTGCACCGCAATTCTGGACGGGGCTCACAATGTCGTAAAGTTGGTGACTGATGGTGTGGAGTACAAGATGCCCGACGGTTTCAGCCGTCGACTGTACGACAAGATCAAGGACAAATAGGTCTTAGGCGTTGGCCGGTTCTTCGGTCATGAACCAGCGGCTCGCACTGGAGCCGACCTGTTCCCGGACATCGGTGTTGTTCAGGAAAAGCGAGATCCTCCAAGCCGCGTCCCCCTCATGGTTCCATAGCTCGAAGTAACGATCCCGCCTGCGTACTGCAGGCCCTCCGGCCTTGGGAGTCAGGATCCATTCATGCCAGCCATGGTCTCGGGCGGTGTCGCCCTGGATCACCACGTCGATGATGATGACGTTCAGCCGCACCGTGTATTCGGCAAACAGTTGTGTGGCGCGATCGCGAAGGACGGTTCGGGCCTCTTGTTCGTACTGGCTGGGCTGCCCCGCCGACATGTCCGTGAATCCGTTGGTCCCGAATACGGAAAGCAGCTTTTCAACGTCGCCTTTCGCATGAGCCTCTCGATAGATCGTCTTCGCCACGCTGATGGCGTATTTGTCGTCCATGGGGTAGCACACTCCGGGCGGTTGAGCCCATTGGATGCGATCGGGATAGCGAGGATGCAGGAATTTTCGCGGCCCGCTTACCGAGTCCCGGATATCGACGAAGATTCGACTTCGAAGAATAGCTCGTCACCCGTCTTTCGAACGACGCCGCGCAACTGGAGCGGTTGAGCCACGTGGGGCAGAAACGCTTCTTTCGGGAGCGGCTTGCGTCCCTCCGCGGTGAGGATAAGGGTAGCCGGTCTGCCCTGGAAATCATCCGTAACGAATCCTGGCGGAATCCCGCCGCTCAGGCAGCGCACGGCACAGTCCTTGTGGACCTTGCCCCGCCCCGGATTCATCACGCCGAAATTGCATTTGGAGTCCACAATTTCTCCAGTCAGCGTGAATCGGCCAAGTTCGTCGGAGGCTGGGAGTGCGGACGGCTTTGTGTCGAGCGTAGCGATGGAACCGGGCATGACTTCGACCATGGTCTGATCCTCCCGATAGATCAACGTCCCTCGCAAGCGAACCACTTTGCGGTCAAAGCTGGACGCGATGGCATCGGCTCCGTGTTTTCCGGGCGCCACGAGCGAATAGTAGGAATACTGTGGCTGGTTCGCCGTAGGATTCGGTCGCGCAATGAGCAGTGCCGGATAGGGCGAAGCAACGAGAATGCCCTCGAAGGCACCTTGTTGGCCGAATTCGAATGTCGCGGGTGTACTAACGGTTCGCTGGGAGATCGCAAACAGTGCCGATGCCGCGACGGCAAGAGTGAGCAGCTCGGCGACCATCCGCTTCGTTCGTCGCGCGAGAGCTTCCGGAGCCTTCGGAAGATAGCCGACGTAAAAATCGCTCATACCGGAACCTCCTTGCGGGAGATTCGCGAGGGTTCAACACGCGTGCCGGGAGGATTCGGCCGAGGATCGATCCACACGCGGCCGTCCACGATTTTCGTGCGAAAGGTTGAGACCCTTTCCGTAAACGGTGGCGGAGAAGCTCCCGTTTCGGGGGAATATTGATACCCATGCCAGGGGCAGGTGACGCAACCGTCGATTATTCGGCCTTCGCCCAGGGGCCCATTCTGGTGACGGCAAACATTCGAAATCGCGCAAATCTTGCCATCGAATTTGAAAATGGCCACGCGCTCGCCGTTCACGGGAACAACGGCCGCACATTTTTCCGGGATGTGGTCGATCGCTACCCCATCGACGAAGCCATTCGAGCGGGCTTCTAACTTCTGCAGGTCGAGGCGAAGCTCTTTCCGAGCGGCGGCAAAATGTAGTGAAGAAACGACGATCACGCTGAGGGAGACCGCTCCCGCGAGAACGGGGCTCGTCTCCGACTGCAGCAGGCCCAGGGTGACGTGGGCTACGAGCAGCGCATACGCCAGATAAACCAGCATGTGCAGCGTCTTCCAAACCGGCGGCGTAAGATTGCGAAGCCAGAAATCGTGGCTCGTCGCCGCCATCAGGAAGAGAATCAGAAGCGCCGCGAAACCAAGCTGTTGAAAGGGAAAGTCCGGCACACTCGCGAGATGGCGATTGGAAGTCAGCAGACTCACGAACGGATCCTTGTCGCCTAGGGCGTGAAACTGAAAGATCCCCAAGGCCCCGTGGAACAGTCCGAGAAGAAAGGTCGTGACGCCGAGATGCCGGCGGTTGTACAGCAGCGGCAGAAAACGGGTATCCAGCCGACAGAGCGGTCCAATGCAAAGCACTACGTTCAAGAGGAGAAAGGCAGCCGAGCCGAATGCGCGGATCAAAAGCGTTTCGGTGGTGACGAACGGGAATATTGCCACGCCCAGTCCCACGAACAACCCGACATATACGGCGACTCCACCGACGAAGGTGAGGTCATAGATGCGCTTCTGACTGTTCCAGCCGATGGCCTGATATTGCGTGCTCATGGCTAGCCTCCAACCGGAATGCTGGCGACAACCTGCTGATGCGCCAGGCTGTACAGAATCAAATATCCTTGGGCGCGCCCGTTTCCGGGAAGCGTGTAGATTCCCCCCGCGAGATAGGAACCCACTAGTCGCGCACTTGGAGGCAGAGCCTTCGCTGCCGAATCCTCGGACCAATAGACAAGAAGATCGGGACTCGCGACGGGTGCCGCGGGAACGAGCTGCACCTTGCGTTCCGTCGGCGCGGCTGGACCGAGCAACCGGACTTTCAAGTTGACTCCAGCGACCGTCGCCGTTGTCTCTGACGCCGCAACGTCCCTGGTCAACAAGCGATGCGAAGCCGGCCACGAGTAGCGCAAGGTCAACCCACTCGCCAGAACCGCCGCAAGGACGATCGGCAAAAACAAGAACACGGCGTGGTGCGTGGCTCGCAGAGGACGAATCATCGGTGCGGACTCCTCTCTTCGGGTGGAGTACGCCGTCCGCTTACCCAACGCCTCAGCAAGAATGGCCAGAACGCCATACACCCGGGCAAGATCAGTAGGCGAAATCCCCAGCCCGAACCGATCGCCTCTTCGTCGATGCGCTGCACTCCCTTCACGACAAAAGGGATTGCGAAGACGATGCCGATCACGCCGTAGAAATACAGCGCACCAACCAACACGGTGGCGGCTTGCTCAAGCATGGGGATTATCAATGGGGATCGCCGCGCCGGTGATGTGTCCAGCCTCATCGCTGGCCAGCCACACCGCCAGGTTGGCGACCTCTTGCGGGTCAAGCCATTTGGAGAAATCGGAGCCGGGCATCGCCTTGCGATTCGCGGGCGTATCCATGGTTCCGGGAAGAATCACGTTTGCCGTCAGCCCCACATCCTTGTTTTCGAGCGCGACGGTTCGGACGAGGGCGGCGAGCGCGGTCTTGAACGCAACGTAAGCTCCCAGTCCTGCGTGTTGTTCTGCCGCGGCCAGACTCCCAATTACGACGATGCGCCCGTGCGGGGACTTGCGCAGGGGGGGAATCGCGGCGCGAAGAACATAGAATGCCCCTGTCAGGTTCAAATCCTGCATCTGCTGCCAGGTCGCATCGTCGGTATCCGCAACAGCTTGTCCACCTGCGAAACCGCCAAGCACATGGGCCACGACGTCCAGTCTGCCAAACCGCTGGACGGTCGCATTGATTCCTGCCCGCACGGCAGCGGCTTGGGTGAAGTCGACGGACAGTGGCGTGAACTGGTCAGACCGGAAGTCTTCTTTTGCGATACTGCGCGATGCGCCCACCACGGTTGCATCTTGGCTCAAGAAGGTCTTGGTGACGTAGGTCCCCAGGCCACCCTTCGCTCCAGTGATGAGGACAACTCGGTCTTTCATATTCGTGCCTATTCCTTTTCTAAACAGCTCGTCAAGGCATTAGAAACGCGACGCCCTGAACAGTTTCAGAGCGTAGCCGCAACAGAACACGAGTTCCGCACAGCGCCAAAACTCCGTGGCATTTCCAGTACGTGATGAAAGCCAGCCGATTCGCAGGGTGAACCGTCGATGTAGCGCATCGATATGAGGTGCGGGCCATGCAACACCTCCGTGTAGCTCACTGTTGCCGCATCGGGCCTGTGAACGCAGAGGGAGTATGCGCCGGCTCTTGGACGGTGTGACCGGTGTAGATTCGCTAGCCAATCGGAACCCTCTGGATTTCCCGTGAGGGAGACAATTCTGCACGTCGCCCTACGTTGTTCTTCGGCAGCTGCGTCAGACAAGCTCGAGGAAAACCAGTGCCTTCGCGTCCATGGGAATCGGTCTGTCACGACTGATTCGCCATCCCACCGCCATTCGCGAATGTCCCTTGACTGAGGGTCAATACGTACAAAGCGAAACGGCAGCATGCCTTCGAGGCGGCGTCCTTCCAGCACAGTGTCCGCCGATTCGAAACTTCCCTCAAAGATAAGTTCCGGAATCACTCCGCCGCGCGAGCATTGTTTGGACATGGCAATGCCCGGGCGGTTCAAATTCCAATTCAGCAATGCAAGGAGGACTCCAGAACCGTTTACCGCAATCCATGTTCCTCCTTCAGGCTCTGACGGATACGCGGCTAGAATCTGGCCGCTTTCGTAGACCCGAGGGAACAATGCCCGCGGCCGCGAGCGCAATTCGTCGCGATTCATGCCGACCGCGTAGCCTTCTCGACGCGGTATAAATGACAAGGTGCACATCGCTTCTAATCCGCGAGGGGGAGTTCACAAGCTTGTGCGGCGAACTCCCTCCAATCACGCCAAACGGCGTACGACGAAGGCGGGCGGAAACCCCTCCGTCGATTTGCCGCGCCGATCGCGTAAACAACGCGCCACTGGCGAAATAAGGTCCGATAAGCGGACCACAACGAATTCCGCGAATCATAAATGTGGGTAGCTTCCGAAGCAGCCCCGTTCAGTTCGATGATCTGGAAGTGTTTGCCGCGACGGAGATCGTCATCGTTGCGATACCGTACATCAAAGCGACCTACGTAGAACCCGGGTATCACTTGGCTGATGGCATCGAAAGACTCAAGCAACTCCGTCGTGCACAGATCAGCGCCATCTCGGAACTCGCATCCCTGGCAATGGTTGCCGGCTTCGACCAAGCGGACGCGCTCTCCGGCCTCCGGGACCCGCTCCGCCTGGGTACCGAACCGCCTCAGGTAGGTGTGGGCAATCAGGCGGGCGCGTGAATCTCGCTCGATCAACTGCCGAATCGTGTGGTCGCCGTCACCGGTGATGTAAGGGAACTCCTTCCGCGTGATACCGAGAATGTGTCCTTTCAGCTCGCCTGGAAAGCGGTAGTAAAAAATGCCCGCTTCTTTGGGTGCGGCCACGTAGCGCTGCAAAACCAGCGGAACCGTAACCCGCGAAAGGTAGTTCTCGATTTCCGAAGCGCTCTGGATCTTTTTGAATCCGGCTCCGCGCTGAGCGGTATCTGGCTTAAGCACGAACGGTATGGAAATTTCGTGTTGAGCACAGAGTTCGGTTATCCGCTCCGCACGGCTTTCGATGGAGCCGACTTCGACCAAGTAGGCTTCGGCCGTGACTTCGGGGACCGTATTCATCAATTCATTGAGAATGCCGATCTTCGATTCGCCGACAATCCCGCCGTTCTTCTGATTCAGATTGGCAACCGCGGGCAATGAGAACGAGCCGCGCTGGATACCTTGCAAGATGCAGTAGACGCCGACTGGTGGATAGAAGATCCAAGCAGGCCAAAATTCCCAGTTCGAGAAGCGCGCGATAATCAGCCTGGCGCGTTCGCGAATCTGTGGTCCCCAGGCCCTCCGCACGAACAAGACACCAAAGACAGCCAGCCCGGAAAGAGCTACGCTGCCAAGCTTGCTAGCCACTTGAGTCCCACGCACGGGGGCGAGCCGGATTAAGAGAAATACAAGCAGAGTCCATAGAAGCGCAGTCGTGGCCGTGATCGTGCTGAACCACGAAGCCGGCATTCGTGAGAGCCCCGCCGCCAAGTATGCGGGGAGCCGAGTCCCTGGGACGAAACGGCTCAGAGCAAGTTCCCACGCTTGACGGCTGGTGGAGTCCGTTCTGTTGGGAAGAGACTTAGAGAGACGAGCCAACCAGCGATATCGTGCCACGCTCGGCCCCGCGTTACGCGCCAGTGCGTACACACCTAGATCTCCTATCCATAGCCCGCAGAAAGCGCTCACGAAAGCCAATCTGATATCCAGAAGGCAAGTCGCAGCGAAGGTAGCTGCTGTTACCGTCGCTCCGTCTTCAGAAAGTAAGCCGGCGCCGATTATCCCCAGAACTAGGCCGAAAACTTCCGCATTGTGCATCGGACACATGCGGCGCCTCCTCAGTCCGCCGCCATACTGGAGCGGTATTTCAGCGTAGAAGGGGCAACTCCAAATTCCTTTGGCACATCAACGCCCAGCTGGCTGCAAATCAACCGCACGATCGCGTAGTGATGAATCGCGTGCCCGACGCAATACGCCAGTTCCCGGCCAACATTCGTGTCGATCACCGAAGGCTCGGAGGATCCGTAGGAGACGCTGTTCACCACTTTGCTAGGGCGCGTCAGGATTCCATCGTCATAGTTTTTGATTGCCCGCAGCACGTCGCAGGTCGCGATAGCGGCGTAGGTGACCTCGGTCTCCAGCCGTGGATTCCGCTCCCGAGCGTCGTAGTTGATCTCGCCGGCGCGGATCGAGCGCACGACACACTGGAAGTGTTCCAAAACGTGGCGGTAGTGGCCGCCGATCGAAGCGCCGTAGGGGGCGTCGAGAACGTTCGAGTACGTCCGGTCCGACAACCTGAAGAGGAGGCTCAGACCCTGTAGCAATATGTCCTGGCACGCCTGAATCAGCTCGGGCGTTGCTTGAGTGGCGGGGCTCATGCGAGTTTGGGCGGACAGCGCCGGCATAGTTCCTGGTGCATTCATGCGAGTTTCCTTCCAATGAGCGGAATTTCGGCGCGGTGAAGAAACAAATTGATCGCGGCCGCGACAAACACGACCAGGGCCAGGGCGAACAGCAGTCCTTTGTCGCCCTGAACTTCAATACCAAGCAACGTGAGGTGGCTAAGGATGGCTCCGGCCATCACGCCGACGGCGATGGTGGAACCGAGCCAGGTAAGCCGTGGAGAAAGGATGAGCAACGCGGCGATCAGTTCCACCACACCCGAACCGATGCGGCCCCAAGGCTCCAGCCCCACCTTTGTGAAGATGTATACGGATTCGGGCGCAGCGGTGAATTTGAAGAACAGTGTCTGGAGAAGGATACCTGCCGCCGCAAGCCGGAGAACCCAGCTCAATACGGACAAGCTCATTTTTCCCTCTCTTCCCTGCGGATTTCTGACTCTCGATTCCATTCGCATGACGGCCTCTTTAGTTCGGATTGCGCTCGGGCGAAGTGCTTACGGTCGTGTGAGCAAGAAGGTCTCGAAAGGTTTCAGGAAACACGAAATGGAGCCGCAACTGTTCCTGAATCTTTTGTTCCTCTTCTGCATCTGATGCGTGCTTTTTTGCAGGCCGCGGGCCTGCGCACTCGCTTCCAGGATTCACGCCGAATTGGTGAAACCTTCCGTGCGCCCGTGTATCACACTGCCGCACGACGAACTTGCCGATGAGAAAGGGGCAGAAACACAAAGCTCCACGAATCGGCTGCGATTCACCATTCAGCTCCGAAAGGCACCGTCGAAATAAGAATAGGAAAGAGGAAAACAAAAAATGTCTCGCATGTTGAAGGTGGTTTGCATTGCGATCGTGGGCCTGGCGCTGGCCGCGTCTGGTGCGTTCGCTCAGGGTTCCCACACGTCGTCGCAGTTCCAGGGCCCCAAGGCAAACAAGGGCACGGTCACGCACAGCATCAAGGACGGAAAGAGCGTCCTCACTCTGTCGGATGACTTTGTCGTTCCCGATACCCCGGATCCGCACTGGCAGGTCGTGGATTCTGACGGCAACGTTTATCTGTTGGACAAACTGAAGACCAAGGCGTTCATCGGCACGAGCTACAAAAAGGAAATCGTCGTCCCGAAGTACGTCAAGAACATTGCCAAAGTGCAAATCTGGTGCGCTTTCGCGGAAGTGAATCTTGGCGAAGCCGCGTTCAGCTCTCCCGTGATGTAAATGACTCACCCCCAGGGCCGCGCACGCGTCAAGGTGAGCGGCCCTCCTCCCAAGAAAGGAGATGGATGCCCATGAGGAAACTAATCTTGTCAGGAATGTTTGTTTCGCTGTTGTCGGGAAATCTGATTTCGGCACAAACCACCGAGAAACGGTCGTTAACTCTGGAAGGCGCAGAGCGCATCATCAGCGCCTCAAAAGCCAAGGCGCACGAGCTGAACGCACCTGGCGGCGTGATTGCCGTCGTGGATGCGGGCGGCAACTTGATGGCTCTGGAACGAATCGACAACACATTCGCCGCTGGCGCGAATATCTCCATCGGTAAGGCGCGCACCGCAGTGCTCTTCCAGAAGCCGACAAAAGTCTTCGAAGAGATTATCAACAAAGGGCGCACGGCGATGGCCGCCCTGCCCGATTCCTTCTTTACGCCCCTGCAGGGCGGAGTTCCGGTCATCTTGAATGGCGAAATCATCGGCGGTGTCGGTGTCAGTGGAGCTTCGAGCGCCGGCCAGGACGAAGAGTTGGCCATTGCTGGGGCGGAAGCCGCGAAATCCTTTTCTTCCGGGACCGCCACTGCCACAAACTCAGCGGTCACATTCTTCGACAAGAAGCAGGTCGACGAAGGGTTCGCCAAGGGTGCGGTTCTCTTTGACGGCGGGGACGGCCGAAACTACATGGTCCATGCCAGCCGTCGCGAGGCTCCTGGCATGGTCGAAGTTCACACGAAAGACGCGGACATCCTCTACGTCCTTCAGGGCAGCGCCACAATTGTGACCGGCGGAACTATGGTTGAAGGCCACAACATCGCAACCGACGAGATTCGCGGGAAAGAGATCATTGGTGGCGAGACGCGCAGCTTGGTTCCCGGCGACGCCATGATCATCCCCAACGGGATTCCGCACTGGTTCAAGGAAGTCCAGGGTCCATTTCTCTACTATGTGGTCAAGGTCAGGTGAGCCGCATGTCCCTGAACCTCGTTCGCCAACTTATCGGCCTTCTGTTTGTTGCTGGCTTCGCAGCGGGGCCTGCCTTCGCCCAAAACTGGGCGGCGCAGGCTCCGCCGTATGGCCGCCCCGACGCCACCATTGACCTGCGCACCAAAGAAGGTGCGCAACTCGTGAAAGGCGAGTGGAAGTACAGCGACGCCAAGATCATTGAGGTGGATTCGAAAGGTCCCGGCGCTGACTTGAAGCCTTCCGGCGCTCCGGTCCGCACCTACGACTACACACCCCACGCCGGCGCGGCGGATTTCGACGACAGCGCTTGGGCAGAGATTGATGCTGCGACCCTCGACGCCCGGCGCGGCAACGGCAAGGTAAGTTTCAGCTGGTATCGCATCCGCATGACACTGCCCGAGAAGGTCGGTGCTTTCCCGGTTGTGGGTGCCACGGTGTCGTTTGAAATCGTCATCGATGACTACGCCGAAATTTGGGTGAACGGCAGCTTGCCAAGCGTGTTAGGACAAAGTGGTGGAACTGTCGTCAAGGGCTGGAACGCGCCGAACAAAGTCATCCTCACCCGCGACGCGCAACCGGGCCAACACTTCGAGATCGCGGTATTCGGCTTTAACGGCCCTCTCTCCCGAAGTCCCGAGAACTTCATTTGGGTGAAGTCTGCCACCCTCGATTTCTACAAATCCGGGCCGTCCGCGACCGGAATTCACCCTGTGGACACGAAAATTCTGCGACTCGACCCGGCACTCGATGCAATCGTTTCGCCTGGCGCAAAGATCGAAAAGTTGGCGGGAGGATTTCTCTTCACCGAAGGGCCTATTTGGGTCCGCGATGGCAGCTACCTGTTGTTCAGCGATCCGAATAACAACCTTATATATCGGTGGTCGGAAAATGAGGGGGTCTCCATCTACCGTACCCACAGTGGTTACACCGGCAGGGACATCGGCGAGTATGGCCAGCCCGGCTCGAA
>Ga0207862_1000065_pt1 | contig 25273 bp, 21 predicted proteins | sample LuqExpMetageno81_FD_187838 | JGI IMG/M metagenome (GOLD analysis project Ga0207862, IMG submission 187838) | Tropical forest soil microbial communities from Luquillo Experimental Forest, Puerto Rico - Sample 81 (SPAdes) | ecosystem: Environmental > Terrestrial > Soil > Tropical forest ... | reverse complement strand
AGCCGTGACGGTGAAAACGGCGGCGGCTCGGGAGGAACCTTTTTTGATGACAACGGGTCCGGTTTCGGGCCGCGGCCGTATCAGCACGACCAGATGAATCCGCTACCGCTCGCGGTCATGGCCATCGAGAATTATGGACGGGCGTACCGCCTCCTGAAAGCCAACGTGCCCGTGACGCTAGAACTGAACATCGACACAAAGTTCCTGGGCGAGCACGAGCATGGATTCGATACGGTCGCGGAAATCCCCGGAACCGACCCGAAGCTCAAGGACGAGGTGGTGATGGTCGGAGGGCACCTTGACTCCTGGGCGGCGGGAACGGGCGCCACGGACAACGGGGCAGGGTCCGTTGTGGCGATGGAGGTGATGCGGGTGCTAAACGCACTGCACGTGAAGCCGAGACGGACGATTCGAATCGCTCTGTGGACAGGGGAGGAACAAGGACTTTTGGGGTCGCGCGGCTACGTCGATCAGCACTTCGGGCACATTCCGCGCTCGACAGAACCGGACCAGCTGAAGCTCGGCGAATGGATGAGGAAGGCCTCTGGCCCTGTTCAGGTGAAGCCGGAGCAGGAGAAGCTTGCCGGATATTTTAATGTCGACAACGGGAGCGGGAAGATTCGCGGCATATATTTGCAGGGAAACGCAGCCGCCGGGCCGATCTTCGCCCAGTGGATGGCGCCGCTAAAAGACGTCGGCGTTACGACATTGACGCTGCAGAACACCGGCGGAACTGATCATCTTGGTTTTGACGCAGTGGGCATTCCAGGATTCCAGTTCATCCAGGATCCGCTCGATTACGACTCGCGCACCCATCATTCGAACATGGATACCTACGAGAGGCTGCAAGCGGAAGACCTGACGCAAGCTGCATTCGTTGAAACGATCTTCGTCTACAACGCCGCGATGCGCGATCAGATGCTGCCGCGCAAGCCAATGCCCCACCCGGAACTGGAGCAAGAGCGCTCCGAGCCGCTCAAGAACGTGATGCCAGGAGCCGAAGAGAAACAATAACAGTGCACTGAAGCCGAAAATTGAATTCTAGCCATCCGCAGTTTGTTCTTGACAGTGCTCGATAACGTGCGTAACCTTGGCCAAAATTCCTAAAGAGCCAAAATGGCTCGCCAGTCGGGGCGTGGGGAGCGGGGGTATGGCTGCATAGCCAGGTCATCCGTGTCACTCCTTTGTTTGCTTTTGTGTCTTGCTTGCTGGAGCAGTGTCGAAACCCGACCGGTTTTCGGCATCTAGACGCCGGATTTCCAGGTGCACAACTCCGGCGTCTAGCTACATGCGGGCAGGAACCTGTGTCGGGCGGGCGACTGCAGCAGGGGGCTCCAAGAATTCAATTTCAGGAGGAGGATCGGTGAGGAATCGATTCGCAGTTGCGTTGTTGGCTTTGGTATTGATTGCACTGCCAGCTTCTGCACAAACTTTTCGGGGCAGCATCAACGGCACAGTAACTGATCCTTCGGGAGCGTCGGTCGCGGGAGCGACGGTAAAAGCGACGGAAACCGCGACGAACATCGACCACGCAACCACTACTTCGAACGAGGGACAGTTCGCCTTTCAAGACATCCCGCTTGGTTTTTACAAGGTTACCGTGACGGCAACCGGTTTTGTCACCGCCGTAGTGGACAAGGTAGAGGTCACAGCCGGGACGGTCCACACTTTGCCTATAAGCATGAAACTGGGCCAGTCCGTTACCACCGTAGAAATCTCTGCGCAGACAATCGCGGTAGATACAACGACGACAACTCAGAGCATGAGCATTCCGGACGACGTGGTTCAAAACCTTCCTTTGAACGGGCGTGACTTCACTCAAATGATCGCCGTTCAACCTGGCTTCGGTGGCTATAACGTTGGCGGCTTTGGCTCGCTGAACGGAACGCGCCCGAATCAGATCAACTGGCAGATCGACGGCGTGGACAACAACGACTTCTGGCACAACATTCCAGCCGTGAATCAGGGCGGTGTGTCGGGCATCGCCGGCGTTGTGATGCCCATGGACTCCATTGTGGAATTTTCATCGCAGACGCAATCGGGACCGGAGGGCGGGCGCAATGGCGGCGGCGTAGTAAACGTCGTTACCCGTTCGGGCACGAACGATTGGCATGGGTCGGTCTACTACTACAACCGCAACGAATTCTACGCTGCTCATACTCCGTTCCTGCCGGCCGGTAGGAAAGCCCCGCCGCTGCGGAATGAAAACTACGGCGCCTCTGTTGGTGGGCCCATCTTGAAAGACAAATTATTCTTCTTCACCAACTACGAAAAGCAAGACTACCTCATCTCCGTCTCCGGAATCGCTACGGAACCTTCTGCCAGCTGGGTTACCGATGCTGGCCAGTTGCTGGCGGCCAACGGTGTGACGCAAGCCAGTCTGGGATCCTGTAACGCCTTGGCTTCCTTGACCAGCGGCCTTCCTTCCAGCATGATTCCGAGTGGCTGCAATAGCACTGGCAACAACGGATTCTGGCCGACGACGGGCAAAGGGTCGGTCGCGGGTTTGCCGGCAACCACGAGCAACTATTTCGCTCCCGTTGCTTCGGTCGGACACAGTTACAATGGTGTGGGTCGTTTGGACTACAACATAACCGACAAACACCATCTTTATTTGCGCGCCTATCTTGGTCAAGGGAACCAAATAGCGCCGCTGGGCGCTAGCCCGGCGCTCGGCACAGCCAGTTCCAACCTCATATATTACTTCGAAGCAGCCCCACTCCACGTTGGCAACTACTCGGCAGTGCTCAATTCCGTGCTTACCCCCAAGGTGACCAACCAGTTGCTCTTTGGCGCCAACTACTTTAACCAAATCTTCCACGACAACAATAACGGCTTCATTGCTGCGGATTACGGCTTAAACCTCAGCGCGTCTGCGCTGAAAAACGGAAGTCCGATTAACGGCGCTCCTAATATTCAGATCAGTGGCGGCAGCGGAAATGCAAACTTTGAACAGACCGGCATCACGCCACCGGAAGGGCGCAGCGACCTGACCTGGCACATCAGCGACGTGGTTTCGCAGAGCCTTGGGGCGCACCAGCTGCGTTATGGCGGTGAAGTGCGTCAGGCGCACCTGAACGAGTTTTACCATCGCCGGGGCACCGGCACCTTCGTCTTTGATGGAACCCAGGGGCCTTGGGCCGGCAGCGCGACCTGCGTCGCCAATCCTACCCTCTGTGCCTTGGCCGACTTTCTTGCCGGTGATGTATCGAGTTCGACGATTGCCGTTGGCAATCCCGAACGCTGGGTGAAAGTGAACGCCCTGAATTTTTACGTTCAGGATAACTGGCAGATCACCAAGAAACTAAACCTCGAGCTTGGCTTACGCTACGAGTACTTCGGGCCTATGAAAAGCACCCGGAGCAGTGCCCAAATCGCGAACTATGTGCCGGGCACAGGGTTCGAAATACAGGGCCAAAACGGCGTGGATCTCTACGACCCGGGTAAGAACCACTTTGCTCCGCGCGTTGGATTTGCCTACCAGGTGGACAGCAAAGGAGACTTGGTTGTTCGCGGCAACTTCGGCGTCTACTACGATCAGATCAACTTGAATCCGTTCCTCGACTTTCGTCCACCGTTGGTCGGGGCATCCCAGGGGATTCAAGGCAACCCATTCGGCAACTCGCCGGTATCCACCTACTCGACTCCTCTATGCGGGACCCTCGCTAGCGGCGGTTATCAGTGGGATGCCGTGCAGCAAGCCGTGTGCCCTCTAGGGTACACAAATGCGGGTGCGGCGAATTCGGCGAAGGCTATCTTCCCCGCTGCGCAGGGATGCAGCGACCCCAACTGCAAGGGTGCTACTGACCCGCAAGGACTGGGGATTTATTCTGTCGGCAACGATTTCCGCGTTCCGTACTTTTTCAACTACACCCTGCAGGTCGAAAAGGGCTTCGGCAACATAGGAGTTTGGCAAATCGGCTATGTGGGCAGCGAAGGGCGCAAGCTGAACATTGTTTCCAACATCAATCAGGACGGCGCCTTCACGCAATTTGGCCCGGTCCTTCAGCTCAACACCGCTGGCACCTCCAACTACAACGCACTACAAACAGTTTTCCGGATGAGGTCCTGGCACAATTTCTCAGGGCAGTTTGCCTACACTTGGGCGCACGCTCTGGATCAGGTTAGCGAATACCGGGCGGTTGTGCTCGACGACGCATTCAATAAGAGAGCGGACTATGGCAACGGCGACTTCGACACACGCAACCTCTTCACCATTGGCCTGAACTACGACGTGCCCAAAGCGACGTGGGCCACAGGATGGAAAGACTACTTCGTGAACGGTTGGCAAGTGAGCAGCATCATCAACTTGCACTCCGGCCAGCCATACGACGAAACACTATCCGGGGTGAATCAAATCGGCAAGCCTTTCGCCGGCGTCAGCCACAGTTTCGATGCTTCTATACCAGGAGTTCAGTGGCTCAACCCGAATTCCTTCTGCGATCCGAAGGACCCCGCTTGTGGCGGCTCTCCGGTTTCGCGGAACAAGTATCCGGGGCCGAACTTCAAGGACGTGGACCTATCCGTGATCAAGTATGTTCCGGTCACGGAGCGGATTAAGTTCCAGCTTCGCGCGGACATGTTTAACCTGTTTAACCGCAAGAATTACTCCCAAGGCGTTGGTGCAGTCGGTCTTTCCTGCAAGGAAGTGACGGGTACGGGCCACTGCTCGACAGCCGGCGGCTTTGGTCAGGTCAGCGACACGGCCGGTGACTTCGCTGGCGCGCCTGGGCTCGGGCCCGGCGAGCCGTTCAACATGCAGTTGGCCATTAAACTCATCTTCTAACCCAACAAGCATCGGAATCAAAGGGAAGGGCCTCCGACGCGGAGGCCCTTCCCTTTTTGACGGCGCACTTCCCTTTCAAACTGGTCGGAGGAGTAAAATCCGTAGAGCAGTAAGGGAGTCACGCCGATGCGTTATTGGATCGTTTCAATCCTGACGACTCTGCCCCTCATGTGCGGCCTCTCGAACGCGCAGACTAAACTGCCGACCAGGTGGGAAGAGTTGACCGCAGGCGACTTCAAAGAGGCGATCGTCAAAGCGCAAGGGACCTGCCTGCTGCCATTCGGCATTCTCGAAAAGCACGGGCCTCACTTGCCGATCGGGACTGATTTGCTGAACGCGCGCTACGTCTCAGAACATGCGGCTCAGGAAGAGTACGCTATCGTTTTTCCCGAATACTTTGCGGGGCAGATTTCCGAAGCGAAGCACGAGCCGGGCACCATTGCCTATAGCCCCGAGCTGCAATTGCGCCTGCTTCAGGAAACTACTGACGAAATGGCCAGGAACGGTTGCAAAAAGGTTGTGATCGTGAACGCCCACGGAGGAAACGAATACCTGCTGCCCTACTTTGCGCAAGCGCAACTGTACAAGCCCCATGATTACGTGGTGTACGTGCAGTGGGGACATGAGTCCGGGAAGAAGGCGGGGACGGAGAAACCCGGTCCCGACTTTCACGCCGGTGAGACGGAGACCTCGAGAGTACTCGTGACGCACCCGGACCTTGTGCACATGGATCGCGCCGCAGGTGAATCCGGCGCGGATCAACGGCGGGTCAAGTTGCCACAAAGTGTGTACACAGGCATCTGGTGGTACGCCAGGTTCCCAAACCACTATTCCGGCGACGCTACGACTGCGACGAAGGAACAAGGCGAAGCCGACGTGCAAAGCTGGATCAACACTGTAGTGCGAGCCATCCGTGCAATTAAGGCGGACGATGAGAGTTTGAAGCTGCAGAAGGAATTTTATGAGAAGAGTGAACATCCGCTGGATACAGCGCACTAAAGTCAGTCCTTGCGCCCTGAGTAGTGAGTGACCTTTCCGTCGACCACGACAGCTATGTATTTCCCTGCCCGGAGAAACTGCATCACCTTCGCGCCTTTGCGCGCCAGCATGGCCCAGCGGGACTTGGTTTTCGGATTCTGTTCCAGGCCGCGGAGACTTTCGCCATCATGTTCAAAATCAACTTGCCGCAGCCGCTTGGTGGGCATGGTGCGGACGGGGTACGAGCCTGAATCGAGCGTCACGGTTTTCAGGCCTTCGGCGAGAGCCTGCCGCCATACCTCTATCAAAGTGTCGTCAAATGTAGATGCGGACCGCACCATGCGGGCATGTTAACGCCGATACGGTTGCCCCCGGAAGGCTTCTCTCCACTCGGTCAGCGCGTCCGACGAAGCGTATTGATCCAGTCCGTGAGAAGCGTGCTATGGGGCGGCTCCAAGTCGAAGAATTCCATCCCGAGTCCGACGCGGGGTTTGACGATGCGGACAACGGCGAGTGCTTCGAGGACCTGATTTTTCCACGTAAGTCTCAGACGGGCACGCGAGTTGATGGGCATCGCTTTGCTCGTACAAATGAAGCAACCTCCGAGCGAAATATCCGAAGTGACCCCCTCAACCTGCTTGCCGGACTCCAGATCGATGAGTTCGGCATCGGCGGCAAAAGGATAGCGGATGGTGAAACGCCGGTCGCGCAGGCCATTGAGGCGCGCGGGAAAGGAAAAGGAGCGTTCTGGCATGGGGATGATCTTTGTCACCAGCAGATCTCTGGCAATAAGTAACCTGGTCGTTCCCCGGAGGGCCGAGGTACGCAACTAAATTAGTGTGTCTGAATCGAAGCATTTTTTGAACTTCGGCGTGCCGCCAGGCGGCGAAAAGGTAACTCCGGCGGGCTCCAGCTCCGGTTATTAGTGGGTACGACAAGGGTCGGGCTTCCCGGGGGCAGCGGCGGCGGATCCGCATGCTAGCCTATCGGTGGGAATTCCAATCCTTAATACCCTATGCGCCCCGAGACAATGCGACAGAGCGATCGGGTTAGCCTGCGGCTCCAGGTGGATGCCTCGTGGTTTGAAACCGGCGGGACGGCGATCAAACAGCCGGCTCATACGCTTCTGGTGAGCCGTAATGGCGGCGTCATCCGCCTGCGGGAAAAGCTCTTTCCCGGGCAGGAAATCACACTCCACCGCATTCTGGACGGGGAACAGGCCAGGATTGCGCGCGCAAAAATCGTCGCAGAAATCGATCACGAGCCGGACGGATTCATCTACGCCATCGCAATTCTGGAGCCCGGCGCCGATTTCTGGGAGATTGAATTCCCTGCTCCGCACAAAGCCGAAGAAGCTTTGGCCCGGCTGCTGATGGAATGCAGCTTCTGCCAGCGCCGCGAGGTGGTTTACCTGAACGAGATGGAATTGAAGTCGTTTGAGATACGGCGGTGCATTGCGAGACTGTGCAAGCATTGCGATTCGCCCTCCATTTGGGTGGAAGCACAGTCCGATGCAAAAGATGACGACGCGCTTTCGCCGCACCTGCCGCAAGAAGAGCGCGTAATTCCGCGGCGTAATCGTACCCGCGTAAAAGCGAGGGTGCTCGCATGCATTCGCCGCCGGGGATTCCAGGAAGAGGTGGCGGTGTGCGAGGATTTATCGAAAGGCGGCATCAGCTTCCGCAGCCGCAATCACTATCCCGAGGGAACGCGGCTTGAAGTGGCTGTTCCTTACACGCCGGGAGCGGGCGCGATTTTCGTGCCGATCCGCATTGTGTTTTCTCAGCCGATTTCGACCGCAGGGTTATTCCGCCACGGAGCGTCGTACCTTCGGCCACCCGAGTAGCGCGCGCCGCAAATCGAGAAGTCCACCGACGCCGCAGGGCTAGTCCAAAGCCGAGAGGGCAGCCTGCTCATGCCGGCGCCGGTGCAAATAGTGCATGGCAATATTGACGTAGATTTCGCCGCAAGGCGTTTCGATGCAGAGCACCATCGCCTCCGTGTCGACAGTGCCCGCCAATCCCTGTTCGCTCATGTGAATCTCGGGCGGAAACACCTTGAACCGGAAACCCTGGTCGTTCAAAAGAGTGACCGAATTGCCGATGACCATGTTCGCGAGTTCGCACACGGTCTCGCGCACGACCTGCTCGCTTTCGGGAACCACGGCGCCTGCCAGGTGACTGGCCACGCGCATGGCCACCTCGGGAGCAAGATCGAGAATGACGCGGCCCTCGATGTCGCCCTTGATGGCGATAAGTGCTGCCACGCCTTTGCGCCGATATGTATTCTCATCCATGGACAGGTCGACGATCTTGGTTGGCGCCTGCAGAGCCTCGGCAAAGACCGCGTCCGCAGCATTGATGAACGGCTGGATTAGTTCCATTCTCATGAAAGATGCTCCCCTGCAAGCGCCACAGGCGCGCCCGCAGCATTCGGATCGTCCCCGAGGACATAGCGGAGAATCTCGTAAAGAACCTCGGGCTTGACCGGTTTCTGGACGAAATGCTTCGCTCCTTTCTGGAGCGCGGCAAGAATGTTTTCCTGGTACCCGACGGAGGAAACCATCACGATGCGCGCCTCCGCGTGCTGGCGTACGATGCGCTCAACGGCTTCGATGCCCTCCATTTGCGGCATGGTGATATCCATTAGCACGATATCGGGCTTGCTGCGGTTGTATTCGGCAATGGCGGTCAAGCCGTCGCCGGCTTCACCGGCTACTTCGCCGCCAAACTGCTCAATCATCTTGATCAGGTTCTTGCGGGCGAAAACGGAGTCGTCCACCACGAGGTAGCGGACTGGCTTTTGATCTTTTCGAAGTAGCGCTGCGAACTGTTGCATGACCTTCTCCTTAACTCCCCTCACCGGTCAGGTGCGAGGAGTTGAAACTGGAATTCGCTCGTTTTTTTCGGACTTCTCAATCTTTTCGGACTTGTCGTTGCTGTCGGATTTCTCCCCGCCGGCTCGATCGCCGCCAAACTGATTGCCATACTGATTGACCAAAAATGAGCCGAGATTGTCGACCGGCAACACCTTGTTTGCGTACCCTTTAAGAATTGCCGCGCGGGGCATGCCACTGACTACGCAACTCTCTTCACTTTGTGCGATGGTCATTCCGCCGGCGGCCTTGATTGCGCCGAGTCCTTCAGCTCCGTCGTCGCCCATGCCGGTCATGATGACGCCGACGGCGGTCAACCCGAATTCCTGCGCCACCGAATGGAACAAAACATCCACCGACGGCCTATGGCCGTTGATCGGAGGTCCATCGGACAGCACGATCATTTCGCCGCGCGGCATGCGGCGAACCATGATGTGACGGTTCCCCGGACAGATGAGCGCACGCCCGGCAATCAACAGGTCGCCGGACTTGGCTTCCTGCACATCCAAGGCGCAACACTCATCCAGGCGGCGCGCAAACATGTCTGTAAAGCCCTCCGGCATGTGTTGAACGACCACAAAGGTCGCCGGAAAATCCGCGGGGATCTGCGAAAGCAAGAACTGAAGGGCATTCGGCCCACCGGTGGAGATCCCGATGGCGATGACGCGATTGGGCGCCAGCACGGTGCACGACTTTCTTTTAGCCGGAGGCGGCTCCAACTCCGCCAGTCTCGGCAGTTTGTGGGGCCCTCCAGCGCGTTTCGCGACTTTAATCTTCTCGATGAGCTGGTAGGCAATGGGGTCAAGGTTGCCCGCAGCCGCGTCGCGAGGCTTGGCCACAAAATCGATGGCCCCCAGTGCAAGGGCCTTGAAGGTAGAGTACGCGCCCTCCCTCGAATGCGAGCTAAACACGATCACAGGAAGGGGCGCGCTGCGCATGATCATCCGAAGGGTTTCGATGCCGTCCATACGCGGCATCTGAAGGTCCAGAGTGACCACATCCGGATTCAATTCCGCGATTTTTCGAATGCCGAAGGCTCCGTCCATGGCTGTGCCAACGACTTCGATCTCCGGATCGCGCTCCAGAATGATCGGGATCAGCTTGCGCATCAGCGCGGAGTCATCGACGACCAACACTCGCACCTTTTCCTTCATGCGATGGCTCCCAGCGGCAACGATCGCGACAAGCGCGTAAGTATCGCCGGAACATTGAGAATCAGCACCACGGTCCCGTCTCCTAGAATCGAGGCACCGCTGACCAAGTCACTGCCCACGAGTTCGCCTGGCAGCGCCTTGATCACCAACTCTTCCTCTCCAACCATGCTGTCAACAACCAAACCAAACCTTTTTTCCGCAAGCCCGATGACCACCACGAAATTCTTGCTCTTTTTTCCGATGGCCGACTCGACCGCGTGAATCCGGCTCAGGCTGCTTAGCCGTACGAGGGTCAGAATCTGCTCCCGCAACCGAAGTACCTCCCTCTGGTCCACACGATGGATCTGCTCTTCGTTGATGCGGGTAATTTCGATGACCGACGAAAGCGGTACAGCAAAGAGGCGCCCGCCCACTCGGAACAAGAGCGTCTGGATGCTGGCGAGTGTGAGCGGCACGCGGAGCTGAATGCTTGTCCCTTTGCCCTTGACGGAAGAAACATGCACGGTGCCTTTGAGGCGGTCAATCACCGTCCGAACCACGTCCATACCGACACCGCGGCCGGATACTTCCGTGACCTCGGAAGCCGTGCTGAAACCAGGTTCGAAGATAAGGTTGAGCAGGTCGGGCTCGCTGATTCGCTGCGCCTCATCTGCGCTAAGGAGGCCGGTGCGAACGGCCTGTTGACGAACCAACTCCAGATCAATTCCGCCGCCGTCATCGCGCACTTCGATGAACACCTGGGTGCCCTGATGGTAAGCATTCAGGTAAATCGTGCCGCGAGCGGGCTTGCCGGCATTCAAACGGTCATCAGGCGGCTCGATCCCGTGGTCGGCGGCATTGCGCACAAGATGAGTAAGAGGTTCGGCGAGAGCATCAAGAATTCCCTTGTCGAGATCTGTATGCTCCCCGGCAACTTCAAGAGCAATGTCCTTGCCGCACATCTTGGCCACGTCGCGAACGACCCGCGGAAAGCGCCGGAAGAGTTGCTCGACGGGCACCATTCGGATTTTCAATACGCACTTGTGGAGCTCGTCGAGGACACGGGCCTGGAACCCAAGAGCCTCCGCGAGTTTTGCGCGTACGGGATCCTTCGCATGATGCTGATCGAGTTCGCTGAGGGTGCGGCTGAGCATCGACTTGCCAATGATGAGCTCGCCGACCAGATTCATCACTGCGTCGATGCGAGCGGCGTCTACGCGAAGCGTGCTCTCCGCAAATGTTGTGACCGCCGAAGCTCCGCCCGCCTGCTTCACCGCAGAGTTCTCGCCCGTGTCCGAGGCGTGATTGGCGAGCTGAGCCGCCTGCGCTTCCAGAATTTCACCCAAAAGCTCGTGAGCGGCGGATTCGGCCTGGTGCGCAGCCTCGATGCGGACATCTGAAACCACCGCGGGAATCCGGCACCGGTGGGAGATGTGCTCGACAGGATGGCCGCTGGCGATGGCCGCCTCTACAATCTCCACCGATGCTGCAGCCAGATTGTCCTCCGGCCTTAGGGCGATAACGGTTCCACAGGAGTGGAGAACATTTCGAAGGAGCTGAAATGCCGCGGCCCGCATGCTGCTGTTGGGATCGATCCGCAACGCGACGTTGTATACCGACTCGCCCCGGAGCACCGCCTCCGAAATCATGAGTCGTTCATACTCGCTCCACTGGAAGCCGGCCGGGACGGTAACGGCATTTTGTTCGCCAGCCGCTCGCACTTTGTCCCGAGACTCGAGCAACCCGTGAATAAGCGTACGAAGAGGTGCCGCCGATGGAGGTTCGAGCTGTTTCTGATAGGCGCTGAGCATGCCCTCGAACGCGTCGACGGCGGATAGAACGACCTCCGCGAGCTTTGGCCCATGATCCTGAGCGACCTGCGGCGAAAGGATGTCTTCCAGTTCGTGAGCGATTTCGCTCAGCTTGTTGAACCCGCATGCGGCCGAATCGCCCTTCAGCGTGTGGACAGCGCGGCGGACGCCCCGGATGAGTTCCTCATCGGCAGGACGTTTTTCGAGCTGCAGTCCAGCGTCGTTGATGACCTGGAGAACCTCCGCGGCGCTCTCAAAAAAGAGTGCGCGGAGCTCTGCGCCGCGATCCTCGGGCAAGAAACTCAAGAACCCACCTCGATGCGTTTGTAGGCCGTGCCGTTGTTTTCGTGGACCATGCGGAACTTCTGCGTTAGGCCGAAAAGGCTCTCGGCATGACCGACAAACAGATAGCCACCGGGATTGAGGCAATGCCAGAACTTGTCGATCAGGCGCTTCTGCTCTGCCTCGTCGAAATAAATCATGACGTTACGGCAGAGAATGATGTCGTTGCGCCTCGGAAGAAATTCCGTTTTCAGGTTGTGAAAGTCGAACTGGACAAGCTCCCGGAGCTGCGACTTGACGCAATACTTGTCGCTAGCTTTTTCGAAGTAGCGGAGGCGGGTGGTGTAGTCGACCGGTTCCATCTGGACCTCGGTGTAGATCCCTTCCTGCCCCGTGCGGAGGCTCGCATAGCTGATATCGGAAGCAACGATTTCGAGCTTCCATGGCGGAGGAATGAGCGGTTTGGGCGAAGGCATCTCGAAAGGCAGCGGATTCCGGAGGTAATAGTAGGCGAGCGCGTCGCAGATCAGGATGGCAGTGGAGTACGGCTCCTGTCCGGTTGAGCACCCAGCGCTCCAGACGCGAAGGTGCCAGTCGCGGCGCTCTTGCTTGCGGTGCAGGATTTCTTCGAGAACAGTTTTTTGAAGCAGGTCCAGTTGCGGCCGGTTGCGGAAGAAGCTGGTTTCGTTGACAGTGAGATTTTCAAGCAACAAAGCCAGCTCCGTGCGTCCTTCCCGGCTGGTCAGGAGGCGGTAGTAGCTGTAGAAGGAGTCGAGCTGGCACGCTTTTAACCGGCGCTGCAAGCGGTCCTTGAGGAAGTGAGAGCGGCGCTCGTCAAAATACATCCCGCATTCCTGGTAGACGAGCGTCTGCAAAAGCTTGAGTTCAGCTTCGGTGAGGTTAATCTGCGCAGTAATCGTTCCCATGCTCAGTGATTGCGGCCGTTGGCTCCCGGTAGCTTCGCGATGACGGTGCGCTACCGGGAAATCGCGACGGGTTCCGCGGCCTCCTCAAATTTCTTAAATTCCGGCCGGCGCAGAAGCCTGGCGATGTCCAGGAGAATGATGAGGCGGCCCTTCAGCTTGCCAACGCCGGTCACGTAGCTCGATTCACCTTCGGCAAAAACGGTTCCAGGGGGTTCGATCTCCGACGGGGGGATTTTCAAGACTTCCGAAGCCGAGCTGACGATCAGGCCCAGGAGCCTGGTCTCCAGCTCAACGACGAGAATGCGGTTCTTCTTATCTGGCTGAATGTCCACGTTACCAAAGCGCTTGCGCAGGTCCATCACCGGAATGATTTTCCCGCGCAAATTGATGACGCCTTCAATCGCTTCGGGCGCGTTGGGCACAATCGTGATTTCGGGAACGCGGACAATTTCCCGCACGGATCCGATGCGGACCCCGTAGGTTTCATTACCAATGCGAAATCCCACGACTTGGTAGTCCTTCTCCATCAGAAGCTCCGTGTCAAGGACGACCTACTTCTTCCAGTTCATACTCGCGCGATTCCTGAGCTGCAGCAGGGCGGCGGTTCGTGGAACCTTCGCGGCGTTGACGCGTTTGAGCCGCGCGGTCGATCACGAAACGATCCATGTTGTCGAGCAAATTGCGCGACAACTTAAGCATTTGTTCGGCGGCAGCGGAAAGCTCCGTTGAACTGGAGGCCGATTGCTGGACAAGTTCGCGCATTTTGTCCATAGCGCGAACAACCGCCTGCGCGCCAGAGGCCTGTTCCTCAACAGCAGAATTGATTTCCTGGGTGATTTCCGTCAACCGGTTGGTGGCCTTGGCGATCTGCGAAGAGCCGACGGACTGCTCATTCGTGGCTGCACCGATTTCCTGCGAGAACTTGTAGACCTCGGTGACCACGTCGGAGATCTTGTGCAGGGCCGAGCCAAGCTCGTTGCCGAGGCTTAGGCCCTCTTCGACGATCCGCGTGCTGTGCTCCATATTCTCGACGGCTTGCCGCGCTTCGCGCTGGATGCTCTGGATGAGGTCGGCAATTTCCTTAGTGGACTGGGTGGATTTTTCCGCGAGCTTGCGGACTTCGTCCGCAACCACGGCAAATCCCAGACCGTGCTCGCCCGCGCGGGCCGCTTCGATGGCCGCGTTGAGAGCCAGCAGATTGGTCTGCTCAGCCAGGTCGTCGATGACCTCGATGATTTTGCCGATATCGTCAGCGCGGCGCCCGAGAATGTTGATGATTTCCGCGGAAGACTGAATGGCGCGGTTGGTGCGGTTCAGGCCGTCGGTGGCCTTCTCCATGGTCTGGATGCCGGTCACGACCTCTTCGCGCGAACGGTTGGCGATATCGAGAAGAACCTTTGCGGTATCGGCCACTCTCTGGATTGATGTCACCATCTGGTCGATCGAGGCGGAGGTTTCCGCAACGCTGGAAGCCTGCATCTGGGTGTTTTTTACGACGTTCTGCACGTTGATGCTCATCTCGTGCATCGTGCTGGTCACTTCCTCGATCGCCGATGAGGCCTGCACACTGACCTTTGCCGATTCGTCCGCGGCGCCGGCCACCTGATTGGATCCGGCCGAAACCTGCGACGCGGCGTCACGCGTCGTGCGCACGATTTCCTGCAAGCCGAGATTCATACGCAGAAAGGCGTTCCCGAGAGTATCTCTCTTCGAGCGAGGCGCAACCTCTACCGTCAAATCACCCTCGGCGACTGCCATCGATACGCTCGCCATTTCCTTCAGGTAAGCGACCATGTTGTTAAAGGTCGTAGCCAGGGCTCCGATTTCGTCGTTGCGGTGGATGTCGATGCTTTGATCGAGGTCGCCCGAGTCCCCGATTTCCTGCGCCACGGTAATCAGGTGCTGCAACGGTTCGGTGATGGACTTGGAGGTCCTGAGGGCCGTGAGCACTCCGAACGCGATCGCTGAGAGCGCGCCCACGATCACGATAACCCCGCTGATTGTGCTCGCCCGGGCGGCCGCCGCCTGCGACTCATTCAGCGCTTTGCTGATATCTGAATTGGCCTGGTCGAGTACCGCTGAAGATTTTGCGAGCCAAGACGCCGGGTCCTTTTGCAGGTAGAAAATCTGCAGATCGGAAACTGTGGCATCGCCGGAATCCACCTGATGGCGCTTGGCGAGCAGCGGCTTGGCGAAGTTGTCGGCCCAGCTCGCTTCGGTGCCCTCGACCTGGATCAACGCGGTGCGGAGAAAGTCGTTCGAGGTTTGCGACTGCCCGCGCTTAACGAGGTCGCTCAGCTCCGTAAATCCTTTATTGACCTTGTCCTCGTCACGCGGGTCGCCGCTCAGCAGAAAATTATTCAGGTTCAGGCGGTTCTGCATGATCTGGTAGCGGACGGCCTCGGCCGTGTGAACACTCTCGAGTGTCGCGGCGGCTTCATTGCTGGCCGACTTGGCCTTCCAAAGTGCCGCCAGATCCACGACCAACAGAATCGCCAGCATGGCCAGAATTACGCCGAATCCCCGATACAGCTGTTTTCCGATCGTCATTGCGTCACTTCCTCCACTCCCCAAAACAACGGCGGTGTGCTTCTATCTGGCTGTCCGAATCCCACCCGGATCTTGGTCTGGTTACGACTGCTTAAAATCAAATTCGACGATTTGTATGCTTTCTTCGGGCGCGGTCTCGTATTTCCATTCCTTCACACATTCCAGACACGACTGAACCAAGAGCGGATGGCCGCCCAAAGCGCGCACACTCTTTACATGCCCATCCGGCGCAATGGTGACTTCAAGCTTTACCTTCCCGGTTATACTCATCCGGCGAGCCACATCCGACAGGACCGGGTTTGTCCTGGACTTGACCTTTCGCTTGCCCTCCTCCGTCGTTTGTTGCGCCGATACCGCCGCAAACGCGAATACCACTGCTGCCGCCGCGGTGAGAAGGCTCCTGCCCCATGCGAGTCGCATCTAAACCACACCCTCCTGAACCGGAAAATGCCCCAGCAAGAAGAAGGCAAGCCAAGTGCCAGTGCGCGAAAAGCTTTTGAGGGCCGACCCCGCCGCCGGGATGATCCGATAAGCAGCTTATTTACAGACAGATACGAAGGCCTCGCGGTGTCTCGCGCGGGTACTCGAGCGGGCGCTCCGTCTCATTCGACCGCTCTGAGCGCCTCGGAGGTCTCACGCTGAGACGTTAGAAAGAACCCGTCCCTCGGGACAGGGTAACGGATGCGTGTCACATTTTGGAACACACGTTGACTCACATTGAGATGGCTCAGTAGCGTGGAAGTGCGCGATATCCTATTTTGAGACACACCGCTACCTGAATTCCATGCGTCGACGGAACATTATTCCCAAGCGTGCCACACGAACCCGGCGAAACCCGAAGGTCAAAGGCGGCAGCCGGTCGCACCACGCTCTCGAACTGATCGATTTGGTCGTGGAGGCCGCCAAGTCGCGCGAGTTGCCTGCGTTCCTTGCCGCTTTTGCGGCTCGAGCCGCAGTAATGCTCGAAGCCCAATGGGGTGTGCTCGGTGAAATCCGTGGGAGCAAGGTTGAATTGCACTGCGACGAAGGGAGCCGTTCTCATCTTGCCGAATGCCAGGGCTTGCTGATGGAGAATGTGACCCGCAAGCGCGCGGGACTCGAAGTCCTGGCCGGAAAGCGGCGTTCTACTTATCTCGCTTTCTACCCCATCTATGCGAGCGACGGCGAATTAATGGGCACGCTTTGCCTGCTGCGAGACGTTGCGGAGTTTTCGGCGTCCGAGGAGAGGCTTCTGGCGGCGCTCGGCAGCCATGCCACACTGGTCATGGAAAAAATACGTCGATTCTCGCAACTGGAGCGCTCGAAGAAACAATGGGTCGAGGACATCGACGCCATCAGCGACTACATCGTGGTTCACGATCAGGGCTGGACGATTGTGCGGACGAACCGCTCGCTGGCTACGCATCTCGGTATCCCGCCCGTGGCCTTAGTGGGCGAGCCCATGAGCAGCCTGAAGCACATCGCGGAAACGGGAAGCGCACTTCCCTGCCCCTTCTGCCGTAATACAAACCAGTCACGCGAAGAGTACATCGCCACGGGTGAAGGCCGGACGTACCTGGTTTCCACATCGCGCACGCAAGGTGCCACAGAAGAGGAAGGGCGCACGATCCACGTTTTGAAGGATATTACGGACCGGCGGGAGGCTGAGCGACGGTACCGCGAGCTGTTCGACAGCATTCAGGAAGGCTTGTTTTTTGCCACGCCGGATGGACAGTTCCTCGATGTGAATGACGCAATGGTGCGGATGCTCGGCTATGAATCCCGCGATGAGCTGTTGCGTGCGGACGTGAGCCCGCACCTCTATCCGACGCCGGCGGCAAAAGATCGGCTTGTGCAAGCGATCGCGGAGCGTGGAGCGCTGAGAAATTACGAAGAGACACTTCGACGAAAGGATGGAAGCCTGCTCCACACGCTGCAGAACATCAGCGCGGTGCGTGATTCGTACGGCCACGTGATACAGATTCGCGGCTTGATGCTCGATGTAACCGAGCAGAAGATGTTTCAATCACAACTCCAGCGCGAACGCGACTTCAATCAGAAGATACTCAATACCACGCAGAGCATGATTCTTGTGCTGGACACCGCCGGACTGATCAGCTATGCGAACCGGCGCTGCTTCGAAGCGGGCTACCGCGAAGAGGAACTGACCGGCCACCGGTTGGTGAAATGGGTAGAGCCTTCGCATCGCAAGGATTTCGAAGATGCCCTGCAAACGACGGCGCAGGGCCAGCAGGTAGACAACCTGGAACTGCGCGTAAAACGAAGCGACGGCTCGATGGGCCATTTCTCGATCAGCTTGAGCCCCATGCGCGATGAATCAAGCCAGGTGAACAGCGTCGTGGTGGTGATGACTGACATTACGGACGCGGCGCTGCTGCAGGCAAAACTGGCTCATGCCGAGAAGATGGCTACGATCGGCCGATTGGTTTCCGGTGTCGCGCACGAGGTGAACAATCCCTTGGCGGCGATTTTGGGTTTTACCGACTTACTGCTCGAAAATCCGGAAGTGCCGCCATCGGCGCGCGAGGACCTTCAAATCATTCTTCATGAGACCCAGCGCACGAAGGAAATCGTGCAGGACCTTCTCAGCTTCGCAAGGCAGAAGCCGGCGCAACGGGAAGCCATCCAACTGAACGCCATCCTGCGGCAGACCATTAAATTGCGCAGCTACGATTTTGCCAGCCATGGCGTGGAAGTCAGCGAAGAGTTCGACGAGAACCTTGACAACGCCATGGGCGATGCCCAGCAACTCCAGCAGGTATTCTTGAATATCCTGAATAACGCGTACGACGCGATTCAGGAGTCGGGAAACCGCGGCAAAATCCGCATTCGAACCCGCCGTGCCGTGGACTGCATCGAAGTCGCCTTCATCGATAACGGAACAGGTGTGAGTGACCCCGACCGCATCTTCGACCCATTCTTTACGACCAAGCAAGCCGGTAAAGGCACGGGCCTGGGCCTGAGCATCTGCTACGGAATCGTCAGAGCACACGGCGGGGAGATTCTCTGCTGGAACAATGAAGGACAGAGCGGCAGTACATTTGTCGTGCGCCTGCCGATTGCCAGCGATTCAGCCCTGGCCGCGGCCGCAAGCGAGGCGGGGCGATGAGCGCGCCAAAGACCAGCAAAGCGCTGCCTCCGATTCTTCTGATTGAAGACGAACCCTCAGTCAGCGCGTTCGTGCGTGCGGCGCTCGAGCGCCGGGGCTATAAGGTCGTGCAGGCCAAAACCGGCGCAGACGGCATCCGGGAGCTGTCCGCCGGGCAATATGTGGGGGTCATCTCCGATATTCGAATGCCCGGCGAACTCAACGGTGCGGATGTGCACCATTGGATTCAGGAGAACCGCCCGGAACTGTGCCGGCGGATTATTTTGATCAGCGGCGATACGGCGAACAGCGAAACTCAGTCCTTGCTATCGAAAAGCACCACTCCGTGTATCGCGAAGCCGTTTCGCGTCCAGGAATTGATTTCCACTGTGGAGATAACCTTCGGGAAACCATGAGCGACGATCTGAAAGTTAAATTGTTGGTAGTTGACGATGAGCAGAGCATCCGGCGCCTATGCATGACCATCGGCGGATCGCTCGGTTTCTCGTGCGACGAAGCAGAAAGCGCGGAGACAGCTTCGACCCGGCTGGAAACCGATCCGCCCGATCTCGTCTTGACCGACCTCAAGCTGCCGAACCAGTCGGGCGTCGATCTGCTGAAGCAGATTAAGAGCGTATTGCCGCGCTCAGAAGTAGCCATCATGACCGGGCACGGCTCGATTGAATCCGCCGTCGATGCCATGAAACTGGGCGCGTACGATTACATCGAAAAGCCCTTTCGCGTGGAAAAGATGCGCCTGCTTCTGCAGCGCATGGCCGAAAAGGTTCGCCTGGTCAACGAAAATGCTTTCCTGCGCGAGAAGGTCAATACCGACGAGAACCTTGACGGCATCATCGGCACTTCGGCGGGCATGCAGGACGTTCTTCGAATGATTTCCCGGCTGAAAGACACACGTACGCCCGTATTGATCTCGGGTGAGAGCGGCACGGGCAAAGAACTCGTGGCGCGAGCCATCCACTTCCGCGGCGCGCTTGCGCAGACGAGCTTCGTAGCGGTCGATTGCGGCGCATTGGTGCCGACTCTCATGGAAAGCGAACTGTTCGGATACGAGAAAGGGGCCTTCACCGGGGCAACGAAAAGCAAAGCCGGCCTGTTCCAGGCAGCCAATGGCGGCACGATCTTCCTGGATGAAATCGGCGAACTTCCACTTGAAATGCAGGCCAAGCTGCTGCGCGTCCTGCAAGAGAAAGAAGTGCGGCCCGTCGGCAGCAACGACAAGATCAATGTGGATGTTCGCGTGATTGCCGCAACCAACCGCGACCTCGAAGCTGCCTACCGCGCTGGAACCTTTCGAAAGGATCTCTACTTCCGCTTGAACGTGGTTACAGTGCACTTACCGCCATTGCGCGAGCGGCGCTCGGATATCCCGATGCTCGTGCATCACTTCCTGAACCGATACGCCCCCGGCGCGCATCTACCGATCACACCTGCGGCAATGAAGAGTTTGCTGCAGTACGACTGGCCTGGAAATGTTCGCGAGCTGGAAAATTGCATCGCCCGCGCCGTGACGCTTGGCGATCAGCATGTAATTGATGTGCAAGATCTGCCACCAGCCATCCGCACAGAGCAGCCGGCCTCGAGCGAACTGACTCCCCAGGACGCCAATTCCCTCTCGACCACCGCGCTCGCAGAAATGGAGAAGATGACGATCTTGCGGGTGTTCGAGCAGGCTCACGGCGATAAGGCACTCGCAGGGAAAATGCTTGGCATCAGCCGCGCCACCTTGTATCGGAAACTGAAGCGCTACAACATCCCCTTGCGTGCTGGTTCTGACCCCGCGGAGAAGGAAGAAGACACCCAGGCACATGCCGTCGGTCACTGAGGCGTCTCAAAACGACGGAGGAATATCGCAAGAAAAGCTGAGACGGAGCTGTTTCAGCCTGAGACGGTGTGCCTGTCGGAGCGCCACGGGAAATCCGTAAGCCTTTTACGTTCAACAGGTTCTGCACCTCGTTACCCCAATCCCACTTTTGGCTCTCGGCGTGCACTTCCTTCAGCGGGACACTGCGTCTCTGTCTGCATGCAGCTTGTTTTCACTCGCCGGACAGGGTTCGCAATGAGGCAGCAGCTGCGAACGGGGAAGATCGCCAATGACTCTTACGGCAGTCGAACAAGGGTGCGCGGAGCAGTTGGCTCGCTTCTTTCCCAAGCTTCCTCTGGTACGCATTCCTGTCGAAGTCGTTCTTCTGCGCTCCGGCCACAGAAGACTGCGGGAAGCGACACTGGTGGAATACGGGACGCAGGAATTTGCCATTTTTCTCTCGAACCTGGCGCTGGAATTTGATGATCGTGTCCGGCTTGTCCGGGATGGAAAAGGAACGCCCGCAGAGGCGGCGGTAATCGCCTTGCAGTACCACGAAGGGAGCAAGGCGGTGGCTGTCAGATTCCTGGAGGGGCCCTGCGACTGGATGGTGCATCCGTGAACAAACTGATTACGACCTTGAATCTTCCGGCTCCGCCAAAGTCGGAAACCTCGCGGCAGGCGCAGTGGGACGAGACACGTTCGGTCTTTCCCATTTATCTTGCGCTCGCAAAGCATCTCCAATTCGAAATTCCGTTTCCCCAGAACAAACGTGTTCTGCCGGAAAAGGCTGACCTGGAATTCTTCAGCCAGGTGCACACCTGGCTCGACTCGATGGATCAGCAGGTCATGGTTCACCAGTTGCGCCACCTGCTTCAGATGACAACGCTCATCGCCAGCGAAAGTGGAATGCGCGCGATCATCATGCGCCACCTGAGGAAATCCGTTAAGACCAACACGGACAGAGATAAGATCGATTTCCTGCTGGTGCAGTATTTCGCGCTTTGCGCACCCGCCAAGATTTATCACAAAAATATCGAGTTGTCGGACGTTGCTCAGGTCATGAGGCCCGTACTGGGTGAAGCGGATTCCACCGCTCTTCCGTGGTGTGAGCCCCTAGAGAAAATGATACAGACCCTGCGCACGTTCAAGAGCCTGCGCGAAATTCTGAAAACCAGCTATATCGAGCAGGGCCGCCGTGTAAAGGAAGGCGCCGGCGGTATGTTCTATGACGCGTGCGCATTGCTGGCTTTTGTGCGCTTCAATTTCTTGTTGCGCCGGACTTTGATTGAGTTGATGCACGCAGACCTGATCTATATCCGCTCCGGCGTCAATCACCTCGAGAACGCTGGCGTAAGAACGTTGGACTGCTCCACATTCGGCATGAGTTCTTCCGAATCTGTCGCGAAGATCCGTCAGATTGCGGATGAATGGAAGCAGCCCTTCCAGAAGGAATACACGGAGCGCTCCGTCAGCCAAGCGTTCGAAAAGCTGCTGGCCTTGCGGGCAGATGTTGAGCGCACGGTCGAGCGGGTGATCGGCAAGCCCATCGACAGCAGCTCTGCGAAAAATGCTGCTGAGGACTCTGCGGCGACGAAGAGCAACGGCGTCTCCGAAAAATCCGCTTCTTCCGCCACAAAGAAGAACGAAAGCGGCGAAGGCACCCTGGACTTTGAGTCCTGCATGGAACAGATCTGGGAGCAACTCATCTCCGCTCCGCCTTCCCGGGGCCGTTCTATGACCACTGTAAAGCTCGGGGGCGTGCGCTTACTGATGTCGTCCTGGGAGGTCGTGGCGTTCGTCAGCGAGGATGGTCCGGCGGCGGAAGATCTGCGCCGCGCAGTGGTGGCGAGGGCGCTTGTAACTTCGGCCACAGAAAAAGCTAAAGAATTGGGAAGCGTTGCGGGGCTTGACCGCGTTCTGCCGATCGCGCGCGTAGAAGTGTCGCGCTTGCAGGAGCGCGTGGAAGACGCGAAGCAGGCAAAAGACACCGAGGCAGCGGTGAACCTTGGCATCAGCACCAAGCGTCTGCTTTCCGCATTGGACGAGGCCGAAAAGCTTTGATTCCCTGATGTGTGGTTGGGCAGGCAAGAAAAACAGTCAGGGAGTGGGTTTCCTTTGAGAACCACGAGCGTACTAATCGTCACGGATCATGGCGAATTCGCGCGGACACTGACAGCGTGCTGGCAAGTCGAGCGGCAGTTGCCCGGCATCTCGGTGCTCACAGGCGATCACTGGAACGAGGGCGCTGACGTCGCGCCCGACCTGCTCGTGATTGGTCCCTTAAGAGAGGGCGCTCTTGCCGAGACCTTGCGCAACGTTGGCAACACCACCGCCATTATTCTCTGCGCTCCCGCCGAGGCCAAAGAGCTCGGGATGTTGCGCAAGCGGTATCCGCGACTGGTTCACGTGCCCCTGCGGGAAGACTGGACCCAGGTTGTGCTTCTTGTCGCTGGCGAGTCGTTGCGAAGAACCGAAGCATTGCGACTCGCAAAATTAGCGGAACAACGCGCCGCGCAAAGCGCAAATCAGGCGACCTTGGGCCGCTACATGATGGAAATGAAGCACAGCATGAACAACGCGATGACTTCGCTGCTGGGAAACGCCGAGCTGCTACTCCTCGAGCCAGGCGAACTTTCCGCGCAGTCTCTCGCGCAGATCAAGACCATTCACACCATGGCTCTGCGTATTAACGAAATCATGCAGCGATTCTCATCGATTGCGAGCGAAATGCGGGAGGGTGAGACGCCTTCTCAAGCTGAGACGACCGACGACGGTGCCACACTTTTTCCGCGTCGCTAGGGCTCTGCCCTGACACGCTATGTCCTTTATTTATAGTCAGTTATAAAACTAGACACTTCCCATCACGATTCCCGCAAGCTGGCCGTTTACGTGCACTTTTCCACCGTGGAGAACCCTGCGGAGTGAACGCTTGTGCAGAAAAAAGTACTCATCGTCGATGACTCGCCAGCCCAGGTGAAATTGATCCAGGGATTGCTCGAGCCGGAAGGCTATTGGCCTGTTGGCCTGAGTGACCCGAAGCGGGTCGAGGAAGCGATCACCGTCGAAAGACCGAGCTTGATCTTACTGGACGTTGTGATGCCGGAAAGGAATGGCTTTCAGGTGTGCCGGGAGTTGAAGGAGAACATCAAGTTCAACGCCATTCCCGTGATCCTGGTGACTTCGAAAGACACCGCCAGCGACCGATACTGGGGTCAGCAGCAGGGGGCCGACGGTTACGTCACAAAGCCGTTCACGCGCGAGGAGTTATTGCGGGCCGTTCGCCGATTCGCTTGAAGGAGTTTGCAGGCACGAAAGCATGAGTGAAGATTTCCAACTGACTCCCCTTCCCGCCGACGCGGAAGTTGGAGAAATACTCGAAGCGATTGGCCCGGCGATGGATCGCTCGCCGGAGTCGCAATATTGCGTCTTCCGGAGCGGGCGCGAACGGTTTTGTTTACCCGTGTTGGATGTGGAAGAGGTCCTGGAGTGGCCACTGGTGACGAAACTTCCTCTTTCACCGGGGTACGTGCTGGGTATTTTCAATCTTCGCGGCGCCATCGTGCCGTTGATTGATATCGCGCTGACCGAAGGCCGCCGCACGGGTCTGCTGCCGAAGCATGTTGTGGTCGCGTCTCTGCGGTCGGAGGGCGCTCACGAGGACGTCCGTCTTGGCATTGCGGCCGACGAAGTGGTTGGAACCTATTCCGTGAACGACACCGAGGATTTCCTGCAGGAGGCCCCCGAAAATGTGCCGCACTGCGTTGGAATGCTTCGGCATGACGATCGGCTGGCGTTGGTGATCGACCTGCGGCGCCTGCTGGAAGTGTATCCAGGACCGAGTATTTGAAGAGTTCAGGGAAAAGCTTGGGAGGAAGGAATGAAATCGCGACTGAGTAGCACGATCTGGACAATGATCATCTTGAACGGCGTTGTCCTCTTTGCGGTCCTGGGCCTCGCCTATAGCGCCGGGCGCCAAAACGGCGGCGGAGCTCCGTTCGAACTCTCCGGACTGATCCTGCCCTCGGTCGTGGCGCTGGGCATGAGCATCATCCTGGCATGGAGACTTGGCGGAGCCATCCTCTCTCCCGTAAACGAGCTCGCCGAGTTTTCTGAGCGACTGGCTGCGGGAGACGCAAAAGCCCGCGCCGACGTAACCTCGAGCGACGAGTTCGGATATATCGCCGAAAACCTGAACCGCGCCGTTGCCAAGGTTTCAAAGGCTTCGAGCAACCAGGAAGCCAGCGAATCGCTGCAGCGCAGCATCACCGACTTGCTGGCGGTGATCAACCAGGTTGCCCGCGGCGATTTGACCCTGCGCGGCAAGGTCACCAACGACGCACTCGGCAACGTCGCCGATTCCGTCAACTACATGCTCGACAATTTCACCAAGGTTTTGGAACGTGTGCGCAAGGCCGCGATGGAAGTCACGGCGTGTTCCAACAACATCCTTGTCGCTGCCGACCAGATGCAAGCTGGCGCAACGCAACAGGACCAGGAAATCACCAATACTTCGAGCGCTGTCGAAGAGCTTACGGTCTCGATGAAGCAGGTCTCCAACAACGCGGAAGCCAGCGCGGAAGCCGCCCGCCGAGCCCTCGACGCCGCCGAACAGGGTAACCGCGCGGTACGCGACACGCTGGAAGGCATGCAGCGAATCCGCTCTTCGGTGCAGGCCACGGCGAAAAAGATCAAGTCTCTCGGCGACCGTTCGCTGGAAATTTCGGAAATCATCAACGTGATTAACGACATCACCGAGCAGACCAACCTTCTGGCTTTGAACGCCGCCATCGAAGCCGCACGCGCGGGAGAGGCGGGACGCGGATTCGCCGTCGTTGCTGACGAAGTCCGTAAGCTGGCTGAACACTCGCGCAGCGCAACGAAAGATATTGCTGCATTGATCAAGGCCATTCAAGCGGAGACAAACGAAGCAGTGGTCGTCATGGAAGAAGGCACCAAGGAAGTTGAATCAGGCGCAACGCTGGCCGATCAAGCGGGACGCGCGCTGGACGCCATTTCGAG
>Ga0207862_1000062_pt1 | contig 25522 bp, 17 predicted proteins | sample LuqExpMetageno81_FD_187838 | JGI IMG/M metagenome (GOLD analysis project Ga0207862, IMG submission 187838) | Tropical forest soil microbial communities from Luquillo Experimental Forest, Puerto Rico - Sample 81 (SPAdes) | ecosystem: Environmental > Terrestrial > Soil > Tropical forest ... | reverse complement strand
TGACTGCGGCAACTTCGGTGCCAATCGCGCGGGTGTCGTGAGAGAGTTTTGAACCGAACAGCGATTTGGTAACAACGTCGAGTGTGAGTTCGGCCATCTCCTGGTGAAGATCACAGGTCTGCTCGTCGCGCCACCTCGAGAGATGCGCCGCGGCGGAGTTGGCCATGATTTCGGAGTAAGCGGCAATGTTTTCGTGGCGGAACGCTGGCTGGATGAGTTGGCGCTGCGACTGCCAGGAAGGTGTGTCGTTGGTCAGGAGTCCCTTGCCGAGTACAAACTCCAGAGCCGAATAGTCCCGGGACTTGTGGAAACTCGAGGCTCGGCGAACCAGTACGGTTTCGATGTCGTCCGGGTGGGTGAACTGGCAAATGGGAATATGAAGAAAGCGGTAAAAGGCCACATCGCCGAAGTCTCGTGCACAGCGCTTGCAAAAGCCGGGCCAGTCGTGCGCCAGTTCCGCCAGGCTGCCCAGGAAGAAATTACCCTTTGGACCGGGAAGGCGAGCGATGGAAGCGGCCGAGGCCATTGTGAGATGGTATGTCAGAATCGCTGAAATCGGAAATTGCAAACCAAAAACCAGAAACTGGGATTTGAGTCCAGCCGCCTACTCTCGAACCACCGTCCTCTTGAGCTCGGCGAGGGATCTAACCTCCGCAATCAGGCTCATCCATTCCGAACTAGTTGCGCGGTTTGCGCGCAACTTCCGGATATTTGAGTGTGCCACGAAGCACGGTGATAGAGGCGGCTGGGAGTTCGAATGGGGTGTTGGCCTCGGCGTTAATCGTCGTGGAAGTGGCCGGACCATCCGGGTCAGCGGTGAGAGTCGCTGGATGCCACTGATACTGCGCCTTGCCGAAAGTCTTCACGCTCACCGCACCCGAAAAGGAGCCGGAGCCGGGCTGAGAGGCGTCATCGAATGCAATCTTGACGGTGTGTGGATTGTCCTGGTCCTTATTAACGATGAGCAGCGCCCATTGACCATCGGGGCGATGCGCCGCGTAGGCCGTGACCAGATCTTCTCCGGCACTGTCGCGAATGTCGCTTTCAGCGGAGAACAGTTTGTGCTCGCCGCTGCCGGTTTGGACCCATTCGAGAGTGATCAGCTGGCTCGCGAAAAACTGAGAGAGAGGCTGCTTGATTCTTAGATCTTGGTCGGTCGAGAAGAACGCGAACGTGCCATGAGAATTGTTGATTCCGCGACCGATGGGAGCCGGCATGTAATGGAAGTAATAAACGGCTTGGCCGCCGCCGTTCAGAAACGAGCAGATGTAATCCGCAAGCCATAGAGCCCCGAAAATATCCGGGAATGCCTCGGAATCGACCCAGGAAAGATTGGACTCGGTAATCAGAAACGGAACATTCCCTGGAACGCCGTCTTCGCGCCAAATCTTCATGATGCCGGTTACAAGCTTGGCTTCGTCATACAGATTGCTCCACTGAATTTTGCCGGGCTCGAAAGGATAGTGTTCGAAAGAGAAGAACGCGAGTTCGTCCATCTTGCCGTGCGATTTGAGGTAACTGATAAAGCGGCCGGTCCAGGAAGTGTGGCCCGAAGCGTCGGGCCACGTTTCGATGTCCTTATTCACGCCCGTGAAAATGGGCCCGCCGAGCTTGAGTTTGGGGTCGACCCGATGGAGCGCCGCGGCGAACTGAATATAGAGCGCGGCGTAATCTTCGGGGTTCATGAAGTGGCCGTCTGGTTCTTCGCCCATCTCGATGTGTGAAATCGGGTAACCGCGTTCTTCAATGTAGGTGATTTCGTTGGCCGCATCCTCGGGGATGTTGTAAATCATCGCGATCGGAATCATGGCAGGCAGGCCACGCGTATAACCGCCGGTGTAGAAGAGATCGAAGCCAACCTGGTCGCCGGCGCGTTCATCGAGGTCGCTGGGCTCGTGCCAGGGATCGACCGATGAACAGTAGGTCATCGTCTGATCTTGATCCGGAGTGTGCCGGATCAAGTCGTGCAGCTTGTGGTCGGAACCGGTTGTGCCAAGGTAGAGTTCGCTCATCGCGTAGCCCATGCAATTCCGTTTGTCGGCACTCCCGTGGGTATCGCAGGTACTGGAAGATGCGGTCATGAGAATCCGAATGTATTGGACCGTGAGCGGGACGGAGCTCAGCTGGAGGATAGGATCCCCGCCTTTGCCGTCAGCGATCGTCCCGCCTGGAAACGCTTGCCAGACTCCGAGCGTTGGCTTCCGGATGGCATCTTCGCCGGTGAAATACTGCACGACGAACTGAGTGGCGTAAGGCTCAGCCCACTGGATGCGCATGGCGTTCACCGGACGCGGCTTCGCGAGATCGAGAATAATCCATTGCGGATGAAGCGAGTCGCTTTCGCCCGTGTAGGTTTCCGTTAGATAGGGATTGCTTTTCCAGTACGTGTTAGGATCACCGTCGGTGAGGCGGGAGTAGCCCTCAGTGTCGGTGCCATCATCGCGCGTGACGCCGCGATGAGGAAGAGGGTAGCCGTAGGAGTGCCGAATCATTTCCGTGCCTGGAGTCGGATTGCCTGTGAAATAACCCTTACCGGCCGAATCGCTCCAGGTGCCTTGCGGGTTCCAGTGCCACGCCTCCATGTGAAGCTCGGTGTTCTGGCGGTACGTTATGGTCTGCCACCCAGCGGAGAGAACTTGTTTGATCGTGTCTTCAACGTAAAGCTTGTCGGCGGCGCCGTAGGGCAGTCGGTCAATGCCCGCACCGAGAGCTTCGGAGGGGCGGATGGTGTTGGTAGCGTGCGAAGGCGCAGCGTCGATGTGAATGGTTTGTGCAGGTGATTGCCGAGCGACCGATGCGGTAACGAGGTACAGGCAAATCACAGGGTATAGCTTGCGTGCGAAGCGATCGGAAAATCGCATAATCCATCCTCTGGCGGCAGTACCAGCCGGCAAAAGCTTCGAATTAAAACGTTTGAATATAACGAATCTAGCTCTCGGAAGCGCGTACGTCAACGGCAAAGTGGCGCGTCAAGAAGCCGGCCTTGCAAGCGATGGAGTGACACGTGATTGCGAAAGGGAGCAGATCATACAAATTAATTTGGCATCGCGAAGCGATCGGCATAAACTCTCCGGCAACCAGCCCTGGGGGAATCATGATGAAAACCGTGGTGGGGATTGCTCTGCTTTGCCTTTCGCTGTTTTCCGTTGCGGCTCCTCTCGCTGAAGCACCTGCTGGCTTCGACAACCAAAGCAACGGAATCGTGGACGATGCCACGCATCAGGCGGACCAGGCGAAGTTTGAGGAAACTGAGACTCTCACGAATGGGCTTGGCCCGCTCTACAATGCACAATCTTGCCGTGAGTGTCACCAGAACCCGGTGAGCGGTGCAGCGAGCCAGGTGATGGAATTGCGCGTTGGCCATAAGGGGCCGGATGGAAAATTCGAGAACCCTGAGATCCCGATCAATCATGGAGCAGAAGTCATCAAGGGAAGGACACTTGTAAACCAGCGGGCGATTTGCCCCAACGCTGCGTTTCCGACCACGGAGATTCAAGAGCGGGTGCCGGAGCGGGAAAAGATCCGCACCTTTCGCACATCGTTGAGTCTGCTCGGCGATGGTTTCGTGGAAGCGGTAGATGATGCAACACTGGTCGAGATCTCAAAAAACCAGTGCAAGAAGGATCACGGAAAGATTTGTGGCCTAGTCCTTTTTGTGCCCGTTGTTGAGGCCTCCGGACAGACGCGGGTGGCGCGGTTCGGCTGGAAGAACCAACACGCGAGCCTGTTGTCATTTGCCGGCGACGCCTACCTCAACGAAATGGGAATCACCAATCCACTGTTTCCCGACGAAGTAACGAATCTCTGCAACACGGTTTCCGAACCTAACGACACCCCCGGGAACGACGGACTGGCCGATATTGACCACTTTGCCCGATTTGTGCGCGCCACCAAGGCTCCGGCGCGCGACGCGCAGCAAGCCGGGACGGCCGCGGCAAAGCAGGGGGAGACGCTTTTCGCGAAAATCGGCTGCGACACCTGCCACGTCCCAACCCTGACCACAGCACCCGCAGGCACGGTGATCAACGGTGGGAAGTTTACGATTCCCGATGCGCTCGGAGGCAAGACGTTTCATCCATATAGCGATTTTCTGCTGCATGACGTTGGCACCGGTGATGGGATCGCCATACCCGCTGCGGAGCACTACGGAAAACACGTACATGAGGTTCAATGGAAAAACTTTTCGCCGGAAAATCTTCAGGCCACGACGAACCGGATGCGCACGGCTCCCTTATGGGGCGTGCGGCTGCAACCTATGTTGATGCATGATGGCGCTTCACTGACCTTCCTTGATGCCATCCGGCGGCATCGGGGCGAAGCCAGCAGAGTTATTGAGCGATTTGAAAGACTGAACCACGCTGAGCAAGAGGCGATCGTGGAGTTTTTGAAATCGTTGTGACGTGTGCGAGCCGAAGGGCGATCAGGAGGCGCGGGCCCGCTGGAAACGTCGATAAAGAAAAAACAGCGTGAGCAGCGCCACGAGCGCTCCGGTGGAATCGAGGAGCGAGTCCCACAGCGAAGGCCCGCGGGAAGGCACGAAGACCTGGTGGAATTCATCCAGGCCCGAATAGACGGCGGCAATCAACCAGGCCCCGAGGGCCCAGGTCCAATGCCAGCCTTTACGCGACCGGCGAATCCCACGATAAATGAAAACGAAGAAAATAAAATACTCGACAAAGTGCGCCGTTTTGCGGATGAGATGGTGTAGGAGGTAGATTCGCTCCGCCGGAACAGAAGGGAAAAGCCAGCGCAGGACCGGGTCGATGAAACGGCCGGTTTGCTCCCAGGAAAATGCATCCGTGGAAAGAACAAAGATGACCCCAGCCCATAGTAGCGCCGGCCACCAGGAACGCAGCCACCGAGCGATCATGTCTTTGGGCGGCACGCGCTGGCGGACCTCGTCGAGATGGGGGGCGGGACGCAAATTCCGCCAGGGTTCGGTCGTGGACATTCGGAATCTAGCTTCCTATTTCATGGTAAACGAAGAATAGAGCGATTATTCCATACGGTAGTTAGGCGCTTCCTTAGTGATTACCACATCATGGACGTGGCTTTCGCGCAGTCCCGCCGCGGTGATGCGAACGAAGCTGGCTTTCTCGGTGAGTTCCGTAAGCGTACGTGCGCCGACATAGCCCATGCCGCTTCTTAAGCCGCCGACCAATTGATCGGTGAGCCCGGCTAGCGGACCCTTGTACGGAACGCGTCCTTCGACACCTTCGGGAACAGACTTGCCACGCTCGGCACCTTCTTGCGCGTAGCGGTCCGCGGAGCCGGCTTCCATCGCTCCCGTAGAGCCCATGCCGCGATACGACTTGAAAGTGCGTCCCTGGTACAGAATAGTTTCGCCCGGAGATTCCTCGGTTCCCGCGAAGAGGCTGCCAATCATCACGGCGGATGCCCCAGCTGCGATGGCCTTGGTGATGTCGCCGGAATACTTGATCCCGCCGTCGGCGATGATAGGTACACCGGCACCTCTCGCCGCGCGGGCGGCTTCCATCACCGCGGTGAGCTGAGGAACGCCGGCGCCAGTAACGACGCGCGTCGTGCAGATTGAACCAGGGCCGATGCCGACTTTGAGGCCATCAATCCCGAGAGAGATGAGGTCTCTCGCGCCTTCGTAGGTGCCAACGTTGCCGGCAATCAGCTGCATTTCGGGTAAACGCTGCCGAATCGCCTTGATGGCTTCCATAACGCGATCGGTGTGGCCGTGGGCCGTATCGATCGCTAGCACATCGGCTTTGGCTTTCGCCATCTCGACGGCGCGTTCGAGGAAGTCGCCCGTTGCGCCTACGGCGGCGCCAACGTAGAGCCGCCCGTGATCGTCTTTCGAAGCGCGCGGATACTCCAGTTTCTTCTGGATGTCTTTGACCGTGATGAGGCCCTTCAGGTTGAAATCCTGATCAACCACCAACAGTTTTTCGATGCGGTGCTTCTGAAGGATTTTCTCGGCGTCCTCAAGCGTCGTTCCGACCGGCACTGTGACGAGATTGTCCTTGGTCATGACCTGGCCGACGAGCTGGCTGAGATTTTTCTCAAAGCGCAGGTCGCGATTTGTCAGGATACCGGTAAGACGAGTCCCACGCGTCACCGGGAGACCGGAGATGCGGTATTTCGTCATGATCTCGAGGGCCTGGCGGATGGTAATGTCGGGTGAAATCGTGACGGGATCGACGATCATGCCGGATTCAGAGCGCTTCACACGGTCGATTTCCTCCGCCTGGCGGTCAATCGAAATGTTGCGGTGAATAATGCCAATCCCACCCTGGCGCGAAATGCCGATGGCGAGACGGGACTCCGTTACCGTGTCCATCGCCGCAGAAGCGAGTGGGATATTGATGGCGAGTTTCCGCGTGAAGTGCGTGGTCGTATCGACTTCAGTGGGCAGTACGGAAGATTTGCCGGGAAGAAGAAGGACGTCGTCGAACGTAAGACCTTCAGGAATCGGGCCATCAATCATGGGGACCTCGAGAGACAGAATAGGGGGCGGAAGGGCAGACCGCCAGAAACAGCGCAGCCCAGCGGGTTGGCGCTGGGCCGGTGCGTAAACGCAACCGATCGAAAAAATGAGTCACGGTGAACTCTTTATTTTACGGGTGGCGGGGAGACAGGGTCAAGCCAACTGAATCAGGTAAAGAAACAGGAAAAGGGCTCAGAGCAAATGAACCCAATACACCTTGATTGCATCTGCTTTTGCCGCCGTCTTGAAAGGCAAAGGTCCCACCTGCGTTTCTGACACACGGTTTCTTGACAGCGCCAGCGGCGCTGCTCATGATGACCGGGTGAGGGATGTTCGCTCGAGGAGGCAGGAATGAAGAAGCGCTCTTTGCTGACTGGTGTCCTTGTAACGCTCGGCGCGGCCCTTCTAGCTCCGGCACAAACGCAGCCCCCGGCCCCTAGCTCCCCGACTGTAAGGGTTGGCCCAGCGGTGGCTGCCAAAGCGGCCTCACCTGCGCCCGGTGCGACTGCGAAAAATCAGGGCCAACAAACCAGTATCGGCAAAGGTGCGGCCTCGGTGAAAGCTTCAGCTCCGTCTGCCTACTGGACCGATCTCGTGGATATTGATGATGACGGCATGGTTGAGGACAACCAGTTCCTGTTCGACTCCAAACGCGGGATCCTCTACACCTACCGCGAAGACGATTTCAAATGTGCTGACGGCAAAAGCGAAAACGGCGACGTCCTAATGGCCATTTACACCAAGGGGAACCAGGCGGGAATGCCGGTTGGCTCGGGGTGGTACGTCGTCGCGCTGACGGCGGGCCAGTGCGGCGAGAAAAAGCCAGGACTGTTCGGCTGCAAGTTTGATGCAAGCGGCAACCTCAGGCCTTGTGGGGCCGCGGTCATCCACGAGAGTTCAGGCGAACTGGAGCTCGTCCTCAAGAAAAAGGAATAACCAGTCGCCCTCCTCGCGGCGAGCCTACTGCCTCAGACTCAGTTTCTGCCGACAGCCGCACCTGCAACGAACCTCGGCGATCCCAGTAGTCGTCGTGGTGCACTTGGTCAGTGATTCGACTGCCTGTAAGCAGAGTCGAGGTAATCGCCGAGGCGGCGGCGACGAACCGGATCAGCGGAGGATTGGATCATCGCGCTGAGGATGGGTTCGAGGAAGCGATTGTACTTGGCAAGTATGGTCCGGTCGCCAGAGGCGAACGCGGATTCAACTGCTTGCTGCGTGACGGGGGTGACGAGTTCGACCCGCCCAACGAACACACGGGTCAGTTGCGCGGGGACTGGAGCGATGGCTAGCGGCAAAACGGAATCCACGAATGCTCGTGGAACGATGTAGAGAATGCGCGAGCCCTCTTCGAACCAGGAATCCCTCCAGGTTTCGAGCATGGCGTGGGCCTCATCGGGGAACAAACCTTGCGCAATAAGGATGCCTTCAAGATCGCTGAACAGGGCTTCTAGCGAGCCATCGAGCGTCGGCGGGCTAAAGGAAGCCTGGTCTGTAAGTGGGCCGACGATGCGATAGCCAAGCCTCGAGCCGCGTCGCTCGAAGAGAATCAGATTGGGAATCTCATCGGGAGTCGCCGACTCTTTGGCCTGTTTGAGGCCAGAACCGGAAGCCTTCGGCGTTGTCCGGAACTGCAATTCCGGCCCCTTAGGGAGAGACGCATTGGAGGGTTGCGGAGTTGTGTTCCCGGCGCAGGTCAGGGGCGAGCTCGAACCACTAAGCGGAAGCTCATCGTTGGCAACGGCGTTCCGCAGGACGATGGTTCCGTCCTTCGTGACCGAGGCGGTGAGGGGAGGCGCCAGCGCCGTAACACCGCGATAGAACAGGAAGCGTTCGTGCTGCGCGCCGGAAGGCGTGTCGATTGCGAGAGGAGCAGAGGCAGTCTGGCGCGCGGCATAGTAGTGGTTTTCGGAAGCGTCCACGGGGAAATCGGTGGAGCCGCCTAGAGCGACATGGACAGAATTCCAGGCGATGCTGCCGTCAGTGACTTTTGAAAAAAGGGTAACGTCTTTTCGAGGATCGAGGGCTGGGACGGAGGCGTGAGGGAACCACTCGGTGATGAGGCCTTTGGAAAAGGTGGCGCGAACCGACACTGTGGCGGCCAGCGCCGAATAGATGTAAATCACCGGCGTTTCCATCCGCATGGTCCCCAACAGACCACCTTTGAAATTGACGTTGCCGAGACGTTCCACGAATGAAGGAAGGTCCGTAGAACCCGAAAGAGGGAGCCAGTGAATCGCGCGGCCTTCCGAGTTGGATACGGAAGTGAAGGTGCCCCATTCGTGTGCGGTGAGCCCGCTTTCCGAAGGTTGCCTGGCGGTTGCGTGGCTCAGGGGGAAACCACAGATAGAGACCAGCCCCGCCGCAATGAGACCAAAAATCAGATTGTAGGCAGCCCGTCGCGTAAAAGCAGGTGCCGCTATGCGCAAGCTCATGGCTTTGCTGCCTTTGTGTTCGGAGCGTGCAAGATCATCTCGGCCATGGTTTCCGATTGCGAATTCATGAAATGCGTCGCCAGATTGCGGGCGAGAAGGGCATCGGACTTCGCTCCCGCGATTGCTGTTTGTGCATAGTTCTGATGTTCGGAAGCAGGATTGTCGAGCGTGACAAGAGCGGCTGCGAAGGCCATTTCCGGGTCGTTGCCGCGAAGTTGAAGCCCTTTTTTGATGAGAGACAAGCCGCCGAAACCCTGAGCGGGATTGGCCGATCCCTTATGAATCCACTGCAACTGGTTCAAGGTTTCCGCGAAATAGCCGGCGTCAAAGAAAGCCAGCGCGGCTTCGGCATCGTTTCGAGCGGCGTTCGAACGGGCGATTAGCTTGAGAAGGAGTTGCTTCGAAGTGCCTGAATCGCTCTGCGTGTAGAGGGTAGCGCGACGCAGCGTCTCCATGTGGACAAGGGCGCTGGGGTCAGAATCGAGAATGGATAAGGTATCGGAAATCAGATTCTTCGTGTCATACGGTTCGCTGCCCGTGAGATTCCAGTTGTGACTGATCCAGGGAAGCGACTTGGCGTTGCCGATGTCGATCGCGTGGCAGATGAGCGGGGGCCCGGCGACGGCCGACGTGGCGAAAAGAAAAAGCGTGAGAGCCATAGCCGCCACAAAGTGGCCGAGAGATGGTTTGCATTTCATGACCTGACAACCTCCTTAATCAAAGAGTGCGTTCGAAGGGAAAGACGGAATCGACGAGGTAGTGTTAACGAGAGATTCCAGGAGTGAAATCGAAAAAGCGAAAAAGCGAGAGCAGACACTTCTGTCGGGCGAGGGACCTCAGCCAATCTGCCCTCAATTCACTTACTTGGCGAAGAAGATTGCTCCCAGAAACGCCACACGGAAATATCGCCGAGATTAAGCGCGTTCCAGTAAAGATCGAGCATTTGCGGATCGAGAGAAAGCATGCCTCCGCGCGTAACGCCTGAAGGCGGAGCAACCAACGTGGCAAGGCGATCGTAAACATTCTTGCGCGCTGCACCTTCCGTGCGGGAAAGTAGGTGCCAGAGCGAGAGCGCATCGCGCGTGCGGGCCTGCGACAGGATGTCCGCAAGCGCATCGTCGCGGTCGTGCGAGTTCTTTGGCGAAGAGTTGAATCTTGCAATGGCCTCGCGAAACGAGGGCGAGGCATCTTCGAAGAACGGAATGCCCGGTCCGGAACCGGGGCGCGTGGAGCACATGGCGCCCGCCGGGATGAACGAGTCGCCCTCGTTGAGGCGAAAGCCGACCCAGCCGAGCGTCGTGCGAATCGTGCCCGAGCCGTCGGGCGTAACCTGAAGCGTGTATGCGCAGCCAAGATCGACGGCGACAGCCGAAGGCGTGTCCACGACGAATTGTCCTGCCGGAGCCCAAATGGCGGCATGAATGGTGCCAACTTCCAGTTGAATCCGTTTTCGCCGCTCGCCGCTTTCGAGTAGGCGAACGCGCGAGTTCGGGTCGACCTTGATTTCGCCGAGAGCCTTATCGGAGATTGAAGCGCGTGAATCGGAGTTGGTCACCAGCGTCTGGCCGACTTGGAGCTTGCTCGCGACGTGATTGTCAGAGAGAATTTGTGACCCAATCTGCGGCGCCCCCTCGAGCATTGCGACATCCCAACCTGTGCTGGCTCCTGGCGAACGACTTGGTCGCAGCGTGAAGAAAACGCCTGCCACTAATGGGAAAAATACAACGGCGGCCGCCGCGAGGCGAGGCAGCCAGGGCATTTGCAGGAGGGAGCCACGAAGTTTGCGCGGGGCCCTAGGGAGACTGGCCGGCAAGGAGAATGGCTGCCCAGAATGCCGAAATCTGGAAAGAAGCGATTCAAGGCGCTGGGTTTCGGGATCGGGCGTGCCTGAGCCATCCCACAAATAGTGGTCGTGCATTATCTCTTCTTCCCTAGCATCGTGCTGATCTTTTTTCATGACTCACCGCCGAAGGCCCGCGAGACGGCCTGAGTAGCCTTGTGGCCAAGCATTTCGCGTAATAGCTGCATTCCGCGATGCAGGTTGACGCGCACCGAACCATGCGTCAGGCCGGTGCGGGCGGCAATTTCCGGTCCGCTCATGCCCTCAACGAGCCGCAGGATCAGCGGCTCGCGGTAGGCTTCCGGCAGCGATAGGATGGCATTCAAAACAGTCTGCGCTTCCATGTTCGTGTCGGGTGCGTGACGGTTTGCGGAGCGAGCGTTGCCGCCCCCTTCGTCAGATTCCTCGTTGAACTCGTCGTGCGGGTGAGACTGGCGATGAAAATCCATGGCGCGATTGCGGGCGATCGCGGCAAGCCAGCCTGGAAAGCGAGAAACGTCGCGCAGCGAGACGAGACGGGGAAGTGCCTGAAGGAATACATCCTGGACCAGGTCTTCCGCCGCCGCACATGGCACGCGCGAGAGGAGAATGCCGTGAACCATCCGGGCATAGCGCGAGTAAAGCGTCCCGAACGCCGAGCGGTCGCCTCCCTGCGCGGCGCGGACAAGCGCCTCGTCAGCCGCAAGACTGTCCGCGGGGGCGTTCATGGCAATCCGACCCGGGAATGGACCGCGTAACTCAAGCTGAATAGCCACGGTTGCGCCGACGGAATCGAGAATCTACCTCACCACAAAGACGTGCGAGAACGGCGTCATGTTAACAATACGACGGAAGGGGTAGGGATTTCAGTAATTCCGGTGGCACGGGCCGTTGTCGCTGTGAGTCCTTGACCCTTCAAAAAAACGGGCTGACTCGGAAGGGCCAGCCCGGCGACGGGTAATATGTGTTGCTGCTTGAGCCAGTTAGAAGGTTGAGCGGAACCCGAATTCGCTCCGCAGCGAGCGAAGGATTGTTGTGCTTGTCGGGTTGATGCGCAAGGAGAGTTCAAAAAGAGAGATGAACGAAATGTTACGAAGATTGAAAGTGGACGTGGCGATCGATATGAGAATTGGAAGAACCCAGATGGGAGAAGCAAATATTGGGCAGTGTCCTGTTCTGCGCGATGTTTGCGAGTATTGTCAACCTGAAATAGAGTCAAGCGATGACTTTGGAATCTCGAAAGTTTGAGCCGCACCGATGGCTGCGGGGCGGGCACGCGCAGACAATTGGAGCAGCGTTCGCACCGCGAAACTTCGCATTACCTGCCGGAACAGAGCGGTTTTTCCGGGTGGACGGTGAGACGCAGCTGAAAGGAATCTGCCACTGGCAAGCGGGCAAGAGACGCGACCTGCCTGTAATTGTCATCGTACATGGGCTTGAAGGATCGAGCGATTCAAATTACGCGCGTGGAATCGCCGACAAAGCGCTTCTAAGAGGATTTCATTCAATTCGGATGAATCAGAGAAATTGTGGTGGCACCGAACAATTGACGCCAACGCTTTACAACAGCGGGTTGAGTGGAGACTACCGTGCGGTGTTGATGGAGCTGATCAGTGAGGGGTTCGAGAAGATTTTCTTCGCGGGCTACTCGATGGGTGGAAATCTCGTAACCAAAATGGCTGGGGAACTGAGCGAAGCAGCGCCGCCTCAGTTGCGGGGCGTCGCGGCAGTGTGTCCGGCGCTGGATTTGTCTGCCTGCGCGGATGCTCTCGAAAAAACCAAAAACTATTTGTACCAGCGGCATTTTGTAAGGGGGCTGATGGCACGCTACCGCCGAAAAGCAGACTTGTTTCCACAGAAATATGCGCGCAACGGCTTTGGACCGATCCGAACCGTGAGGGAATTTGACGATGCGATCACGGCACCGTATTTCGGCTACAAAGACGCGGAAGAGTACTACCAAGCGGCCGGCGCGAAGAAGGTGATAGCGGAGGTGAAAGTGCCGCTGCTTTTGATCACGGCACAAGACGATCCCTTCGTGCCCTACGAGTCTCTTTTGCGGGCGCGGGTGAACGATAATCCACTCGTCAGGCTTGTCGCCCCGGAGCACGGCGGACACTGCGGATTTGTGTCGAGGTGGAGCGGGGAGGAACGGTTCTGGGCCGAGGAGAGAATTGTTGAATTTGTCGAACACGAAGCAAGGCGGGAAGCAAGGAAATGAGGAAGTAAGGAAGTAAGGACCCAACCTGACGCACACTTCAAAAGGCGCAGCAAGTGGGTCCATACGTCCCTGCCTCGGTTCTCCCCCTATTCTCCCATGGGCTTCTCGAGCGACACTTGGAAGCTGGGCGTGAGAATCTGCGCCGGACCTTCTGCGGCGATGACCATGACGTCTTCGCAGCGAACGCCAAATTCACCAGGAACGTAGATGCCGGGCTCGTTCGAAAAAGTCATACCGGGTGCGAGCACTGTTTTGCTCGCCCGCACGAGATAGGGATGCTCGTGGCCGTCGAGGCCGATGCCATGGCCAAGGCGATGCGTGAAGAATTTATAGTCGGGGCCAAAACCGGCGGAGGTGATCACCGCGCGAGCGGCATCGTCAACGGAACCCGAAAGTTTGCCTGCGCGGGCCGCGTCGAGGGCCGCGCCTTGGGCCTTTCGGACCAATTCGTACGCGCGTTCGATTTTGTCGGAAGGCTTGCCGAGGATGCCGGTTCGCGTGACATCAGACTGGTAGCCCTCGACGGAGCAGCCGCCATCGATGAGAACAACGTCGCCCTCCCGCAACGTTTGCCGCTGGCGTGTGCCGTGAGGCAGCGCGGCGGAAGCGCCAAACAGAACAAGCCCATAGCCCCGCAGGTTCATCTTTGCATAGCCCGCGTTGATCAGACGTAGGACTTCTTCTTCCGGTACGCCCTCCTGCAAATTGCTAAAAATCTGTCGATAAACGTCGCAAGTCGCTTCACAGGCTAGACGCATCAGTTCGAGCTCGTGTGGAGATTTCACAGCGCGGCAAGCGATGGTGACGGGATCGGCCGACACACATTCAAAACCGGGTGCACCGGCGCGGAAATGATCATAGAAAGTAAACGGAAGCGCTTCGTCGATGCCAGCACGCCCCGACCGGACGCCGCGATCAGCAAGCGAGCTGACAATGAGTTTAGTGGGGCTTTCATCCTCCTGCCAGACCCGGACTTCGAGAGGGTAGCTCGTGAGTTCACGCGTCCGCGACTCTTCGAAGGCCGGACAAATCAGAAACGGCTGGCCCGTGCGTAGCACAACCAGAGCGAGGAGGCGTTCGCTGAGTCCCCAGCGAATGCCGGTGAAATAATAAAGCGAGGTGCCCGGCCCGAGGATGAGCGCGTCGAATTTCGGATTGAGCTGCGACATCAATTCTTGGGCGTGCACAAGGCGCGCGTGGAATTCGTCCGGCGTGATGGGGTGAAGGCGATCGCCGGGAGGTCTGAGGTTGGCGAACCCAGAAGGCTGCTGGGTTTGCCCGTGCACCGTCGGAGTAAGGGCCATCGAGGAAGCCGCTGCCGAAGACTGGAGAAAGCGACGACGAGAGAGAAACGGAATGGTTAGTGTCATGGGCTAAGAGGATGAAATGAGCCAGCACGGCGAGTCAAGACGGATTGAGGATGCCAAAAAGCACCTCCGCACTTCGCCGCATGCCTGAAATCATCGGGGCGTTGACGGATTCGCCGGTTGTGAAAAGTCGGTGCTGGCCGGTTCGGCCCTCGTGGCTTTCTGGTGTGGCACATACGTTACGGCAACGGGCGCATGCCAAGTAAAGTCAAGCCGTGTCTCCGACGGGATCTTCACCTGCTGGCCCTTGGTCATCGCTTGAACCGCCGTTCCACCCCCAGCGCCGACACCCGCTCCGATCGCCGCGCCTTTTCCGCCTCCGGCCAGGCCGCCGATTAACGCACCGAGAGCCGCGCCGCCGCCAATGATCGCGGCGGAACGCTTACCGCGCGAAGCCCCCTTCTCTTGAACGTCGCTTGTTGACAGCGTGCAGGACTTTCCCTGATACGTAAAGCTCTCGAGAGAGACGGTAAGCTCGCTGCTCCCCTTGAATTTTCCCGCCGAACTGGCATTGACGAGCTTTAACGTCACGTTGAGGCCCTTCGGAACGACAACCTGATCACCCATGACGATCGGCGCGTCGAGAGAGCCGCGAAACGTCTGGCCGGTGGCGCTGGTGGAAGAGTCAATCGCATCGATAGTGCGGACCGTCACGATCGTGCTTTCAGGAATAGTGGCCGTGACGGGCTGCGGCGGAGGTGGAGGAGGCGGAGCAACGGGCGCAGGCGGAGCAGGTGGAGGAGTTGGTTGCGCGGCTTGGGGGGAATCCGTTGCGGGAGTTGCGGGCACGGGAACCGATGGCTCAGCAGCGGCGGGCGGTTCTACGACAGGGTTTTTTTCCGAAGATCGTTTTTCGCGTGGAGGCTTAGGCTCAGCCGGAGGCGGCGCTAGGTTTTGGGCTGCGGTATTCGCGGGAGGGGCAGATGGTATTGGCGGCGCGATGGACGTGGAATCGATGACTTGTTTTACCCCGGCCGTTTGCGAGGCGATGTTTCGCGCAGCGACCCGAGCCGCCTCATTGGGCACCTGGCCGGAAAGGGTGACCATGCCGTCCTTCGCGGAAACGTCAACGGACGCCGATTTGAGCTGCGGTTCAGCGAACATCTTCGCCTGAATATCAGTTGTAATCGTGGTGTCGTTCGTTTTGTTGCACGCCAAGCAAACGAGGAAGAGCGAGAACGAAAAAAAGATCAGCAACGACCTCGGAAACATGAAGCCTCCACTGGGCGACGCCGGGCGCAGGGACCTAGGGGGTGGGAACCAACCTGCTGGGCCGCGGGGCCCTGAATATGTTTAGATGCTGGGCTTTGCGATTTAGCCGTCTATCAAAAAGTGTGCGGGAAGAAAGGTGCGAAAGCAATTTTGGACCTTGCGCGCACGGTCGCATCCATCCCCCCATGGTTGGGTTTATGAATTGTGACCAACAGAAAGATGGACGGGAACGACAAAAAGAATAGAATCGGCGTGCCGGCTTGGATGTGTCGCTTGATCCTTCGGGGAGGCAAATAGTGGCACAGAGAACCTTTGAGGAGTTTTGGCCGTCGTACGTGCGGGCGCACAGCGAAGCAGCGACACGGCTGATGCATTGCGTTGGAACGTTACTGGGATGGGGAATCTTCGTGGCGGCGGTCGTCAGGCGGGAGTGGTGGTGGGTCGCCGTGGCGCTGCTCGTGCCCTATGCATTGGCATGGATTTCGCATTTCTTTGTAGAACACAATAAGCCAGCATCGTTTGAGCACCCGTTGTGGTCCTGGCTGGCGGATCAGAAGATGGCGGGGATGATGCTGGTCGGGAGAATGGACGGAGAGGTCAAGCGAGTGAGTGGCGCTCCCTGATTGGTGAATAGCGGGAGACTTGCTTCATCACCTCCTGGTTTACTGGTGTGACTTTGTTATTCGCTACGAATCGCCAGGATTTGTTTACCCTGAATTTCGATTTCGACTCCGAACGGTGGGCGAAGGTCGCTGCCCTGAACGATTCCTCCGCGGATCCAGATATCACCTGGGAGGTTCGCCGTCTTCATCGGATCATAAAGGGTGCGGCTGCAGGGATTCCCAACCAGGGGATGCTTTGCAGCTTGATAGTCATACTCGGTCCGGAGCTTGTCCAGATCGCTGACGTACTCAAGCTGGCAGGAGCCGTATGGGGCCTTCCGAGAAAACGCCCAATAGCTGGACGCGGAAGCCGCTGACCCGCCGGGAAGCCGAACAATCGTGGCGGGAATGTTTTCGCCGGTCAGCCTGTTCTTGACAAAGAAATCGGCAGAGGACCACGGTTGCGCGAAGTCGGCTATGTTCGCGATTGCCGGATTCTTTTCATCGGCGTGCGGGAGCGAGGCCGAAGGGTCGGGAGGAGGGGGAGGAACCTCAATTTGTGCCGGGGGCTCGACGCGAACGGTGTCAACCGTGCGGGAGTGCGTGAGCCAGCGGCCGGATAAGAGAATCAGCACGCCTATAACTGCAAAACCAAGGATTAAGGACAGAAGCGGATTGCGCCGGCGGGGTTTCGACGGGGCCACGCCGGGAATTTCCGGCATGTCCGGCTTGAAGCGCGAAGATGGAGAGCTGTCAGTCATCGCCGGCCAAAGGATCCTTAAAAGGGGCTGAACCAGCCGGAGCGAAAAACCGAAGACAAGGCCATGTGCCCGTTAGTTCTATAGGCATTGTACTGATGAGCTGGCTGGGGGAGCAACTGGAGGAAGCTAAAAGAGTACGGATGTTGTCGTACGCCAAAACAGGACCAGCTGTATTATTGACAAGGCGACACGACGGGGGAAGGGGCTTGTTTCGCGTCGGCGCGCGTTCTAGTGTAGTAAGCACGAAGCATCGGGGGTAAGTCCGCAAAAATGACGAGCGACACCCGAGCAACAGCTCGATCGTTTGTTCGCACCCTGAACATTTTGCTGAAGTTTGCCCGCCTGTACGAGTTTGGGCACGTGCGAACAGCGGCGCAGTTTGAAGCTGCGTGGAAAGAACTGAGGGCTGCGCTTGACGAAAGCGGAGACACAGGGTTGCTGCTCGGCGCCTCCGGCAATCAGATCCTACTAGACGGAGTCCCACTGGGTGCGGCAGCGGCTGAGCGAAGCTTCGCCCTGCTCCTGACCTCGTCGGGGATCGCAAGCATTCATTTCGCACCAAACACCACTCAGGCACAATTCTCGCGCTTTGTAAGGGCGTTCCCAGCCAGTGGCACCAAGGCCACCGCTCTCGCCGAACAGTTGAAGACCGCTCTGGCCGGAGACACCAGCATAAAAATCAATGAGATCCGGTTTGTAGCGGAAGATCAGTCCGTGGCCGGTGTCAAAGTTGCCGCGCAACTGACCGCCAAGATGCTGGGAAGCCAGGGCGACAAGTTCCGAGACATTTTCGAAGATCCACAAAAAATGCTGCAACTGATTCTGGCCGCAGAGAGCAGTCGTGGGTCCGGTGGAAGCGGAGGCGGCGGCCCAGGATTCGGACCGGGGCCGGGGGCTGGCTCGGGCACTTCATCCATCAGCGCCGGCAGTAGCTGGAGCGGAGGCTCAGACAGCACCGGGAGCCTGTGGGAAGCAGGCAAAGCCTCGGGCGGAGGGGGCGGTGTTGGCGGAGGTGGAGCTGGTGGAGGGGTTGGAGGCGGAACGGGGACGGGCGGCGGTGGAACGGGCAGGAGCGGAAGTGGAGGCGCAGGCGGACCTGGCGGCGCGCGTGGCGGGACAGGAACTGGCAGCGGCGGTCCGGACGAAGGTGGGCCCGGTGGCGGAGGACCGGGTAGTGGAGGACCGGGTAGTGGAGGACCCGGTGGAGCCGGAGGAGGCGGCGGTCTCGGTAGTGCTGGCGGCGTAGGCGGCAGTGGTATCGGCGGCGAGGCAAGAGAACCAAGCAAATGGATGACCGCTTCGGCCATGCTACGTGGCGCGGTAATCGGCGGAGCAGGCGGCGTAGGTGCGGGCCTGGGTGGCGGCGGCGACGCCAGTGCCTACGCAGTTGCTGAGGAGGAAGTCCGCTCGATGATCGGATTGTTCGCGCAACTCGGAAAGGCGCGAAAGGATCCCGATAACCGAATGAACGCTACAACCTTCCAGTCACGATTAACGGCCCTCCCGGTGCGCGCGCAATACACGCTGCAACAGGCCTTGGCAGGGCTCGCCGCGCAAGCGCCGATGGACAAGCCGGATAAGCCGATGCTCCTGAAGCTCGCGGAGCACGTGGCGATCCGCTTCGCGCTGGATAGCTATGAACGGGGCGAGTTGCGTGTAAACGCGGTGAAACAACTGCTCGACCGTATGAACTCGGAAATTGAGGCGCTGCGCAAGATTCTCACCCAACAGGAAGAAACCATGGCCAGCGCCGGCATACAGATGCAGTCGTACACGGAATTGCTGGATCAGGAATTTTGGACGCAAGTCCCGGAGGAAAACAAGAAAGAGGTTCTAACCTCCGACGAAGCGTGGTGTGTGCCGCCGAGAAATGTTCGCGGGTTTTTGGAAGAAATGCTTCGGCGAGGTGAGTTGAAAACGGTCAACTTGATTCTGACCAAGTATGCTGCATGCGTCGCGCTTGAGGCGCCGGAAGCAAGAAGAACCACGGCGATTGGATTAGCGGACCTGGCCGAGTTCTACGGCAGCGGCGACGGTAGCGCCCTAATCGATGTAATCCAACGCCTCGGAAACCAGTTGGCGGTGGAACGCGAAGCCGATTTGCAGACCTTGGTCGGGGCAGCCTTCGTGCGCATGAGCCAGGAAGCCGGCGCGAAGCGATTCTATCCCGCCATGCAGCAGGCTCTGGCCTCTCTCGACAGCGTCGAAGCGCTGCGTCCCGGCACCACGAACAATCTGCGCCAAAGGATCGGAGCCGAGGATCGCTTGCCCGAATTCGTCGAAGATACAATGCGCACGGGACAGATCCCCGATGGTTTGCTCGATATCCTTGGGCTGATGCCGAAAGCAACTCTCCACTATGTGACGAACCGCTTCGCCAATTGCGGCTTCCGGGAAGATTGCGAGTTGCTTGGGCATGTTGTCGCCGGCTTGGGGGAAGAGGCGGTGCAGCGCCTCGTGGAAATACTGCAGAGCGCTCCAGCCACCGAAGCAACCGAAGTGATTGGTTTGCTGAGCCAACTTTCACCCGAGGCTGTAGAAAAGGTACTGCCGATGCGCTTGGCCCAGTGGCCCCGCGCTTCGCATGACCGAACCATTCGGCAGCTGTGCTCAACGCCCGCTGCACAGCGCGCACGACTACTCGTCGCGCTTTACGATTCGCTTGATCCTCTCATCCGGCCGCTGGCTCTCGACGAGATGGGCATGAGCGGCCAGCCGGAGTGCATTCCGAAGCTGGTGGATCTGATCGACGACGATGGTTTGACTGGCTACACCCGCATCAAGGCCATTGAGGCCGCTGGGAGGCTCCGCGCAAGTGCGGCGAGTCCGCCCTTACAGCAGATTCTCGACGCTAAGCAGGTTTGGCGTTGGGCCTACCACGCGGAATTGCGCCTTGCGGCGGCGCAAGCGCTCCAGAAGATCGAGCCCGCGCTTGCGATGGAAAAAATCGCTGCCAGCGGACTGGATCGCCGTGAGCTCGTACTCGAACCGATCGATCCGGAGCCCAATGCACCGGTCATTAGGCAGCGCCGTTACGCCCGATTGAAGTTGTCAAAGCACGTCCCGGCGACCACAACCAATTTGCGCGAAAACCTGCGCCTCTCGGTCGCCGAGTTGAACATGGGGGGAGGAATCGGGGCGGCGGATCGCCATTTGGCTCCGGGCTCTCTCTTGACGATAAAGTTTTCTCACAGTGTGCGGGCCATCCGCGTCCAAGCTATCGTCCGTGGCGCGCGGCCACAAGCCATGGCTTTCGAAATTGTCGACATCGATCTAGACGACAGGTCGAGGATGAGGAAGATGCTGCTGGACCTGGGCGGACTGCCGCAGCCCGCAAGCGTTGTGAATCGTGCGCGCCGCCAGAGTCGCGTCGCGCTGACGAAGTAATTCCCGGCCTGTACTGATTCCATCTGAACCGTCCGGTGGAGCAGGGCGCCGGCCTGCCCGAAAGACGAGATAGCACTCGCGTCACATGGAACGTCTGTACCATTGTGACCCGCAAACAAGCCCCCTAACGTACTAGAGAGGGTGTCCTACGGCCACGGTCAGTCGGACTATCGACCGAAACAGGAAAAACACGGCGGCGGGCAGCATGAAAACGGCGGACCCAAAAGCGGCGGCAGGCCGGGCGTTCGTACGAAGCCTGAATATTCTACTGAAGTTTGCTCGGCTTTACGGCTACGACCATGTCCGAACGGTGGAGCAACTGCAGGTAGCCTGGGAAGAGTTACGGGACGCAATACCCGAAGGAACCGAATCCGGCCTGCTGCTTGGCGCAACCGGCTCGCAACTCTTGCTCGATGGCGTGCCCCTCGAAGGTGCCCCCGCGGAAAAACAATTTGCACAGCTACTCTCGATGGCGGGACTCGCGAGTATCCAGTTCTATCCCTGCATTACGGAAGAAGAGCTTGCGAGCTTTGCCCACGCCTTCCCGACCGGAAAATCCAAACCATCCGAACTGGCCCAACAGCTAAAAGTCGCGTTGGCAGAAGCACGAGGCATCCGTGTAAATGAGGTCTGCTTCGTCGCTACCGACTCGAGACTCAAGGATACGAGCGTGGCGGCCCAACTTGCTGCGGCAGCCTTAGGTGAAGAGCAGGAGCAGTTCCGTAGAATGCTGAACGATCCGCAGAAGCTCCTGGAATTGATCGCCGCGGCGGAAGGGCGGAAGTCGGGCGGCGATGGCAAGACCGGTATAGAGGGCGTTGATGGGAGCGGCGGCGGTGGAAACGGGAATGGCAACGGGACGGGGAATGGCAACGGCAATGGAAGCACCACTGGCGATGGCCTTGGGAGCGCCTATGCAGGTGGAGCCGAGGCCAATTTAGTCTCTGGGGCAAATGCAAGCGCAGTGGTAAGTGCCTTAGTTGGAGGAATGCCTGGCCCGATAAGCGGTGGACTGGGGCCGGGTCCCGGTGGCGGTAATGCCCGAGGCGGTAACGGATCAGGCGAGCCCGGCGAGGAAGACATTTATCGGATCCTGCGCGCCCTCTCTACGTTCGGGAAGATCGGAAGCACTCAGAACCCAACAGCCGCGGCGGTGGAATTCCAGGACCAGGTGACGCAGATGCCCTCACGCGCGCAGGACACACTGCGGAACGCACTGGCTGGACTGGCCGAAGAGGGCAAAAACAAGAAGTTGGATCAGGATGTGTTGGTGCAACTGGCAGAGCATCTTTCCATCCGTTTCGCTCTCGAAAAATTTGAAAGCGGGGAAGTCAAAGTAAATGCGGTGCGGCAGATGCTGGACCGCATGAACCACGAAATCGAAGAATTGCGGAAGATTCTCGGCCAGCACGAAGACAAGTTGGCCGAAGCGGGAATTCTGGTCGAATCGCACCGCGAGCTCCTGGACCGCCAGTTCTGGGCCAGTGTGCCTGACAGCGCCAAGCGCGAAGTCTTGCTCTCCGAGGAAGCCTGGTGCATTCCGCCGAAGAATGTGCAGTCCTACGTCACGGAATTGATCGAGCATGGCGACATCGCCGAAGCCATCAGCATCCTCCAGAATTATGCCAGATGCGCCGACAGCGAGGAGCCTGACGCACGCAAGCGCGCGGCAACCGGATTGTCGGAGCTTGCGGGACTCTACGCTGAGGCCGACCCGAGGCTGCTGGCCGATGCGCTACGCCATGTTGGCCTGCGGCTCAGCGTCGAGCAGGACCAGGATCTGCAGTCGCTCGTGAGCGCTGCGTTTGTGCGGCTCAGTCAGGAGGCGGCTGCCAAACGTTGCTACGTCGCGATGGAGCAAGCCTTGGACTTGCTGGCAGGCGTCGAAGTGCAGCGGCCCGGAATCGCCAGGTCGTTGCGGCCGAAAATGGGCATCGAGGAACGCGTGCCGGAGTTTGTGGACGAAGCGCTCCGCGCGCGGCAAATTTCCGCAGGGCTTACGGACGTATTGAAACAATTGCCCGGGATCGCGATGGAGCAGCTGGCCGCGCGCTTCAACCGTTGCCAGTATCGCGAGGATCTGGAGAATGTCGCGAACCTGGCGCAGGATCTTGGCGAAGAAGCGCTTCAGTACCTCCGCAGCACGGTCCGCGGCGGTCCTCACGCCGAGGCGGTAGAGATGGTCGGGATGCTCGCACGGCTCGATCCCCAGGCCTCTCAGGTGTTCCTGCCCGGACGAATCAAGGATTTTACTCGCGCGGGTCAGGACCGCATGATTCGACAGATTTCCGCTTGCGGCGCCCCCGAACGCTGCCGCATCCTCCTGAACCTCCTGGATCATGTGGACCCGCTCGTAATGCCGCTCGTGGTCGACGAGATCGGAATGACCAGCGACCGGGAAGCGCTGGGACGCCTGCTGACGCTTGCGGACGGAGACTTACCGGTCGGCGCTGGCCAGTTCCTGCGTGTGAAAGCGATCGAAGCGCTGGGCCGGCTCGAAGCGCCGGAATCCCTGAGCGCGCTCAAGCGGATTCTGGAGTCGCGTAGAGTGTTTGGCTGGACGCACGCGCAAGAGCTGCGAATCGCGGCCCTGCAAGTCCTCGAAAAATTGGATCCGGACTGGGCCAAAGAATATCTCCCGATCAGCGGAGTCGAACATCACGACCTGGGTCTCGCCCCGCTCGACACCCAAGGCAACTCGATCTTCGTGAGGCAGAGACGTCACGCCCGCGTGCGGCTGCATCGGGCTGTATCGGCCGTCAGTACCAACCTGAAACAGAATTGTCGCCTGGAAATCAAAACGGCGAGCCTGACGGGAGGCTTGGCTTCGACCAATATGCACCTGGCTCCCGGAACGCAGGTGCAACTGCGGATGCAAGTGGGCCTGCGCAATCTGCAGGCGACCGCCTTGATGCGTGATTACCGTGCCCAAGACATGGCCTTTGAAATTGTCGACATGAGACTGGACGAGCGGACCAAGTTTCGCAAATTGTTGCTCGAAAATATGGCCAGGAGTGCCGGAGCAGGGCGTTAACCGGTCTAAGGCAGGCGACAGGTCATTCAGGCTGGGCTATGTTCACGAAGCGCGCGGCGCGCTTTCAGGCAGCGACAAAAACAAATCATAACTAGACCGCTAGGCCTTTAGTGGCCGAATAGTAACTACTCGTTAGTACCACACCACGGTACTTAAGTTAGATTTACGTGGCGCCTTACAAACTCCTAACCTCAACTGGTCGCGAAGCGTCGGTTCTTGGAATCGCTCGTCCCAACCGTCTTCGTGTAGGCGGACACCCAGTGTGTGCTCTTAAGCAGCTTCGAACCCTGGCTCTATGCGGCGTCCTCGCATCTCTGTCGACTTGCGCGGGTGCTGCGGCTCAGATCAGCTACCCGGACCAGCCGCGCCTTACCGTGCAGCGGCTTGAAGGGGCATTCGGACTGGGCGCCGTGACAGTCACCTCGATGGGACAGGACGCCGAGGGCTTTCTATGGCTCGGAACGCAAACCGGGCTCTACCGTTATGACGGCGCACGCGCCCGGAAAATGACGGAAATCGAGGCGATCACGGGCCACTACATCGTCGATATGGTGGTCGCACCTGACGGTACGCCTTGGTTCGCTGGAAACCGCGGAATCGCTCACTACCGGGATGGTCAATTTGAAGCACTGGCAATTCCCGCGTCGGCGATGCCGCTTGCCACCGGCGGCCAAATCTTGGCTGTAGACAGCAAAGGTGTCGTGTTTGTCCTGTTATTCAACCCCGGCATTTTGCGAATTGATCCGACCAATCCGTCAACCGCGACCGTGTTGGGGGAGGGCGCGGGGATAAAGCAGAATCCGGTTGCCATCGTGCGCGGCGGCGACGACACCGTGTGGTTCACCGAGGGAACACATCTGGCGCACTTGACCGCCTTATCCACGAAGGCTGAGATCGATCCGAAGATTCGGATCCCGCGTGAGCGCGTTGTCGCACTCATCATCGATGGAACGCAAACCATGTGGCTGCGGACAGCCACGAAATTGGCGCGGCTCGAACCATATAACCACACCATCATCATGGATTCCATCGGCATCGGCCCGACCGACGAGGAAGAAGGAAAGCCTAGCCTGGATCATCATGGGCACTTGCTGGTGCCGACATCGACTGGTTTGTATTGGCATGATGACGGCCACTGGCGCGCCATTACGGACAAGCAGGGGCTCACCAGCAACGACATCCAATTCGCTTTGGAAGACCGCGAGGGAACGCTCTGGGTGGCTGGATCAGGAACCGGCTTGGATCGTCTTCCCGGCGTGCATGAATGGTCGAACTGGACTACAGCCGAAGGGCTGCCCGACAACACCACTTGGGCCACGCTGAGAGATCACAAAGGAAGGTTGTGGGTCAGTACGGCCCGGGGCATCGCGGTGTGGGACGGGCAGTCGCACCAGTGGCGGAAGGTCGCATCGCCTTCCGGCCACTCGCGCTCTGAAGTTCGCCAGATACAGCTTGCGGGCGACGGGGCCGTATGGGCTTTGACGGTGACTGGCGCGATCCTCCGTGTTGATCCGAACGATTTTTCAACCACGATGTTGGCCTCCTACTGGGGAACGCCGTTTCAAATGATCTATGCCGCACCGGATGGCAAGATCTGGGCCACATCTCGCCAGCACGTGCTGCGCTTCGATGCCTCGAAACCGGACGAGATTCCCACAGACTTTCCGCTCCCTGGGACAGCCGGCAATGAACGGACGTTTCTCTCGTTCTCACCGGAAGGAAAGCTCTGGGCCGCTTCAACCGGCGAGGTGTGCCGCTTTGAAGGAAATCGTTGGAGAATCGTGGCAGCCAAGGACGGCTTGCGAGGCCAGGCCATCACGAGTCTCTATGCGTTGAGCGAGCAAGAGGCCTGGGTCGCCTACAACGATGTGGTAGCGGTGAGCCGGATTCTACTTCAGGAAAACGGAAACACGAAATTTGAACACTTCAACTGGGATTTGTTTATCGTCGGCCGCGACTCCCAGAAGCGCCTCTGGTTCGACGGAACAGACGGCCTCATGATTCTCTCGCCCGACGGGCGGCGGCAGACCATCAATCATGCACAGGGACTGGTCTGGGATGATGTCAGCCCCTGGACCGGCGTGCGCGAGGAGTCCGACGGAAGCTTTGTCATCGCGACTTCGCAGGGATTGGCGCAGTACCGGCCGGGAAGCACCACGCAAACAAGCAAGAGAACCAATGTGCTGCTGACCTCTGTAAGCCTCGGCGGGCTAACGCGCCGCGTAAATGA
>Ga0207862_1000059_pt1 | contig 26077 bp, 17 predicted proteins | sample LuqExpMetageno81_FD_187838 | JGI IMG/M metagenome (GOLD analysis project Ga0207862, IMG submission 187838) | Tropical forest soil microbial communities from Luquillo Experimental Forest, Puerto Rico - Sample 81 (SPAdes) | ecosystem: Environmental > Terrestrial > Soil > Tropical forest ... | reverse complement strand
AGCGGCTGGAGGCCTTCGAAGGCGAAGCCAAGAAGCGCTTTATGCTGCACTACAACTTCCCGCCGTTTTCGGTGGGCGAAGTGGCCTTTCTGCGTGGCGCGGGGCGTCGCGAAATCGGCCACGGAGCGTTGGCCGAGCGGGCGTTGTCGGCAGTGCTGCCCGACGAGACGGATTGGCCGTACGCGATGCGCGTGGTGTCGGACATTCTGGAGTCGAACGGCTCGTCGTCGATGGCGACGGTTTGCGGCGGCTCGCTCAGCATGATGGATGCGGGCGTTCCGTTGAAGGCGTCGGTCGCAGGTGTGGCGATGGGACTGGTGAAAGAAGGCGAGGCGTATGCCATCCTGACGGACATCGCGGGCGCGGAAGACCACTACGGCGATATGGACTTCAAGGTTGCCGGAACGCGCGAAGGCATCACGGCGCTGCAGATGGACATCAAGGTGATGGGCATCACGGCGCAGATTATGCGGGAAGCGCTGGAGCAGGCGCGGCACGGACGGCTGTACATCCTCGGCAAGATGAACGAGGTGATTGGCGAGCCGCGCACCACCATCAGCGACTTCGCGCCGCGCTTCTACACGGTGCAGATCCCGACCGACAAGATTCGCGACCTCATCGGGCCGGGCGGCAAGGTGATTCGCGGCATCATCGAGCAGACGGGCGTCAAGATCGATGTGGACGACAGCGGCAAGGTCAACGTTTCGTCGAGCGACCAAGAAGCGGCGTCGAAGGCGCTGCAGATGATTTCCGACATAACGGCCACCGCCGAAGTAGGGAAGACCTATCTCGGTAAGGTGACGCGGCTGGCGGACTTCGGCGCGTTCGTCGAGATTATCCCCGGCACCGACGGCCTGCTGCACATCAGCGAAGTGGCGGAGCATCGCATCGCCGACGTGCGCGACGAACTGAAAGAAGGCGACCAGATCCTGGTGAAGGTGCTGGCGGTCGAAGGCAACCGCATTAAGCTGTCGCGCAAGGCCATCTTGAAGGAGCAGCGCGCCAAGATGGGCGGCGGGGAGGCTCTGCCGGAGGAAGCCGCGGCTGGAGTGACCTTTGAGGGCGGGCACGAAGCTGCCGACGAGCCCAACTTCAACCGCGATAGCAATCGTCCGCCGCGCCGTGATGGAGACCGCGGTCCCCGTCGTGGTGGGCCGGGTGGTGGACGCGGTGGCGACCGTGGACGTGGTCGTGGGCCGCGCAGATAAGACAGTGGATAGTGGATAGTTGCGAAGTGCCCCACTCTCGCAAAAGGCGAGGGTGGGGATTTTTTTGGCGAAAAGCGAGCGGCGAAGAGCGAACAGCGTTTTCTCGCCGTGTTAGGCTGAAATTTGGCCCGTCTTCTCTATTGCGTCACGCTGGTTACGCCCGACCCGGACCCGCCTCTGACGGGCGTGGCCGAGCAGCCGGTCGCACATCATGACTCCCATGGACTTCGCGTTTATTGGAGCGAAGTCAGCAATCCCGAAACGCTGGCAGAAGGCCCAAGCCGCAAGGCCGCGGAAGGGAAGTATCGCCACCTCCTGCGCGAGGCCCTGGCCTGGACGACGCCGATCGCCTTTCCGTTTCCCGCGCTGGTGGCTGAACCGGAAGAAATTGACGCGCTGCTGGCAGAGAAGGGCGGCGAGTACACCGAAGCACTGCAGCGGCTCGCAGGCACAGTGCAATACGAACTGACGGCGACGTGGGACGACGACGATAGCGCGGATTTCGCAACTCCGGTTAGTGGCCGGGAGTACCTGAAACGCCGGGAAGAAAGCCAGGCCCGCATCGCCGCGATTGATACGAAGTTGAAGACGGTGACCGGCAAGCTGGTTCGCGAGTGGCAGTCACAACAAGATCGCCGCAAGCATCGGTGGTATGCTCTGGTTCGCCGCGCCGACCGGGAACATTTTCTGGGCGCTTTACGCAGTGCCGGGCCTTCGCAGGGCGTGCGACTGCGATTGTCAGGCCCGTGGCCACCCGGCGAGTTTATGGCGCCTTCCACGAGGGCTTGAAGAACCTGGCAAATATACTGTCTTCCTAGAACAATAAGGCTTTCATTTCAATGCTTTCTCATCACGCGTACCATTCTTAGTGGGCGAATCCCTTATGCGCGCAACTCGGCTACTGTCCCTCTTACTCCTACTTTTGACTTCATTTGGATTGACGCAAAGCCCCAGCGCTCCGGCTAAGCCAGCGGCTGACTACTCCCAGCAGGCGTTTGTTCGGGAGTTGGTCAGCGAATCGTATCGTTTCGAGAACGATGGCACTGGTCGAAGGCAAACCGACGGGCGAATCCGCATCAATAGCGAGAACGCCGTGCAGCGCTTCGGTCAATTGAAAGTGGGCTACAGCGCTCTCAGCGACAAGCTCGAGATCAGCTATGTTCGCGTCATCAAGCCCGATGGCACGATCCTCAATGCTCCGGAATCGGGCATTCAAGACGTCACCTATCCCAATGCCCTGATGTACTCCGACTACCACGAGAAGCACATCAGCGTGCCGTCGTTGCGCCCCGGGGATGTGCTGGAGTACCAGTTCGTTCGCACCATTGTGGATCCGCTCACTCCCGGCCAATTCTGGACCACCTATGACTTCAACGATCGCGACATTGTCCTGGACGAGCGGCTGGAGATCGACGTGCCCAAAGCGCGTCCGGTGAAGCTGAAGAACGAACCCGGCTTCGAGCCCAAGGTGTCGGAGGAAGGGGACCGCCGAATCTACCGCTGGCAACACTCGCGCCTCGTCGATGAGGAGAAAGAGTCCGGCGGCAAAACGCGGCCACCTTCGCGACACGACGAAGACACGCTGCCGTCGGTGCAGCTCACCACCTTCGAAAGTTGGCAGCAACTCGGCGACTGGTATGAAGGGTTAGAGAAAGACCGTCGTCAGCCCACCGACGCCATCAAAGCCAAGGCGGCCCAGCTGGTGGAGGGCAAGACCACCGACATGGACAAGGTTCGGGCGCTGTACGACTACGTGTCACGCGACTTCCGTTATGTGAGTTTGTCGTTCGGACAAGGCCGCTATCAGCCCCATGCCGCGGCGGAGGTCCTGGCCAACGGATATGGCGATTGCAAGGACAAGAACACGCTGTTGGCCGCACTGCTTGCCGCTCAGGGTTTTCAGTCCACTTCGGTTCTTATCGGATTGCAGCACAAGCTCGACCCCGACTCTCCTTCGCCTTTGCAGTTCGATCACGTCATTACGCGAGTTCCGGTCGATGGCCGGGAAATCTGGTTGGACAGCACCAGCGGCGTTGCTCCGTTTCGGATGTTGGCGTTTCCTCTGCGCGACAAACAGGCGCTGGCGATGCCTCCCGGCGGCACACCGGAATTGGTGCGAACGCCCTCCAATCTTCCGTTCGAGAGCTTCGACAAGAGCGGCGTCGAAGGTTCGCTGAACGACACCGGCAAACTCGCAGCGCATATTCACATGTCGGCCCGCGGTGATGCTGAAATGGGCATGCGCTTCGTCCTGCAGAAAGTCCCCAACAACAAGTGGAAAGAGGTCTTTGAGGGATCGCTGAACGCTACCCCGATGAAGGGAGGCGAAGTCTCAAACCTGAAGATTCGGGACACCGCGAGCACGGAAAAACCGATTGATGTGGACTTTGACGTAGCGGTCAGTAACTACTTCGACTGGTCGGCGCCCGATGCCAAACTCCCTCTTCCCGTGATGCCCATTCAGATGCCGACCCCGGCGGAGGAAGACAGCAAGAACCCGAAGCCGTTGAGGTTGGGATCGAGCACGGTCGCTTCGGCGGACGTGAAGATCGGTCTTCCCGCGAAGTATTCGGTTCGGTTGCCCATTGGCGTCGACGTGAAGCGCGATTACGCCGAGTACCACTCGAACTACAAGTTCGAAGCCGGGCAACTTATTGTTTCACGAATGCTGCAAACGCATGCCACCGAGATACCGTACGAGCGGCGCGACGACTATGCCGCATTCCGGCGCACGGTCGAGGCCGACCAGTCACAGAGCGTCATGCTCGACAACAAGGCGCCCGGGACCGCCGGCCTGGGGAAGGAGCAGTCGCCTGACGACCTGTTTGACTCTGCGGTGCAGGCGACCAACAGCAACAACTACACGCTGGCGATTGAGTTGTTTGAACGGGTGGCGAAAGACGATCCCAAGCATAAGGGCCTGTGGAACAACCTGGGACGCGCGTACCTTGCCGACGACCAGTACCAGAAAGCGGCCGACGCTTTCCAGAAGCAGATCGATGCCCATCCTTATGACGAATATGCGTACGTCTTTCAGGGATCGGCATATGAAGGCATGCAGCGCTACGACGATGCCATCGCGCGATACCAGAAGGCCATCGAGGTCAGTCCGCTGGATGTTTCAGCGCACCTCGGCCTGGGCGGGGTGTACAGCAAACTGAAGCGCTGGAATGAAGCGGTTCCGGAATTGGAGAAGGCCGCGTCGTTGCAGGACAAGAATCCGCTGACCCGGGTCACGCTGGGCCAGGCTTACATCGCCACCGGACAAACCGAGAAGGGAATGGCGGCCTTTGATCGCGCCATCGCCATCTCTCCGACACCGGTGGTGTGGAACAACATCGCGTACGCGCTGTCAGAACAGAACGTGCAACTGGAACGCGCCAGCCAGTATGCCGACACCGCCATCAACGCCCTCGACACGCAATTACGCGATGTCAACCTCGATAGCCTTCGCCAGCAGGATTTGTTTACGGCGAACTTGTTGTATGCCGTGTGGGACACCAAAGGCTGGGTGGAGTACAAGCGAGGGATTCTGGACGTAGCCGAACGATACATCAAGGCTGCGTGGGACGCGAAAGGCAGTGGCGAAGTCGGACTGCACCTGGGAGAGATCGCCGAGAAGCGCGGCAACAAAGAGGAAGCTACGCGCTATTACCTCTACGCGTTAGTCGGGCAGTTCCCCAGCGTTGAGGCGCGTTCGCGGCTGGAGGCGTTGGGCATAAGCGCCGATCTGGATAGTCGCATGGAGAAGGCGCGCGCGGAATTGCAAGCCGAGCGCACGCGGAAGCTCAACGCGACAGGCAAGGGAAGTGGCGACTTCTTTGTAATGGCGTCGCCGTCGAAGAACGATCAGTTGCGGTTCGTCAGTGGCGATGCGGAAATCAAGGCATTGCAGGATACGGTGAAGGCGGAGAATCTGGGCATCGTGTTTCCGGACGCGTCTTCGGGGCGAGAGCTTCGCCGCGGGACGGTGAAGTGCGGAACCGTTCCTCCTCCGCCGAAAGCTAAGACCACGGGCAAAAAGACAGCGAAGAGCGCCGACCCGCTGCCAACTCCGAAAGTAGAGCTACTGCCAGGACCGTGTACGGTGGAGTTGCTGCCGTCTGACACGGTGCGGTCGGTCGACTAGAATTGCAGGAACAAACGACCAGAGGGGTGGATTCATGGTGGAAGATCTGCGTTATCCGATTGGCAAGTTCCAGTGGGTCCCGCCGGCCAATGAAAACGAAATGGCCAAGCGTCGTAGCCAGTACATCGACGCGCTGGCCAGTCTCCCCGACAACTTCGCGAAGGCGGTTGCCGGCTTTGCTCCCGAACAGTTCGAAACGCCGTATCGGCCTGAGGGCTGGACGGTCCGCCAGTTGGTAGGCCACGTTCCCGACAGCCACGCCAATGCCTACATTCGCTTCAAACTGGCCCTCACCGAGTACGAGCCCACGATCAAAACGTACAAGGAAGATATGTGGGCAAAGCTGCCCGACACGGCAGGTGCGCCCGTGGAAGTGTCACTCCAGCTTCTGAGCGCGCTGCACGCACGCTGGGTGGCCCTGCTGCGCGGCATGGACGCATCTGATTTCGCGCGTACCCTACGGCATCCAGAGTTGGGTGTGCTGGAATTGAATCGGATGCTGGCCCTCTACGCGTGGCACTCCGAGCATCACACGGCGCACATCACGGGATTGCGAAAGCGGATGGGCTGGGGCTAGCCGCCGGACGCAACGCCACGTGTGAAAACGGGCCGTTGCCGATGGAGTTCCACGTTGGCCGTCTCTCTCCGGCTGCGGTTCATGTGACATTCTCGCCGTCTCGTCACAGGTAAATCTCGCGAAATCCGTGAAGGTTCGTGACGGACGCAAGTACGCTGCCGTGGGCCGCGATGATCGCCGTGTCAGCCGCACATTTGCGTGTGAGATCGCGGTCGCTTCCACTCCTGAACTTCCATCGTCCAATCGCGTAACTACAGCAGGCGCCAGTCGAACTGAAAAAGAATTGGCTCCGGGTAGGAGCAGCGGATTTCGCGCGCGTGGTGGTGGCTCCCGCGAAATCGCGGGCGGCGGTTTATACGACGTTCGCTCCTGCTTCGATCCGGCAAGTAATGACGCTGCGAGGGCAGCAGCGGGGCCGCCGGCAGCAAATCTGACAAGGAGATCTTCCCATGACACGAGTTTCCCTTCGCTTTGCAGTGCTCGCTCTTTCACTCATGCTTGCGATCACCGCATTCGCCAAGCCGCGGTCCGAAAACATCACCCTCTACCACGATGCAACCGTCAATGGCACCAACCTCCCGGCCGGTGAGTATACGGTGAAGTACGACGTAGACGGCTCCAACGCGCAGGTCCGGTTCATGCAGGGCAACAAGCAGGTTGCCACGGCCACCGGGCAGGTGAAGACCCTCAGCAAGAAGACCGGCTCCAGCCAGGTGGTGCTCGACACGGAAGGCAATATGCGCAGCATCAGCGAGATCGACTTCGGCGGCAAGGACGAAGCCCTCACCTTTGGGTCCAACGGGACCGCAGTAGGGAAGTAGCTACCGCCAGTTTCGTTATTTGTCGCAGGTTGGCGTCGCCTCGGCGCCAGCCTGCGTCACAATTTGCACGCTTCGGCCTGTTCCATCGACTTCTTGACTTCGACCCGTGTCCGTCATAAAGTACTCGACCGTGGCAGGAGCGAAGCCGGCGATCCTTTCCTGTTCGCCCTCACCTCGGACCCCTGGCCATCTTTGAGTACTTAGGAGGTTCGCATCGCTACCTCGGAAGCTCCCGCGCTCGACATGGACAAGCTCAACGCCTTCATCGGACGCTTTGTCGGTGATCTGGGCGCCGCGGTCCACACCGGCATGGTGGTCATCGGCGAGAAACTGGGCTTGTACAAGGCGCTATCGCACGGGCCGCTGACTTCGGGCGAGCTTGCCGCGAAGACCGAGACGGACGAACGCTACTTGCGAGAGTGGCTGTGCTCGCAGGCCGCCGGCGGCTACATTACCTACGACGAGGCGTCTAACAAGTTCAGTCTTACCCCGGAGCAGGCTTTCACTCTGGCCCAGGAAGACAGTCCTGCCTACCTGCCGGGCGCCTTCGAACTCGCGCTGGGGTCGCTGGACGCCGTTCCCCGCATTGCCGAGTCCTTCCGCAGCGGCGCAGGCATGGGATGGCATGAGCACGTTGACGGCGTGTTTCACGGTTGCGAAAAATTCTTTCGTCCGGGATACGCCGCCAATCTGGTCAGCACCTGGATCCCTGCCCTCAGCGACGTGAAGACGAAACTCGAATCAGGGGCGCGAGTGGCTGACGTGGGCTGCGGCAAAGGCGCTTCCACGCTCCTCATGGCCAAGGCTTATCCGAAGTCCCGGTTCTTCGGCTTCGATTATCACGACAAGTCCATCGAAGCTGCTCGCGAGGCCGCGAAGGCGCAGGGCGTTCAGGACCGTGTCACTTTTGAGGTTTCAAAGGCTAAGGAATTTCCCGGAAGCGGCTATGACTTCGTGGCTGTCTTCGATTGTTTGCATGACATGGGCGACCCGGTCGGAGCGGCCACGCACGTCCGCAAGTCCTTGGCTGACGATGGCACGTGGATGATCGTTGAGCCTTTTGCCAACGATCGCCTGAAAGACAACCTCAATCCCGTGGGCCGGGTTTATTACTCCTTCTCAACCCTGTTGTGTACACCCTGCTCGCGGTCGCAGGAAGTGGGTCTTTGCTTGGGGGCACAGGCTGGCGAGACGCGGATTCGGGAGGTTGTAACCTCCGCCGGGTTCAGCCGTTTCCGCCGGGCCACGGAGACGCCATTCAACATCGTCTACGAAGCGCGGCCTTAGGCCGTCATCCTCGCCGGCTCTTCGTGGAACCGCACGGACACCAGCCGCGACACGCCCGGCTCCTGCATGGTCACGCCGTACATCGTGGGCGCGATGCCCATCGTCTTCTTGCTGTGCGTGATGATGATGAACTGTGTCTGTCCACTCAATTCTTGAATCAGGTTGGTAAAGCGGCCGATGTTGGCTTCGTCGAGCGGCGCGTCCACCTCGTCGAGGATGCAGAACGGGCTGGGCTGATACTGGAATATGCCAACCAGCAGCGCCAGCGCCGTGAGCGCCTTTTCGCCGCCCGAAAGCAGCAGCACATTTTGCAGCTTCTTGCCCGGAGGCGAGGCCACCACGTCGATGCCGCTCTCCGCTGCGTTCTCCTGGTCGGTGAGGCGCATGAATGCCTGTCCGCCACCGAACAGCTTGCTGAAGGTGAGGCCGAAGTTTTCGTTGATGCGCGCAAACGCCTCTTCGAACTTCTGCCGCGAGATGGTGTCAATCTCTTTGATGGTGTTTAACGTGTTCTCGATCGACTGCAGCAGGTCCTGACGCTGCGTTTCCAGGAACTGATGGCGCTGCGCCGTTTCCTGGTACTCCTCGAGGGCCATCATGTTCACCGGGCCCATGTTCTCCAGCCGCGAACGCATCTCTTTGTAGAGCGAATCCTCGTTGCCGAGTTCCTCACCTGCCAGGCGGGAAAGCGTTTCGTCGGCGAGCAACTCTTCGCGGGGCTGGCTTAACTCCTGAATGCAAGTCTCGGCCATGTGCTGGGCATCGGACTGCAAACGCGCCTGTTCGGCTGCCAGTTCGCCACGCCGGTCGCGCGCTGCGTCCAATTCGTGGCGAGCGGCCTTGAGTGATTCTTCCAGTTCGGCGAGGCGCACGCGAACCCTTTGCAACTCCTCCTGCAGTTCGCGATCACGCAACTGTGCGGCGTCGCGTTCGGCAGTCCACTGAATTTCCTGTTCTGCCAATCGAGCGTTCTCCTGCTCGCGCTGTTCTTTCTCGGCGGCGGCAGACTCGACCTGCCCCTTCAGCTTGTCGAGACGCGAGGTGACCTCAGCCACCATCGCTTCCAGGCGCTCCACCGTAACGGCGGAACCGCGCCGGCGTTCCTCCAGCGTGGCCAGCTTGGCTCGGGCGTCGCTGGCATGGTGGCCCGCTTCATCGCGCCGCTGGCGCAGTTCGTCGAGACTGCTCTGTGCGGCCTGCATCTCAGCCTCAAGTGCCGATTTACGTTCTTCGTGCGTGGCCAACTCGGTGCGCAGCGATGCGACCGATACTTCGCACGATCCGCACTCGGCGACCAGTCGCGTCATCTCGCGCTCGTAGATGCCGAGGCGCTCCCGCACGCGCGCCATTTCGCTGTCGAGTTGCTGCAGCGTGTGGCCTGACGTCATGGCCAGGCGCTCCGCCTCGCGCTTCTCGTCTTCCAGACGCTGCAGCAGGGAGGTCAGGTCGCCGATCTCGCGCGTCAAGGCGGCAACGCGCGTTTGTTCCGAGGCCATCATGGCTTCCGCGTCTGCCGCCTGCCGCAGCACTTCGCGCAGCTCGCGCTTCATTGCCAACGGGCCTTCGCTACGCTGCTTGCCGCCGGTGACCGTGACGTTGTGGAAGCACTCGCCCGACTGCGACAGGAAAAACGCATCCGGATTCTGCAGCGCAAGGTCGCGGCCAACCTCTGGGTCGGGCACGATGTAGCCGTTACCCAGCTTGGGCAAAATAACCTCAAGCGACTTTCCAAATCCGTTGAGCACGCGAATGCAGTGCTTCAGCGGCACCACCGTGTCGCGCTGGACTCCGTGGTAGCTGGCTTCCTCGGCAGCGAAGGAAAACTTCGCCTGCGAATCTTCCGGATGCACCAGGAACGTCGCGCGTCCATCGACGTCGCTGCGCAGCAGGCGCAAGCCCTCGTCGGCCGCGTCCCATGACTTGACGACGATGAAGTTCAACTCATCGCGCAGGAAGTCGTCCACCACGTGCTCGTAGCGGTCTTCCACTTCCAGGAAGTCGGCGAGCACGCCAACCGGGGCCCTTCCGCCGCTCATCGCGCCCGACTTGAACAGCCGGCGAACCGAGTCGGTGGAATACCCGTGCTCGGTGATGACGGCTTCCAGCGAGCCCTTCTTGCCGATCAGGCCGGCATACTCGGCGCGCAGTGTGTCGAGGTGCTGTTTGCCGTGCGTTTCTTCGGCGCGCTTCTGCCCCAGCAGGCGGCGGTTCTCGTCGAGCTGTGTGGCCAGGGCTTCCACCCGCTGCGAAGCCGACTCGAATTCGAGGCCAAGTTGCCCCCGCTGTCCGCCGAAGCTTTCCAGTTGCTGATGTGCCGTCCGGCTATCTTCTTCCAGGCGGATAGCCTCGCGGTCCAGGGCCGCGAGTCGCTCCTCTGCCTGGGTCATGCGGTTGCGCACGGAAGAGGCTGCGGAAACGCTCTGCAGAATGTCGGCCCGCCGCTGCTCCTGCTGGCGTTCTACGTCCATCAGCGTGCCGGAGGCGAGGGTTGCTTCCTGCTGCCGCTGTTGCAGTTCGTCTTGCGCCAGTGCGACATCGGCATTGGCTGATTCGAGGATGGCGCGGTTCGCCGCCAACTCTTCGTTATGACGCGCCAGTTGCTCCTCGGCGCTGCCCAACTCGGCCTGCGCTCCGGCGGAACGGGCGTCCAATTCGGCGCAGCGTTCTTCATTCGTGCGGCGGCGAGCAATCGCACGGTCGATCTCCATCGCAGCGGAGTTCAGCTTGTCGCGGTTCTCGTTGGCTTCGCGCTCGATGGCGTAGCCGCGCCGGGTGCGCTCGCCGTGCTCTGTTTCCATGACGTCGACAGCTTCACCCTTGGCGCGAATCTCTTCGCCGATGGCCGTGAGTTGCTCCTCCACCGTCGCGGCTTCGGCATCGAGTTGTGCGAACTTGCTGGCCAACACCACGCGCAACTTGGCGCGCATCTCGTCGCGCAGCTTGGCGTAACGCTCAGCTTTGCTGGCCTGACGCTTGAGCGAATTCATCTGCCGCGTCACTTCGTCGAAAATGTCGTTGATGCGAGCGAGGTTCAGCTTGGCGTCTTCCAGGCGCGCTTCCGCCAGCCGTTTGCGGGTTTTGAACTTGGTGATCCCGGCAGCTTCCTCGATGATGGCGCGGCGGTCCGTGGGCTTGCTGCTCAGGATCTGCCCAATGCGGCCCTGCTCGATGATGGCGTAAGACTCTGGCCCCAGCCCGGTGCCCATGAAGATGTCCTGAATATCGCGCAGGCGGCACAGCTTGCCGTTGAGCAGGTACTCGCTCTCACCCGACCGGAACAGCCGGCGCGTGACGGCGATCTCTCCTGCTTTGAACGTGCGCTTGAATTTGCGTCGTCGGATCTTCAACACCACGTGCTGCGCTGTCGACTCAGTGGCCTCGACTGCCAAGGGGCCTTGCGCCTCAGTCCCCTCGGCTGCTTCGTCGTCGCCCTGGCCAGGGCGAACTTCTTCGGTGTAACGCTCGGCGTCATCGGCCTTTGCCGCTCGCAACGCCGATTCGTCCCAATCCTCTTCAGGAAGCTCATCCTGGATGTCGATCTCCGGCTCACCGGTGTCGCCAAACACTTCGGGGTCAACCAGAGTCAGCGTGACCTCCGCCATGCCGGTCGGCTTCCGCTCGCGCGTGCCAGCAAAGATGACGTCCTGCATGTTGACGCCGCGCAGGGAACGGGCCGACTGCTCGCCCAGCACCCACGAAATGGCGTCGGAGATATTCGACTTGCCACAGCCGTTCGGACCGACGATGGCGGCGACGCCGTCACCCTGGAACTTCAGCTCCGTGCGGTCGCAAAACGACTTGAATCCCAGAATCTGTAGCTTCTTTAGTTTGAGCAACTTGTACTCCTTCGTGCCAGCTTCCCTTGATCCTCAAACCGGGCGCCGCGCTCGCCCATTCCAACCCGAAATCAACGGGCGCAACACGACACCAGTGCAACTTTACTTGCGTTGTGGGGAGGCGTCAACTTAGAAAACCCAATATTTTGTGTGTATCTGGAGAAAACCACATCCTGTTGCACCAGTATTGCGGCAAGTGCGCATCGTCACTAGGCTACGAACCAGCAGGCACAACTCTCAGGAGAGGTCGTAACAAGACACCACTCGGGGGCGGGAACCGCAAGAGCTAGCTCGAATTTAGGCTCCTCAGCGATCGGGTTCAAGGGGAAAGCAAGGGGGGTTATTGAGGTAGTAAACCGGACTCCGACGGCCAAAAACCGGCATTCGGAAGTGAACTGGAACTGCCGACGTGGGCACAGCGCCCCTCGAATAATGTGGACACGGCGCGTTACGGATGTGGCTTCAATTGAAACATCTGGACTCGGCCATTTCCGGAATCCGCCACATAGAGGCGATTGTCAGAATCGATCCAAAGACCGCCCGGACCAGCGAACTGTCCGACGCGAATCCCGGTTTGCCCGAACGACGACAGCTGCTTCCCATCGCTCGTGTAGATTTGAATCACGGAATTGTTGCTCAGGCTTACATAGACTCGGCCCTGCTCATCCGTTCCCAGTCCATTCTCGGGGAAATGTTCAGGATTGGAACTCTGGGTAAGCTCGAAGCTGCCCACTGGGTTGAGGTTCAGGTCGAGCACCTGGACCCGGGTTCCCCAGCGGTCCAGCACGAAGATGTTTTCATGGTTGACGGCAATTTGGGTTGGCCACTCAAATTGTCTGTCGCCTGATCCGCTACGCGCCCTGCCGAGCTGCTTGATGAAATGTCCAGCAAGATCGAGTTCGATCACCCTACTGGCGGGCGTGTCGACCACGAACAGATGCTGGTTGCGTTGGTCAATGGCAATGCCTCGGGGGCTGAGGAACTCAGGTTCGCCTTTGTAATCCCCGAGGTAACGCAGAAAGTTGCCGTTCGCGTCGAAGACCACAACCATCCCGCCATCGGAGTCCGCAACATACAGATTGTCGTCGGCATCGACAGCTACTCCGGCCGGTTCGTGCACCCGGTAGCCTTTGCCTGCAACGAGCCGGAAAGATGTCTTGTCCTGCGGATCCAAAACGTGAACTGATGCCGCGCTTGGATCGCTAACCACGACCCGATGGCGCGAGTCGGTTACGACGTATTTCGGCGCCGCAATGACGCTAGGCCGACCGTAGGCGTAAGTCAGGAAGCGGTTGCGAAGCATAGCCGGACGAGAGGACACATGGAAAGCGGCCACGGCATGCGCCGGCTCCTCCGGCATCTCTACGACGCGTTCATTGCAGAGCAACATCCACTCGGGAGCTTCGCTTACTCCCCTGTAAGCGTGCAGCGGGGTGGCGGGGGCAATCCCCTCTCCGGGGGCCGTGCCGTTCGGAATCGCGATTTTTGAATTTGTGCGAAATACCGCATCCGGACTGACCATTCCCACATAGGCCAGATCGAGATCCAGCGACAGATGCAGGCTCGGATAAGCGCGGACAGCTCCATCAATCGCCGTGCTCACCGTGGCGGCGGCAGGCGCGATGTCAAGGTAGCGACTCGGACGCGGCTGGGCAGACAGCCCTCCCTTGCCGCATAACAAACACAGCAGCAGCACTGACGAATATTGCGTGGCGCGCAACAAGTTCATTTGAGACCTCATAAACAGTCCTTCGGGCGAGGTCGTAGTTGCATTTTATGGCGAATTGCCGATTTGTGCTACAGGAGTTTTGTAAAGTCACCACAAAATTCCCAGATTGGCACTACTTTACAGCAAAAGACCTGCGTCCGGACTTGAAATACCATCCGTCGGGTGCGTTTTTTGGCATTCAGCTGAAACGCAGGACCGATTTGTTGGCGAGCGCGGCACGAACGTACAACGATTGTGGCGCTTGAAGATCCATGCCGGGCCGAGGACCCGAACCGAATCAATGACGGTCGGCGTTTCGACGTGGGAATTGTGTTGCGGCTTTCACGGTAAAGTTACAGAATGGGAACGGTGACTTCTGGCCGCGTCCCGCCCATATTGATTACCAGGATCGACCGCACGACGGCGTTGATATGACCCAAGGGACTCCCGATCTAACCATTGCTATCGCCTCTTATAACACCCGCGAGTTGCTACGAGATTGCTTGCAGTCGGTCTACCAGCACACCCAAGGTGTGCGCTTCGAGGTGATCTGCGTCGACGACAATTCGCCCGACGGTAGCGCTGACCTGGTGGCAGAGTCATTTCCGCAGGCTGTCCTGGTGCGGAATCAGCACCGTATGCTGTACGCCAGGAACCATAATCTCGCCACTCGAATGGCGCGCGGCCGTTACGTTTGCCACCTCGACAGCGATACGCTGCTGACGCACGACGCGATGTCGGCGCTGGTGCAGTTCATGGACCAGAACCCCGGCGTGGCGGCCTGTGGACCCAAGCTGCTGAACGGCGATGGCAGCATACAGCATTGCATCCGTTCGTTCGCTGGAGCGGGAACCTACCTCTTGCAGGCCCTGAACTGGCACAAGCTGTTTCCCAACAGCCCGGTGATGAACCGCTACTACAACTCTGATTTCGACTACTCAACGCCGCAGTGGGTGCAGAGCATTGGGACCTCGGCCTACGTTGTGCGGCGCGAGACCTGGGAGTCGGCGGGTATGTTTGACGAGCGCTTCGGGCAGTTCATGGTGGACTTGGCCTACAATTTCACGCTGAATCGACGAGGCTTGCACGTCTGGTACACGCCATGCGCGGAAGTCGTGCATTACGGCAGCCGCAGCATCGGGCAGGAGCCAATAGCTGCGTTGCGCGCCGAAACCGAAGCCTTCATCCTGTTCAATGAATCCTATGGATACTTCCGGCAGGACTGGCTTTCCCGCAAGTTGGTGCGCGGCACGCTGAAGGCGCGGCTGCTTCTGCGCTTAGCGGAATACCATTTCGGCATGCGAAAGCCGCTTGCTAAGGGCCCCGTCGGCGTATACGCACTGGCCTCCGCAACGCCGGTTCCGTCTGTCCGGCCCGTCGACAACTAGAAGCTCCAAACCTTCATCCGGTATGTGTCTTCCAATAGGGGCGGGCGACAAGGCGCCGCACTCTGCGAAAGAGTCGAACGAACGGACGTCCCGCCAGGTAGCTCAGCGAACCATCACGCAGCAATCGCTGCAGACCGCGCGCTGCGCCGCCTGGAGTTCGTAATTCTTCCAGCGCCAGGGCAGTGGAGATGTGTGTCCTCCGTGACACATAGGCCGCCTCGCTGAGGTGGCTGCGCCAGGCGTCCACCAGCAGCAGTGTCTCCGCCTGTGTTTCGCGCCGATAGCGGACCGTCATGTTCTCGGCGTGAATGCGATAGCGGCACACGACCTCCTGTATGGCACGCGTCGCGTACCGGCTGCACACGGAAAGATAGAGAAAGTAATCAGGAGTAACGCGAACGAAGTCCGGGATGCTGCCTGCCTCTTGCACTGCCGACCGGCGCAACAGGGCTGAACTCATGGCGACAAAGCATCCCCGGCCCAGCAACTCGGGAAGGACGTCACCTTCCGGCAAAGACTCGAATTCGTGGAAGTAGTCGTGGTCGCGTTGGCCGCCGTCGGGAAAGAACGCCAGGGTCCGTCCGTAGACCATTCCAACCGCCGGCGAATCGGCAAGCGCCAGTTGCAGCTCGAGCTTGCGGGGCAGCCAAATGTCGTCTTGATCGAGGAACGCGAGCCATTCGCCGTGGGTCTTCTGTATCGCTGCATCGCGGGCCTGGCCGAGAGACATAGAATCGGGCGCGAGAAAATATCGAATGCGCGGGTCGTGAAAAGACGCGACGATGGCGGCGCTATCGTCCGACGACCGATCATCCCAGGCGATCAGCTCCCAATCGGTGAACGTCTGGTCGAGTGCGCTCTGCAGCGCCTCGCCGAGCGTGGCCGCTCCGTTGAAGATGTTCAGGATGATGCTGACTTCAGGCATGGCTCAGTCGCGCAGTGCAGACAGCAATTGGCCAGTATAGTCCGAGGCTCACCTGGCCGATTTCTTCCATTCGGGACGCACCAAATTCCGCCGTGCGATGTGGAACGAGAAGTAGCACGGTCGAAGCAATTGCGATGCCGGCGAGCCATCGTTGAACAGGCGCGCCATGCCGCGAAGGAACGACTCTTTGTTTCGCATTTCGGCCAGAGCAAGTTGGGTGGAGTGATGGCGCTTACACTTCGCCAGCAGTTGGCCGTCCACGCTGTCGCGGTACTTGTCCATCAGCCGCAGGGCCTCCTCCTGTACCGCGATCGCGGTGACCTGCGAGGTGTTGGAGGCGTGCATGCGGTAGCGGCACACAACTTCCTGGACAGTGGCGACAGGAAATTTCTGGCTCACCGCCAGGTACAGGTAGTAGTCGGGGATGATGTGGATGCACTCCGGAATGCCGCCAATGGCCTCGATCGCCGACCGGCGAAACATGGCGGAGCTCATCGCGATATAACACGAGTCGACGAACAGGCTCAGGAAGATATCGCCCTCAGGCAGCAGCGCGTATTCGTGGGCCTGATCGTAATCGCGCTCTGAACCGTTGGGATAGAAACGAACGGTGCGCCCGTAAATGAGTGCGGCTTCGGGATGCTTTTCCGCAACCCCCAGTTGGCGCTCGAGCTTTTGCGGGAGCCACAGGTCGTCCTGGTCGAGAAATGCGATCCAATCCCCACGCGTCATTTCGATGGCGGCCTGGCGGGCCTGGCCGAGCGGAATCCGCTCGGGGGAATGGAAGTAACGGATGCGCGGGTCAGCGAATTGCGCCAGGACTTCAGCTCCGCCATCGGTGGAGCCGTCGTCCCAAACCAGCAGCTCCCAATCGGCAAAAGTTTGCGCGAGTACCGACTTGATTGTCTCGGCCAGAGTAGCTTTGCCGTTGTACAGGTTGATGATGACGGAGACCGCGGGCATTGGCTGCAGGCAGTATAGACGAGGGCCTCTGCGCGTACCGGTTTTCCAATCCTGTAGAATCCGGTTCAAAGAGAACGTTGCATGAACTGGAAGGCGCCGCAGAGCGGACACTCTCCTACCGGTCAGCAAGCCCGGGAACTGCCCGCTATTGCCGGCGGAGCGCCCGTGCGCTCTCGCCAGAACCGAATCATTTTTGGCGCGCCCTTATTGGGCGAGGTTGAAGCCGAATCGGTGGCCGACTGCATCCGCAGCGGTTGGATCGGCATGGGCGAACGCGTGGGGCGCTTCGAACGCGAGTTCGCATCGTACACGCGCGCCCCCTACGCGGCCGCAGTGAGCAGTTGCAGCGCGGCCCTGCATCTGGCGTTGGAGGCGCTCGGTATTCAACCCGGCGACGAAGTCATCGCGCCCTCGCTGACGTTCTGCTCCACCGTACACGCCGTCCTTCATGTGGGAGCCATACCGGTTTTGGTCGATAGCGAGCGCGATTCGCTCAACATCGATCCGGATGCGATCGCGCACGCCATCACGCCGAAAACCAGGGCGGTGATCGCAGTCCACATGTGCGGGCGCAGTTGCGAGATGGACGCAATCATCGAGATTGCGGAGCGGCATCATCTGAGGGTCGTCGAAGATTGTGCGCACGCCATCGAGACCACGTACCGTGGGGTCAGCGCCGGGCTGCTCGGCGACGCCGGGTGCTTCAGCTTCTATCCCACCAAAAGCATCACCACCGGCGACGGAGGCATGGTGATCAGCCGTCATCGCGAGCTGATCGAGCGGGTGAAGCTGATGTCGTACAACGGCGTTGCCACCACCGCGTGGACACGCTTCGCCGGCGACGCGGCGGGATACGAAGTGCTGGCTGCGGGCTACAAGTACAACATGACCGACATGGAAGCGGCTTTGGCGCTGCCCCAGTTACCGCTGCTGGAGGAACGCTGGGCGCAGCGTCAGCTTCGGTGGCGCACCTACGACGAGCGGCTGCAAGGCCTGCCCATAACGTTGCCCGCAACGGGCCCCAGCGAGAACCGTCATGCGTACCACCTCTATACTCCGTTGCTGCAGTTGGAGAAGTTGTCGGTCGGGCGGGGGGAAATTGTCGCGGCCATGGAAACCGAGAACATCGGTGTCGGGATTCATTACGAGCCGGTGCACATCCAGCCGTTCTACACCGAACGATTCGGGCGCGACGACGCGAAATACCCCAATGCGACCTACATTGGCGAGCGCACCATCTCCTTGCCTTTAAGCGCGGGATTGACCGAAGCCGATGTCGCCGATGTGTGTGCAGCCTTCACGCGAATACTGCGGTATTACGCGGTCTAGCGCGGCTTCCAACCGTACGGCCGTTTCGCCTCGAGGCCGGGATACCACGTCACCTGTACCGACGCGGTCACATCGCGCTGACGCGCGGGCGCCAGCACCGGCTCCAGCCAGCTTTCATACTGGAAGAATCCGCGCAACTCGATTTCGGCGCGCGGGCGCAGAATCGCAGAGAAGTTGGCAATCTGTTGCGTGTTGCCTTGCGGGATGTATTCCTTCGCGATCTTCACATTGCGGTAGCCGACCTGCAGGCTGGTCCTGGGCCCGAGGTGATACGTGCTCCACGCCTGATAGCCGTTGGCATCGCGGCCTATCCAGCTGCCGAACAGGTTGCCGTTGTTCACGTAGACATTGCGGTACACCACTTCGTAGTAGAAGAAAAAACCGCCGACCGCCGGCGAGACGAAGCGGTTGGTGGTCACGCCTTCCAGCCGCAGGTCGAGCTTCGGCAAGCCCGGCAGCCGCGCGAAGTACAGGCCGGGGTTGAAGGCAGCGCGGCGCGGCGCGGCCAGGGGCGTGACTTCGTCGTGCGTGAACATGTCGATGTACACGTTGATCCACGGCCAGAATTGCCACGAGAAGTCGAAGCTCGCGAAGCGTGCTCCGGGATCGTTTCGCGAAAACTTCACCTCAACCGGTACAGCTCCTGTACTGCTGAAGCTGTTCCAGAACGAGCCGAAGGTCAGGGGCACGTGGTTTTCTCCGGCAAACACGTTGGTGCGCGCGAACGAAATCTCGATACCTTGAAACGGATGATGCCCGCCCAATCCGTACGAGTAGCGTGCGAACGGCTTGAAGCTCAGCTTGTTGCCGTAAATGTAAGGGCCGACCGGAAATTGGTCATGCCCTGAGAGCTTGCCGAAAAAGTTGTCCCAGCGAAACGGCCCGAACACCTTGGACACGCCCGGGATGTAGAGCGGCTCTGTCTGGTTGATGCGCAGCATCCAGAACGGCTCGGCGTTATCGCTGAACAGCATCGAGCCGCTGGTGGTCGGTCCCCAGTACAGGCTCTGCTTGCCGACCGAGATGTCCTGCCCCAGCCACTTCGTCGAGACGTATGTATCGAGCAGGCGAAACTGGTTGATCGTGGGGAAGGGAACTGCCGGCTGCACCGGATTGACGTTCGCCTGAGCGATGGCCAGACGCGCCGCCAACGGATACGCCGGCGCCGACGGCGAGTGCTGGAACTCTCCGCTGACGTAATACGAGAAGCGGCCATCGTCCGCCCTGGTCGAGAAGCCGGTGTAGTTGTTGAACCCTGACTGATACGGCCGCCCCTCGTTGTTGATGAGCGTCTGTCCAAGGTTGTTATCGTTTAGCGGCTGTCCCGCGATGCCGGTCAAGCGCGTGTACACCGTATCCAACCGGATCAACTCATAGGGCCTCCCGTCAAGCGCGCTCAGCTCGTCGGCGAACTCCTGATTCAGCGCCATTCGAATCGCATTCAGTTCAACCGGAAGCTCGAAGCTGTTCTGCACGCGTTCGTTCAAAGCCGCCATCATGCGGGCGCAGTTCATGCGCGTCCACGGCCGCAGGTCCATGAACGGCATGGGAACCACCCGCGCCACGGCCAACCGCTCGATGGCGGGATAAATCCAGCTGTCGAGCGGAACGTAGGTGCTGGCCAGTCGGCTGGGCACCGGGGCTGACGTCTGCTTGGCCACCGTGACCAGGTCATCGTCAATCTGCGGATTGTGTCGCGTCTTATAGACCTGGCGTCCGACCTCGTAGCCGATCAGCCCGCCGATGAATACGTCCGAGAGAAAATGCTGGCTGGCAGCAACGCGCGCCAGGCTCACGCCCGTCGCAAGTCCATAGGCTCCAAGTTGGGCGTAGATGTTGGGATATTCGTGGGCCACCACCGACGCGAACGCCCACACCAACGCCGAGTGGTTCGAGGGAAACGAATTACCGCCTTCGAAAAACACATTCTGATAATTCGACTGATAGGGGCGCTCGCGCCCCGTCGCTCCGCGGATGGCGAACTGCATCGGCAGCACGTCGAGCATGGCCTCAGTGGCCAGCACGCCGGTTTCTCGCGGCCGCTCGCTGTGGGTGATATGGCCCCAGGCATACATCGCGGCCGTTGCGCCGAACGCCGCTCCCAGCCCGTAGTTTGAGATTTCCTTCCACGTGTTGGGATGGTAGCTGGCCAGGGCGAACGAGCTGTCTGGATCGGTAACAAACAATCCGGCCGCGATGCCCGACGAGGGCAGTAGCCACTTCAGATCGCTTTGCGTCACGTGCGCGGGGCTGGTCCAGATGGCCTTCTGGTCCAGTGCAAGATTCTTCAGGAAGTTGCGTTCGTTGGGGTGGGGAAGCCGGTCGCTGGGGGCGGCTGCAACTGGCGGCGAGCCAGTGCCATCGGGAGAGTCGATGCGCTGCTGGGCCGCGGCCCCTGTAACCAGCGCTACACCAGCAAGTATCGAGTAAATCGCAGTCCGCAATGGCACCCCGGCAGCGTTGGAATGTTCATTCTACTGAATCACCGGCAGATTGCCGGGACGGCCGCGCCCATGTTCGCGCTTGTCACACTCACAATGTAATGTGACGCGCGGACTTGCGCCCGGCCGCCGCTGGACTAGACTAGGGCCACGAAGGGTTATCGAACCACAGGGAGGTCGCCCGATGGTTGAGCCCCTACTCGAAGACGTCCCCCAGCACGTCGCGAAATCCGCCAAACCCATCGATCATGCCAAGGAAGTTCTCCGCGACGCCTGCGACGACGCGTTGGACGAGTCCAAACGAAAGCTGAAGCGGGGCCGAAGAATCATCCTGCATTTGACGACCAACGCCCAGCATGCCGCCCGGAAGCACGTCTTGCCGTCGATGACCGGCGCATTCGTCATCGGCATTGCCGCGGGCATCCTGGTGGGATGGTTCGTAACGAGGAGGGACTAGCCGTTCGCATTGCACATCACGCCACCGGTTGACCCCGTGGCCGCATTGCCTCGTGGCCACGGTCCAACCTAACGCACACGGATCACAGACACGTCCGGGTCGCCGACCCGCCCGATTGTCGACAGGAGGTCATCATGCCACTCAACAAAGTTCGGGCCTTCCTCGACGAACACCACGTCAAGTACGTGGTCATTTCGCACTCGAAGGCTTACACCGCGCAGGGAATTGCCGCCGTGGCGCACATTCCGGGGCAGGAACTCGCCAAAACTGTAATCGTCAAACTTGATGGCGCGCTGGCCATGGCGGTTTTGCCGGCCTCGTACCAGGTTGATCTGCTCGCTCTGAAGAAGCTCACCGGGGTGAAAGACGCCGCGTTGGCCAGCGAGCGTGAATTCAAGCAGCATTTTCCCGACTGCGAGACGGGGGCCATGCCTCCCTTTGGGAACCTGTACAGCATCCCTGTCTACATGGACCAGACGCTGACTCGCGACACGGAAATTGCCTTCAATGCCGGCACGCATCTGGAGTTGATTCGCATGTCGTGCGCGGAGTTCGAAAAGCTGGTCAAGCCTGTTGTGCTGCAGTTCTCCACCCGGCACAGCGGACCGTTTGACCGCGAACCGGCGCTTGTCTTGTAGAACGCCGGGAAAATTTAAGGGTTAGGTCCCGCGGAGACGTCACAAATCCAAGCATTGGCAAAACCCTCCAATGTTGCGACGTCGCGGCGGGACCTTTGTCGCTTTCTGGCTAGGCGTGAGCCTGCGCCAACCGCGGCTCAGCTCGCACATGCCCCCAAACCCATCCCACCACAAAGCCAAACACAAAGTTCGAGCTTGTGACCTCGCCGAAGTGTACCCAGCGCACCGAGTCCGGGAAGATCGGGTTGGGCATAATCAGCGGAGCCACGCCGCTCAGCACCGTGAAAGCCAAACCAACGGCCAGCGCACCCGAAAAATGGGGCAGCCGGAACATACGCAGCAGGGTCAGGCACACCAGTATGAAAACCGGGCCCCGCAGAAAGAACTGCAGACTGACAATCTGTCCTGGGCTAGGGAGGTGCTGCGTCGCATAGAAGTCGCGAACATAGGGGAAGATGATTGTCCCCGCGAGAAAGTACAGGAACACGTAGCAGGCCGAGCATAGCACCGCGCGACCCAGCATCTGGGGGACGCTGCGGTGAGGCAAGGCAGCTTCGACCGATGCATCCGGCACGGGCGCAGTGCGGAAGATCAGCAGCCACAACACGGCAGCGATGGCGTAGCCTGCGAGCGTGAGAGCGATGAGCCTGCGCCAGTCCATATGGGCGTTGGGAAGGAACAACACGCCTTCGATCATGTTGACAGTTGCTATGGCTGCCGGAACGAAAAACAGGGCCCGAGTCAGCCTCCAGTCACGCCAATCGCTGCGCAAGGCAGCCGCGCCCAGAGCGAGGACGATGACCGCGTTGGCGAGCATCAGCCAACGCATGATGCCGGGCATATTCGGAGCGTCCAAATGGATAAACATGCCGGCAACCATCTGTGCAGCCAGCAACGCGATCCAAGCCAGAACCATTCGGGCGACGATCTTGAACGAATTCATTTGCCACCTCCTTGGGTGCGTTTCGACGGGTGAGAGGCGCTCATTGGTTGAGATTTCCGGTATTCGCGGATGGCGTAGGCAGTCCATTCGTGCAAGCCGTAGTATCCGCGGATCCCGCTTTCCAGGGCGAGCCGTCCCGACAGGGGCATGCTCGCTCGGTTGTCACGCAGGTAAGACTCCAGACCGTCGGCGTAGTCCTTTAACACCGAGCCAAAATTCTGCAGGAACGACACTGCGGCTTCCGCCCCGAGGGCACGATCGAGGAAGGCAAAACGCAGCATCAACTCCGGTACGCCGCGCAGCACGTCGGTGCGTTCGATCGGCCGGGCCAGCCACTTTTTCAGTTCAGCCAGTCCTTTCGGGCTGAGGCGGTAGACGCAGCGCCGCCGCAGCCTGCCCGCCTCTTCCACCTTGCCGCGAATCAACCCTCCGGCTTCCAACCGCTCCAGCGCCGGATAGATCGCGCCCGGACTGCTGCTGTAATTGCCCATCGCGGTTTCTGCGAACACCTTGCGCAGGTCGTAGCCGGAGCGCTCCTTCTGGTGCAGAAGGCCAAGCAGGGCGTATCCGAGAAGCGGGATGGCCGTTGTTTTCATAGTACGTTTCGTACTATATCGCGTCGTACTGTCGTTGGCAAGGGGAATTGCGGGGATTTATTGCGCCTGATTCCAATTCGAGAAGCAGCCAAGCAAAAGGCCCGCGTGCAGCGGGCCTTCGACAACCAAAAACTTCGGTGATTAGCGGTTGTTGTTGGCGGCCGCCGGGACCGCATCCTGCTGCGCCGTCATGCGGGCGTTGCTCTTCTGCGCGATGGTCTTCTTGGCGTTGTCCGCCAGTTCCTTCGCTTTCGGCAGCAGGTCCAGCGCCTTCTGTACCGCGGGATCGGTTTCCGCATGTACCTTCAGGCCTTCCTGGTTGCCGAACTCATTGACGAACAATTCCGCCTTGATATTCGAGCGGATCCAGTCGTTGTTTTCCGCCAGGTCGGCTTCGGTGTAGGGGATCTGCTGCATGTCCAGGAACTTGCGGAACTCCTGCATTACCGCGTCGTCCACCTGGAAGCTCTGCGCGACCTTGTGATCGATTACGTAGTGCTTGGCGAAGTTGAAGAACGCATACTTCTGCAGCAGCGTGTCCTCAAACTTGTTGCTCTTGATCGGCGCGATGACGATGTCAGGATTGATGCCGCCGCCACCGTACACCGTGCGGCCGCTGTCGGTCATCTTCACTTCGCGGCTGGGCGTCGGAGGCGTGCCATCACTGTTATCGCGGCTGTTGTAGTAGTAGTCGTAGAGCGAAACCCCGGTGTATTCGCGCTGGATCAGCCGGCCGCTGGGCGTGTAGTACTTCGCGGTGGTCAGCGCCAGGCCGGTATTTTCCGACAACGGATAGACCGTCTGCACCAGTCCCTTGCCGAACGTGGTTTCGCCCACGATCAGCCCGCGGTCGTGGTCCTGAATGGCTCCCGCCACAATCTCGGCCGCCGAGGCGGTTCCACGGTTGACCAGCACCACCAGCGGATAATCCTTGCCGCCGTTGCCGTGCGCCGCGCGATAAACCTTCTCCGGTGACGACCGCCCGTGATGCGAGACGATGACCTGTCCCTTCTTCAGGAACTTGTCAGCCACGCCCACGCCTTCGCTCAGCAGTCCGCCTGGATTCTGCCGCAGGTCGAGGATCAGTCCCTTCAACTCGCCCTGCTGCTGCAACTGGTCCAGCGCCTGCGCCACTTCGCGCTCGGTCGTTTCCTGGAAGCCGTTTACATGGACGTATCCAATGCCCGGACGAATCATGAAATGCACGTCCACGCTATAGCGCGGAATCTCGTCGCGCACCACGTTGAAGTCGATCGGCTTGTCGGTGCCCTCCCGCAGCACGGTAATCTTGACCGTCGTGCCTTTGGGTCCCTTCAGCAGATCGGCCACATCGCTGGTGCTCATGTTGTCGGTGGGCTTGCCGTCTACCGCGATGATCACGTCTCCCGGACGAATGCCCGCCCGGTAGGCCGGCGCCCCGGTAAACGGCGCAATGACGATGACCTTATTGTTGCGCGGTCCGACCTGCATGCCGACGCCGTAGTACTTGCCGCGCTGGTCTTCGCGCAGGGCGGCGTAGGCCTTGGGGTCAAAAAAGTTGGAGTGCGGGTCGAGCACCCGCAACATGCCCGGGATCGCTCCGTTGTAAATGGCCTTGTCGGGATTTACCGTCTCGGCATAGTTCTGCTGCACCACTTCGTACACCTGGGTGAAGCTGCGGACGCTCTCGCGAATGTCGCTATCGGGCGGCGTGGCACTGGTGTTGAGACGCTGCCCAAACAGCATGCCGACACAACCGCAGGCGAGTATGACGGCGAGGATGACGAGGGCAGAACGACGCGGACTACTGGCCATTATTTGATCCTTCTACGGGCGGGGAACTCGCGTGTACGTAGCTTGCTGCACAGCACTTTGCAGCCAAGTATAACATTTCACGCGGCCCCATCTCGCGTTTACAGGGTGCTCTTTTGGATGCTGGGTCATGCCCAGAAGGTGCTGAAATCACGTCATTCGTCTGACGGCCCACCACCCGCTCGGTTAGCATGAGTTGGCTCCCGAACTCAAACCAAAGTGGTAGGCAGGCATCCCCGTGCGGATAAAGGACGTGCGGCTTTGCGAGTGCGATCTCGCCCGCAGATTCATCCGCAATCCCGGAACTTGGCGATAATTGCCGTGATGTCGTCGTGCTGTTCCTCCGAACTGAATCGGCGGACCTCATCCACGATGGCGGCCAGAAAATCCTGGCACGATAGTTTCTGATGTTGCCGCAGTGCTTCAACCACACACCGCTCGCCAAATTCTTCTCCCAGCCCATTGCAGGCTTCGGTAATGCCATCCGTGTAAAGCGCAAGCACATCGCCGGGAAAGAGTTCGTGTTCCCGCATAGAGCAGTCCCACTCTTCGAACAGGCCGAGCAGTGTGCTGGTGGAATCAAGCTGCTCCAAGCTGCCGTCTGCCCTCAACAAAAGGCCGGACAAATGTCCGCAATTGGCGTATCGCAGTCGCCTCGTCGCATCGTCGTATTCGGCATAGAAGAGCGATGCAAAGGCATTGTTGCCGGTGTTGTCATAGAACAGGCGATTCACGGAGCGGAGCAGTGCCTCCGGCTGATCGAAGGCCAGCGCCGACTGGCTCCGCAGGCTGGCCTGCAAGTTTGCCATGAGCAGAGCTGCAGCGATCCCTTTACCCGAAACATCGCCGATAATCAAGCCCAGCCGCTGCGGCCCGAGATTCAGGAAATCGAAATAGTCCCCTCCCACTTGCCGCGCCTGCAGGCAGAGGCCCGCGTACTCCACCGTCTTCATCTGGGGTTGAATTTGTGGAAACAACCGCGCTTGCACTTGCTTGGCGATTTCCAGTTCATGGACGGCACGGCGTTCAGCCTCAAGTTT
>Ga0207862_1000056_pt1 | contig 26427 bp, 27 predicted proteins | sample LuqExpMetageno81_FD_187838 | JGI IMG/M metagenome (GOLD analysis project Ga0207862, IMG submission 187838) | Tropical forest soil microbial communities from Luquillo Experimental Forest, Puerto Rico - Sample 81 (SPAdes) | ecosystem: Environmental > Terrestrial > Soil > Tropical forest ... | reverse complement strand
GGCGGCGTCCGCATGCTTTGCATGCGGCTTTTACATGCAGCTTTTACCATTTGTTAAAGACCGCAATTTCTGTCGTCATTCTCTCTTTAGAGAGAATGACGTTGCGCCGAAACGCTCCTCCGAACAGGGCTTGCGCGCGGCGGTACCCCGGCACATGCATTCGCGGGCGGCAGACCTGCGCGAGACGCAGGCATCACCGTCCCGCGCAGATGCCTTGACCGGCGTGGCCAAGAATCGGATTACGGCCGCGGTACCTCCGCGCACCGTGCAAGGGCCGAAAAGGGAGAAAACAATGCTGGGTCGTTTCACGCTGGCGCTGTTCGCCATCGCCTCGCTACTGACTGGAGCGTGGGCCGCCGACTATCCCGAACGGCCGGTGCATGTGCTCGTCGGTTACGCCGCAGGAAGCGGCCCGGATATCCAGGCGCGGCTCATCTCGCACGCGCTGTCCGAAATCCTGCACCAGACCTTCGTCGTCGAAAATCGGACCGGCGCGAATGGCACCATCGCGGCGCGCGCCGTCGCGACAGCGACGCCGGACGGTTACACGCTGCTGTTTTCCTCCTCCTCCATCACGCCGACGCCGTACATCTACAAGAGCCTCGGCTACGACGTGCTCAAGGATCTGAAGCCGATCGCGACCTCAGGCGAGCTCGACGGTCTGTTCATGCTGGTCGACGCGAAATCGCCGATCAAGACGCTGCCCGAATTCGTCGCGCACGCGAAGAAGGACCGCGTGCTCTATGGCTCTCCGGGCGTCGGCAACGAATTGCATCTCGTTGCCGAACTGTTCCGCCAGAAGGCCGGCGTCAAGATGGAGCACATTCCCTACAAGGGCGCGTCTGAGGTGATGAACGGCCTGCTGACCGGCAGCATCGAGGTGATGTTCGTCACCCCGCCGTCGGTGATGGGCCTCTTGAAGGACGGCCGCGTGCGCGCGCTCGCCTTTACCGGCACGAAACCGTTCCCCGAATTCCCGAACGTGCCGCTGATGAAGGACACGCTGCCCGGCTTCACGCACGGCTCCTGGGGCATGTTCTTCGCGCCGGGCAAGACGCCGGATCCGATCGTCGGCAGGCTCAATGCGGCTGTCCGCCAGACGCTCACGGTCCCCGAGGTCGCGAGCAAGATGCAGCGCGACGGCTACATGCCCGACAATCGCGATGCGGCGGCGACGCAGGCCTTCTTCAAGCATGCGGTCGAGGAGTCCGGTGAAGCCGTGAAGGCCGCGGGCATCGAGCCGAATTGAAAGGACGCACTCAGTAGTTCTGCTGCTGGGCCGGAGCGCTCGCGCCGCCACTCTGTTGCTGGGGCGCCGGCTGTGGCTTTGCGGCGGCTTGTCCGCCGAAGACGGATTGCAGCGCCGACTGCAGCGGATTCGACTCGGTTGTCTGCGGTGCGGCCGCGGCGGTTTCGTTACTCTGCGCGCTCGATCTCTGCGCGGCGTATGCTCTCCGAGCGCTGCGGCGGTGTGTATGCGCCTGCCGGCGCGGCGCCGCTTCGGAATGCTCGCCGCGCGGAGCGGGAGGAGCCTCGGTTTGGGGCTCCTTCGGCCCCTGCACGTCCGGTGCCGTCGGTATGCCGGTTGATGCATCGGCCGTCTCGGCTCGCCCCTCGGTCGGTATGCCGGACCACATCGTGAGCAGTTCGTTCGGCGCGATTTGACGCGGCTCGTCCTTGCTGTCTGGTGTCGGCACGGCTTCCTGCTTTACATCTTGCTTGGCTGCAGCGGGGCTACCCGCATCGGGCGGCGATTGGGTTGGCTGAATGGAGACGGTGCGCACGATTTTGGGTTCGAGTTGCGTGCCGTCGGGCTCCGTCTTGATAGGAACGAGCCAGCCGATCGCGAGCACGGCCAGACCGGCGCTCAAGCCGGCCGACAGCGCAGAGCACGCGATCAATTGCCAGTCGATCGTCCTGCGGGGCGGATCGATAGTGACGCGGGCATGCACGTCCGGTTCGACTTCCGCATCGCCAGGCGTTCCGTTCTCGCCGCGGCTGAGCCTCTCCAGGACCGGCCGAATGCTGCACTCCTCCGACGGGTACCGAACGTGCCGTGGGGCGTAGTACAAAACCGCGACTCGATCCTGCTTGTCCACTTCCGCAATACTCATTCTTGCCTCCACACCATTCTTATTGCTGTGAGCGCCGCTGGCGCGGCGTCACTCGGCGTGTAGGGCAAAATGGGAGAGCAGCGGCGGGGCGATAATTGGTCCTAAGCGGGTCGAAAATGTGAAACTGGGGCGGCCCCAGCCACGGCAATCATCGCGCGTCGTTTTTCAGCCGCACGCCACGTCCTCCGCCGCTCGACGTGGCGCCGTCGCCGATGAGCTCAATGCCGCCTGCAGCCAGGGCATCGACGAGCTTCATCAGCGAATCGACGTTGCCGCGCACCACGCCATCCGATGCTTCCATTCGCTGGATCGTGGGCAAAGACAGCCCGGCGAGTTGGGCAAGGTGGCGCTGGTCGATGCCGAGCAATGCCCGGGCCGCTCGCATTTGTGGACCCGTTATCATGCCTAAGACATCAGAACTGAGATCGAAAAAATGGTTCAGGAGGTATAATATAGAGTGCGAAAGCGAGCAATCTGCTCGTGCACCATTTTCCGAATTTTTATGCGCCGACGGCTGTTACGCCCGTTCGCGCCGATGCATTGCTTGACGCCGCATTTCCTGCCGCGCTGGATTCTCCTATGCACCGCTTGCGCATTTGGCTCGTCGCGCTTGTCATCGTCGCGCTCGCGGTGATGGCCTGTTACGCGTGGTTCGACTGGGCGATCGCGAGCTGGGTGCACGCGCACAAGACGGTCTACCGAAGCAGGGACTTCTTCGAGCCGCTCACCCACATTCCCGACCCGCTCATCCCGATTGGGGCGGCTTCGTTTTTCATCTTCGGCCTGCGCGCGATCGCGGGCGCGTTACCGCGCAAGCTCTACGACGTGATAGTCGCCTGTGGGATTAGCGTGGTCATGGCCGAGACGTTCAAGAACGGCTTCAAATGGCTGTTCGGACGGCCCTGGCCCGAGACGTGGCGCAACAACAACTCGTCTTGGATTGGCAACCAGGATTACGCCTTCCATTGGTTTCATGGCGGCGGCGAGTTCAGCTCGTTCCCGTCCGGGCACACCGCGGCGACGCTCGCCGTGCTCTCGGTGCTGTGGATCTGCTATCCGCGCTTCCGCGTGCTCTATGTCCTGGCCGCGCTGGCGGTTATGGCGGCCCTGGTCGGATCCAACTTCCATTTCCTCGGCGACACCATAGCGGGCGCCTTCCTGGGCTGCACCATTGGCTGGATCACCGTCACGCTGTTCGACCGCATATCGTCCGCGCCGCTGATCTCGGCCAAGCGATCGCGCGAATAGCCGCGGAGACCAGCGGGCAGGACGGCTTCCCAACCCGGTAATTCCCGGCAATACTCCCGCACAACAAAACCGAAAAACGGATCACAGGGAGGACATCATGCGACGCACGCTCGCGCGACTGTTCGTTGCGCTCGTTGCAGTCATCGCAGCCTTCAACCCCGCTAGCGCGCAATCGCCGTCACCCAAGATTGTCATCGCGCCGCCCGGGATTCCGCCGGTATTCGCATCGGTCATCCTCTACGTCGCCGAGAAGGAAGGCTTCTTTAAAAAGTACGGCGCTAACGTTGAATTGCGGCCCTTCGACACCGGCACGACCGCTGCGCGGGCCGTTATCGCGGGTGACGTCGACTTCACGATGTCGCCCTCACCGGTGATCATCAATCAAATCTCGAACACCGGCGCCGAACTCGTCGGCATTTACGGCCTGACCAATTCGGATTTCGTGCTTGCATCGGTCGATCCTGAAAAGACCTCGTGCAAGGACGTGGCCGGGCAGGGCGTCGGCATCGACACCGTCGGCGGCGCGCGCTCGATCGCGCTGCGCAACATTCTTGCCGGCGGGTGCCCGGGCATGACCATCGACAACGTGACGCAAGTCGCGGTCGGCTCGAATGTCGGGCCCGCGATGCTCGCGGGCAGCCTCAAATTCGGCATCGTGCATCTGGACGACATCGCCTCCATCGAGGCGCAGGGCAAGAAAGTCACCCAGATCATGTCGACCAAGATGGCCAGTCCGAACAGCCATTATCTTTTGTTTGTCGTGAACCGGAAGAAACTGGAAGCCAGTCGCGACGCCTTTGTGCGCGTGATGGCGGCGCTGATCGAAGCGGCAAAGTTCATCCGCGATCCGAAGAACGCCGATACGGTCGGACAGATCGCGGTCGTCACCGGCCATCCCGCCAACGTCGGCAGGGCCACGATCAAGCCGCTGATCGATGTCGATTACTGGCCGGTGGAAAACGACGGGATGGATCGGACGCGCCTCGAGCGCCTGATTGGCATCATGCAAAAAACCGGCGGTATCAAGCCGGGCGTCGAGCCGGTGAAATACGACCGCCTCGTCGACCAGAGCGTCTGGAAGGACGCGATGGCCATGGTGAACGGCAAGAAATAAATTTGTAGAACCGCGGTCCCTATACCGGTTAGCGTGGTGCCTTGGCCGCAAGTCTGCGGTTTAGGCGTGCGATATCGACGACCATGCGCTCATGCGTTCCCGCGCCGATCTCCTCCATCTCGTCCCGCGCGCTGACGTTAAACTCGATGCGCCGTCCATCGACCTTGGTGACCTCCGCCGTGGCGGTCACCCGATGCCCGACGGGCGTCGGAGCAAGATGCCGTATATTCACAACTGTACCGACCGCGCTTTCGCCGGGGTCGAGGTAATCCCGGATCGCATTCAGCGCCGCGTTCTCCATGATGGTGACCATCCACGGCGTGGCGAACACCTGCGGCAGCGTCGCATCTTTGAATTGGTTGGCCAGTTGGGACTGCATCACGCGCAGCGTGTAGGTGCCTTTCGCTCCGATCGGGATGGGGCGCATGGACCGAGCCTCGTTGTTCCGCGGGGTTCTTTTGTACGCCGCTCAACTCGGGCCGGAAAGCTCAGGATGCCGCGCGCGGCACCCGGTTGATCGCCGGGGCGAGCAGGATCAGCAGGAACCCGGCAAAGGCGATCGGCGCAAACGCGAGCTTGTCGATGCCGCTCCAGTCCCACAACGCGCCACTGATGATCGGCACGATCACCGCACAGCTGTAGCTGATCGTGAACATGGCGGCTGTGACCCGATGGACGTCGTCCGGATGCGCCAGCAGAGGCGGCAGGGCGAGCACCAGCACCAGGATCGCCGCCGCCGAGAAGCCGAGCACGCCCGCGCCGGCGACGACGACCGGCCCGCTGCCGAACACGATCGCGGCAGTCGCCAGCACGCAGAGCAGACCGCAGGCGACGATCGGCCAGACCTTAAGCTCAAGCCGGCTGGCGAAGGCCAGCAGGATGAAGGAGGCGGGAAGCTGACCCGCATTCAGGCCGGTCAGGGCCGGGCTGATCCATTCGGCGAGCCCGTGCGCGCGCAGAAAGTCGGGGATGAAGGCGTTGGTCGAGAAATAGATTGCGTTGACCGTGCCGAGCATGAAGCCGAGCCGCCAGATCAGCAGGCTGCGCCAGTCGGGCCACCACCGCCGGCGGACGGCCGTCGCGCCGTTCCGCTGGCCGGGCGCGAAGCCCTGCACCAGCAGCGCGATAATCAGCACGGGCGCGCTCCAGACGACGAAGCCCCATTGCCAGCTGCCGACCAGCGGCAGGACGAGCGGAAGCATCAGCGCGACCGGCAGCACTTCACCGATCAGCAGTCCGTTGGTGTACACGGCCGTGGCAAAGCCGATCCGGTCCGGCACCCAGGCGCGGACGGCGGATGGCAGCGCCACCTGCATGATCGCGACGCCGGCTCCGGTTGCGATGGTCATCGCGTAGAGCCAGGCGAGGTTCGGCAACGCGCCGCGCAAGGCCCCCGCCACCGCGTTGAGCAGCAGACCGAGCACCAGCGCATTGCGGGTGCCGAGCCGCGCAATCAGCAGCGAGCCTGGCACCGCGGCCGCGGCGAGCAGCATCGACGGCAGCCCGGTCAAAATACCGACCTGCGTGGCCGAGAGGTCCAACTGGTCATGGATCAGCGGAATGACCGGCGGGACCGCGAGGAGGGTCAGCCGCAGCGCATTGCCGACGAGCCAGAGCAGGATCAGAGAGCTGACAACGCGGGTGGGAGCGTACATGAACGCAGGAAGGTCGGAATGGGATGGGCTGTTTAGCGGTCCATCGCGCGCCGAACAACCTCGGTGAGCGAGTCTTTCACCGCTTCGAATTTGATGCCACGGATCCCGAACGCAGCGGCAGCCGCGACATCGTCGTCCTTATCGCCGATCATCAAGCTACGGCTGCGATCGATCGGGCAATCGCGCGCCGCTTGCTCCAGCAGGCCGGTTTTCGGCTTCCGGCATCCGCAGACGACGGCGAATTTCGCCACGCTGCCCTGCGGATGATGCGGACAGTAATAGAACGCGTCGATGCGCGCCCCCTGCTTCGCGAGTCGCGCGCGTATGTGCGCATGAAATTGCTGCAGCGTCGCCTCGTCATACAAACCCCGTGCGATACCGGACTGGTTGGTGACAACCACGACGCGATAGCCGGCGTCATTCAAAATCCGCACCGCCTCGGGTGCGCCCGGAATGAACTCCAATTGTTCTGGCCGGTGCACATAGCCGCGATCGACGTTCAACACACCGTCGCGGTCGAGAAAGGCTGTCGGCACACCGGTCGGCACGCTTTACCTCATGACCTGGACAAGAAAACGAAGACAGCCCGCAGCTGCGAGGTCGCATAGCCTGTCTTTTCGCCTTTCGCATCCATTGCATGCCATCGCGAGCACCCCAAGCGCAGGGCGCGCGAATCCGCAACCGAGCCGAAAGGTTTCTCTAGGGTCTCGACCTATCATGGAGAATAAATAGGGAACACACACTTGAGGCGTCAAGGAGACGAGACCAGAAGAGAGCGAGGTGTAGCGAGCACAATTCCAAGAGCACTACCGCATCGGCAATTCGTGCCGAGGAGCCGGTGACTGCCGCGGCTCAAGACTCATATCTGGGCACGGTTTCGGAGAAAGCATGCGAGGCTGATGCGTACAATAAAAGTCTCGCCGAGGAGGACTGCCTCTAAACGCATCTTCGCACTCAAGACGAAAGTTCTAGTCCGAAAGACCCGTTGCCGGGCCGTAAACCAACTTGCTTCCAGCATGCGCGCACGTCGCGTGGGAATGCGCATCTGATAAGTATCTGTACTGCTCATTCAATGCATAATTCGACCTGTTCGATTTCTGCCTCTGTGATATATACTAAGTGGATAGTTTCCGACGACTGCTTTACAATCCCCTCCGACATGGACCGGGGAAAGATCATGAGCCTCCGAGTTGTGCCAATTATATTTGTGTACTTCGCGACGATTCCTGTAAACGCACAACCATCCAAGATGACCGACGAGCAGCAGGAGTGGTTCTATTGTCTCGTTTCCAAAAACTGGTGCGTTTCGCGGAGCACTGACAAAAAAACGGGGGAGGGAAAGGCTGTTGCGATGATTAGCGCAAACAGGCCCGCCTATTTTCATGGGCATGTAAGCCGCGTCACGCTTCAGGTCGCGTGTTCCGAGGGCAAGCCGGTCACGATGTTAATGACCGGGCGCGAGATCAGCTCAGGGGACATTACTCTGCATTATCGCATCAGCCCGTCGGGCAAAACTGGCATTCTGTCTGCAAAGCAAACCGAAGCAGGATACTTTTTTGAAATTAAAAATGAATCATTTCTTGGGGATTTGCGGGACGGGACCAAGGTCAGTGTCGAGTTGAGCTTTCCTTCCGAGGCAAAGCCCAGCGCAGTGGAATTTGATCTAACCGGAACAGACTCCGCGCTGAAGCGCCTAAATTGTTTCTGATTTTGAGCCGCCGTCTATTGTGCTGCTCTCGAGTGAGAAGGAAGGCCCGGAGACAACTCAGTTCAGCGGCTACGGAATGTAGCCCATGATCGCTCCCATGATAGCGATTGCGCTCGCCAGAACGATGATCGTCGGTATAACGACCTCGGACATTTGCGTACCTAACGCTTTGCTGGGTCCGGTTCGGACCCGCTTTCCTCCTTCCCGAACTTGACCAGTTTCTTCATTTGTCCCCGTCCCGAGTGGGGCCAGCGTGGTAGACCGGCGCTCGGGCCGCAATGCCGAACTTCCCTCCACGGATTGGCTCGGCGGGCAACCTCGGCCATAATTCTACGGAACATGTCGCAAGTATTAGAGACGACCAGTGTCATCGACAGCTGAACACAATGGCTTGCAGCGGCAGGCGGCATTCCGGCGACATTCGGTGACGCTGCAATGCCTGCTGCTGACTGTTGCTCTTGCTGCAGTGGCGGGGCTCAGCCTACCGGGGAGCAATCCAACCTATATGGTTGGACTCGAGGTGTTCCTCTGGATGTGCCTCGGCTTTTTTGCCTTCGATCTTGCACGTCAGTTGTGGGCACGATCGGATACGGGGCAATGGCGCGAATATTTGCTGAGCCCGCTTGGATTGGTGGACTTACTCGCCGTCGTGCCGGTGCCGGTGGCGTTATTATGTGGAGCACCCAGTGCTGGTGCCTGGCTTTTGGGCTCGCTTTGGGTGCTCAAGCTGGCGCGCTTCGTCCCCGGTGTCACGCTCTTAGGACGAGTCATTGCACTTGAGGCGCGACCTCTCGCCAGTGTGCTTGTTATTTTTATGATCATTCTTGTGTTCGCCAGCGTCTGCTTGTTTGTCCTCGAGCGTGGGGCGCAGCCGGAGCGATTTGGGAGCTTGCCAATGTCCTTTTGGTGGGCGGTCACGACCCTCACCACGACCGGCTACGGCGATTCCGTCCCGGTCACGCCCCTCGGCCGGCTGGTCGCGTCTCTGGTGATGATCTGCGGCCTCGGCGTGTTCGGCCTCTGGACCGGCATCCTGGCGACCGGCTTTGCCACCGAGCACCGGCGGCAGGACTTCATCCGCAATTGGCAACTCGTCACCCGCGTGCCTCTGTTCAGCGGACTTGATCCGATATCCGCAATCGAGGTCGCGCGGCTGCTGCGCCGTATTGATCTGGCTGAGCGGACGGTGGTCGTCAGGCGCGGCAGGCCGGGCGACTGCATGTACTTCATCGCCGAAGGTGAGGTGGAAGTCTCCATCGAACCGCGACCGGTGAAGCTTGGGCCTGGCCAGTTCTTTGGCGAGATCGCGCTTTTGGACGGTAGTCCTCGGACGGCAACGGTCGTTACGACCCGTCCGACCACGTTGTTGATGTTGGGCGTGCCGGAATTCCGATCCTTCGCCGCCGTGCGGCCCGACATCGCCGAGCTTGTCGATCGCGAGGCCAAGAAACGTCTCTGGCAAAACAAAGCGAAACGTGAGAATACGTCTGAACACGCCGAAGCCGAATGAGTCGGCTTGCCAGATCGGCTATACCGACCTCGTATTTCCCGCGGAAGTATTTGTCTAGTAGGCTGCTCCGGTTGTTAGCCTTGAGGTCCGATGCGCATTCGATTTTGGGGTGTCCGCGGCAGCATTCCTTGTCCTGGTCCCGACACAATTCGATACGGCGGCAATACGCCGTGTATCGAGGTCCAGTACGCAAATCATGTCCTCATCTTCGATGCGGGAAGTGGACTGCGCCCTCTGGGTAACTCGCTGGTGAAGCGAAAGAGCCCTTCCGAAATCGATATCTTCCTCACGCACTGTCACCTCGATCACGTGACGGGACTTCCGTTCTTTGCTCCGTTCTTCGTCGATACCTACAGTGTCCGGATCTGGGCCGGCAATCTGCTGCCGGAAGACAACGTTGAGGGCGTGGTCCGCAAGTTTATGAGCTCGCCGCTCTTTCCTGTTGAGGTGGAAATCTTCAAATCCGGAATCGAATTCCACGATTTCCAGTCCGGAGATGTCCTACGGCCATACGACGACATCACCTTGAGGACCGGCAAGCTCGATCATCCCGACGGGGCGAGCGGCTATCGGCTTGAATGTGGGGGCAGAGTGTTTGCATTGCTAAGCGACACCGAAGGCTTCCCGGGCAAGCACGATGCCGAGCTCGTCTCGCTTGCAAAGGACGCAGATCTCGTCGTCTATGACGCAATGTTCACGGAAGAAGAGATCAAGACCCGCGAAGGGTGGGGCCATTCGACGTGGCAACGCGGCCTTCGTCTTGCGGAACAGGCCGGCGCCAAACAGCTTTGCCTCTTCCATCACGACCCGTCGCACGATGATGAATTTATGGATGCCCTCGCGGCGGAGGCGCATGAGCTTCGCCCGGGGACGATCACAGCCCGGGAAGGGCAGATCGTCGATTTGTAAGCTTCCCCGCTGCGGACTCGACCGCGCATAACCGTACCGGTCGCCATTCATTTGTGAAGACGATCTAGATTGTCGTGCTCGCCGCCGTGCCGCCCCAGGGTGACCGAAATTTCGGCAGCGACTAATCGGATTTTTTGTGACCGCCGTCACGTCCCGAATCCGTCGCCGGGAGTTGAATCAACAAACGCCAGCGGTGGAGTGGACCATGCAGACTGTTCTAGCGATCCGAAGCTTCTGCCAGCGATCATGGCCGATATTTGCCGCGGGTAATGACGTCGCGATGCCTGACCGCGCTCTGAAGGCACTCATTCGCGAGCACGCCATGCAGATCGACGCCGCGCGCCGCCACTGGGCCTGCCCGTTCTAGAGCGTTGGGAAGCGAGTTCGTCCGAACAGACGGAGGAGCGTCATGCATTCGCTCCAGATTTCCAAACGGATCGGCGCCCGGTTGGATCCAAGTGACCAAGGCACTACGGTTCGTGCCGGCTGCCCGGTCTGCCAAGGACCTCTTTTGCTTGCCGCGTGCCTCGGTTTGAACCCCGCTGGCCCGGCGCAGCACATCTATCGTTGCGCGGTGTGCGGTCATTTGGAGTGGTTCGATCGGCCGGTCTCTGGGCATGCCACGCAGTGATTTGCTGGCTGCCAAATGGGCAGCAGAGCATCCGCGCTCTTCCGAAAAGGTTCCTTGAGGCCGGAACGGCACTGCGCCTGTCGCCATCGAGATTGTTTAAGCCCGCGCTCCGTCCGATACTGTTTATTCAGCAGTGATTCGTGGTGAGTGATTCGAAAGCCGAGGCTATGGCCTGACGGGGGCGGTCCATGAGGCAGATCATCACAATCGCGACGCTTAAAGGCGGCAGTGGCAAAAGCACGCTCGCAAGCTGCCTTGCCGTGCACTGGCAGGTTCAGGGGCGGCGCCCCATCATTGTCGATGCCGATCCGCAACATTCGATTGTGCGGCTTGCGGCGCGCGATAGGGCGCTCGGCGGAGTAACGGTAGTCGAGGACACGACCGAGGATGCCTGGAAGACGGCGCGCGACCTCGCCGCGATGGGCCAGCCAGTTATCATCGATACGCCCGGCTTTAGATCGGCCGCGACGCTCGCCTGCACCGCCGCGGCTGATTTTCTGCTGGTCCCAGTAAAGGCCTCGCCGCTCGACGTGGATCGTATGCTGGACACTGTGCAGGGTCTGCTCGCCGGGTCAGGCAACGAGGCGCGGATCTTTCGCTGCGTACTGACGCAGACGACACGGGATTCGGTGATCTCGAAGCACGTTCGGGAGGAGCTGCTCGAGGCCGGTCTGCCTTTGCTGCGAAGCGAATTGACCAGCCGTGTAGCATATCCGGAAGCTGCCCTTTACGGTGCCACCCCCAATCTGCTGCAGCAACGCGGGCCGGCGGCGCGTGACATCGCCGCGATTGCGGCCGAGGTAGACGAACTCTGCGGCTTCAAACTCGCTGCCGTCGCATGAAGAAAAAGCTGCCCAAGCTCATCTGGCCGGTTGCAGTCGACGCTGGGAAGGAGCCGGTGCAACAGCCGGCTCCCGAGTCGGCCGCACCCGCCGATTACTTGAAGCTCGTGTCTGCGCCCGCTCCGGATGAGCCGGCAGCACCAACAGTTCAGGCTGCGGTGAGCCCGGCCGAAGGCATGCAGGCGGAGACGGCCGCGCGCCGCGAAGAGGCGCTGAAGCTCGTCGAGCGCTTTTCCTTCTGGGCCGGCGCTGCCGGTGCTATCCCGCTGCCCGTCCTCGACATCACCGGGATCGGCGCGGTGCAAGTCCAGATGATCCGGCGTTTAGCGGAAATGTATGACACCGATTTCTCGGGCAGCCGTACTAAGGCGCTTCTGGCTGCTATTACCGGCGCCACGCTGACGGGTAGCAGCAGCCTCGGAGCGGCAAGTCTCACGAAGAGCGTGCCGATCCTCGGCCCGGCCGTAAGTTCTGTTGCCGTTCCGACCTTGGGTGCGAGCGCGACCTTTGCCATCGGAATTGCATTCATCGAGCATTTCGAATCCGGCGGCACGCTGCTGAATTTCAAATCGCGCAAACGCGATCGCGCCAAGAAGGGCTAGTCGGCGACGATCTTATTGGCCACGCACTATTGGCGTCCGCCGGCTTTTGCCGCTTTCTCGGCGTCCCACCACCAGAGCTCCGGGAATGCGGCCATGCCGTATTTCGGCAGCGTCTCCGGACGGCTAAAGCGGTTCCAGCGTGCCGTGCGCAGCTTCGCGTAAGACCACTGCGGAACGACATAGTGGTTCCATAGCAGGATACGATCTAAAGCATGGCACGCGGTAATCAGGTCCTCCCGGTCGTTCGCATGCACGACGCGATGGATCATCTTGTCGACTGCCGGATTGTTGATGCCAACGACGTTGTTCGAGCCGGCTTGATCGGCCGCTTCCGAACCGAAATAGCCGTGCAGTTCGTTACCAGGCGTTAGCGTTTGACCCCAGGCGAAGGTGATTACGTCGAAATCCCAACTCCGCAGCCGGTTTTCATATTGCGATGAATCGACCGTGCGGACCGTCACTGCCATGCCAAGCTTTTCTAACGACGGTTTGTAATAAAGATACACTCGCTCGAAGAGCGGCGAGTTCGACAGCAACTCGACCGTGAATGGTTCGTTGGTGTCACGGTCCACAAGCTGTTGCTCTCGAACCACGTAACCTGCCTCGGACAAGAGGCGGAGCGCTTCCCGCAAATTGTGCCGCACCTCGCCGTTGTTATCGTTGCGCGGGTTCTTGTATGGGGTTGTAAAGACTTCTGGTGGGACCTGATCTCGGACTTCCTGCAGGAGCTTGAGTTCTTTACCCTGTGGCAGTCCGCTCGAAGCGAGCTCGGTGTTCTCAAAATAACTCGAGATCCGCTTGTACTGTCCGAAGAAGAGCTGTTTGTTGAGCTCTTCAAAGTTTAAAGCGTGATCGAATGCTCGACGAACGCGGGGATCACTGAACCTCTTGCGACGGATGTTGAAGGCTAAGGCCTGCATGATCCCGATGTTGTTGATCGGGAATTCTTCAAGCACGACGCGCTTTTCGGAAACGGCCGGGAAATCGTAACTGCTCGCCCAGTTCTTTGCACTGTTTTCGACTCGCCAATCGACCGCGTTCGCCTTGAAGGCTTCGATTGCGACCGTCGCATCGCGAAAGTATTCGAACCGAAGCTCGTCGAAGTTGTGCCGACCCACATTGACGTTTACGTCGCGCGCCCAGTACTCAGTCGCTCGTTCATAGATCAAGCTGCGGCCGGCTACGAAGTCCTTCAACCGATAAGGCCCGCTCCCGAGCGGACGTTCGAGCAGGCTCTCGCCGACGTTTCGCTGCTTTCCATTGTCGTCCGTTCCCTCCCACCAGTGCTTCGGCAGGATTGCGATCTCGCCCAGTTTTATAGGCAACTCGCGAATGCCAGGCTCGGTGAAATGGAAGGTGATCTCGTGTTCGCCAGTCTGCTCCGCGTCTTTGACACGGGAAAAATCGGCCGACGACTGGGGATTGAGTTTCTTAAAGTTCTCATACGAGAAGATCACGTCCTCTGGCGTGATCGCCCGGCCATCGTGCCATTTAGCGTTGGGGCGAAGCCGAAATGCGGCCCAAGCAACGTCCTCCGGTTGACGGACGGCTTCGGCAAGCAGCCCGTAATAGCTCGATGGCTCGTCAAGCGAGGGAACCAACAGCGTGTCGTAGAGCAGGTCGACGCCCTGGGCCAGGACGCCCTTCATGCCGGCCGAGGCGATGTTGAAGGTATCGAACGTGCCGAGCGCGATAATCCTGGCTTCACCGCCTTTTGAGGCGCCGATATTGACGTAATCAAAATGTGGGAAATGCGGCTGGTACTTAAGCTCGCCTAATCGCGCCAGTCCGTGGTGCCAAGGATTGGATTCGGTTGCAGCGCGCGCGATCTCGACGGGTAACCCAATCCGCGCCCCTGCCAGAAGCAGGGCCGATTTGAGAAGGGATCTGCGGTTCATATTGGCCTCGACGAACAACGCGCCTGTCCAAGATACCGAAGCGAACGCGACCTCGACGAAACTGGATGGCGCCGCGCGGGAATGCCCGAAACCGTCGTAAGACTGGATGGATTTTGGATGAGGTGCAAGTCGAAGGCGCGTAGCAAACGGCGGCCACTGAACGATCGAATAGGAGAGGCGGCAACAGAATAGACGAAGACGGAGCGCGAACGCTCCGTCTCGCCCGTTTAGAATTTAGGTCGAAAAATCAGCTCGGGCAGACGGACAGGCCACTGCATGCGCCAAGGGTGTAGGCGTTCTCAGAACCCACGCTCCCCGCCGTCTCCAGAGCCTCGTCAGAGACTTCATAGGAGAGGATTTCTTCGTCGATTTGGTTCAGCTTGTCGCTCATCGCACAGATTCCCCTTGCTTATCAGCGCCGGTTATCTGGAAAGATTGGATAAGTTGACGTTCCCCAGCGCCTCGCAGATCATCCGACGCGGTTCCAGGGAAGTCAATCCGCAGAGAACTGGGAATCCAAGCGTTTTTGCTCCACAACAGTTGTATATTACTTGGACATCGCAAGTATAAACCAGAAAAGGCGATGTGTTGGAGCAGGGAGCCTGACCCAATGTTAGGACGGATGGTAGATAAAAACGGGTGATGCTTATGGTTAACGCGATGCCGGACCCAGACAGACATTTCACAGAAACAAAGGGCTAATTTCTCGTGATGGACGCCTTCCACGAAGGTCTGCTCGTGCGAGCTGCGACCTTTGACGAAATTCTCAGCGTCGATTTTGAGCCGATTATTGCCGATAAGCCGTCGACCGATTTGGCGGGGCGGCGGCTTGCTGCGTGGTGCCGATCATCTGCGAGCGGCGATTGGTCCCAATTCGCACGCCGGCTAACGCGTGATGGCCTGACCTTCGAGAATGTGCTGAACCGCTTCTCGTCGGTTCGCAGGAAATCCTCCGCACCACTCCCACAGTGGGCCAAAGATGCGATCTGGGTTGAAGCGGAGTTGCAAAAACCCACCGTCGATCAGCCAGTATGGGTCGCCCGGTGTCGGGAACAGCCTTATCCGTTCGAGGATATCTTAATCCCGCTGGTCGAAGCTGCCGACCAGCTCGTGTGGGCCGGCCTCACGCCCAGCGCGCAAGTTACAGAGAGCGCCCGGAATTGCCTGCGCAAAATGTTTCTGGAGGAGCTTGCAAATTTCTGCGCTCCCGCACTCTACGAAATGTTTTCTGTGTTTCGTAAGCAATCCGCAGAGCAGGGTACCGATCCGCATGATCGGAGCGCGAAATACCGGCGCTTCGCCTCTGAAATGGCGAACGGCGGCTGGCACCGGCTGTTCGATGACAAGCCCGTCTTCCTTCGGCTGCTTGCTGTTTTGACGCGCCAGTGGATCGACAGCACGCGATCCTTCCTGTGCCGACTCGATGCAGATGCAGATAGCATTGATCTGAACATCCTGCAGGGCCGGAGGAGAGGACCGCTTGTTGCGGTCGAAGGAAGTGGCTCGGATAGGCACAACGAAGGCCAAACGGTCCTTATCCTCACATTCGCTGATGGCGCCCGCGTTGTTTACAAGCCGAAGAATTTACAGGTCGATGCGGTATGGCACGAGACCATTGCGAGGTTGAACGTAAGCAATCCCCCGATCGATCTTCTGGCACCCCGCGCGATTGCGCGGGACGACTACGGATGGGCGGAGTTCATCGAACATACGGGTTGCCGCAATTCCGAAGACGTTAGCCGGTTTTTCCGCCGTGCCGGGGCATGGCTCGCGCTTCTGCACTATGTGGTGGCAGCGGACATGCATCAGGAAAACATTATCGCGCATGGCGACCATCCGGTGCCAATCGATATTGAGACGATCTTCCACTCCGGCCTTGAAGAAGAGCCCGACTGTCCGACGGCACACGACGCGGCGCAGAGTCTGGTGGCAAATTCGATCATGATGGTGGGACTCCTGCCCGCCTATGGCCGCTCGGCGTTCAATCGTGTTTTTGCAATGGGCGGCCTCACAGCAGGCTGGAATACCAAAACAGGCGTCGCATGGCTGGACGTTAATTCCGATATGATGCGACCGTCGAAATCGTCGGAGAGTGGCGCGGCAAACCCCAACCTCCCGCACGTCGATGGAACTTACGCACTATTCGGTGACCATCTGGATGATTTTGCGCAAGGATTTGAGGAATACGCACGATTTTTGAGCACTCAGCCAGAGCGGGGCGCGACTCTGCTTGAGAGATTTGCAGGCGTTCCGGTGCGCAAAGTGGTCCGCTCGACACGGTTCTACTACATGCTCCAACAACGGCTGCGGAATCACCGGAGCATGGACGACGGTGTTGCGTGGTCGGTCCAGGCCGACTTCATAGCTCGGCTTGCGTATCGGAAAGTCGACACCGACCGTCTTTGGCCGATGCTTCGGCAGGAGAGAGCGGCTCTATTGAGCCTGAACATTCCCCACTTCGTAACCCCAAGCGACCGGACAGATGTCTGCGATGCAAACGGCCGTGTGGTTTCGACGCGCGGAATACCCGGACTTGAGCGCGCGCGTAGGAGGTTCGCAAACTACGACGAAAGAGAGATTGCATGGCAAATCGAGGTGATCCGGGAGAACACCCGCGCTGCTGAAGATCGGCAATTTGGCCGGAAGGCCCTTTCGGTTGTGGAGACCCCAAACACGCGTAGGCTCGTCGATGTAATGGCATCGGGCGAGGCCACTCGCATTGCCGCCGACTTGGCGGCGTATGCGATTCGCCGCGGGTCCGGCGCGGCCTGGATCGGCCTGAACTGGTTCGAGGATGCCGAAAAATTTCAACTCGCCTGCCTTGGTCCAGATTTGTACAACGGTACGAGCGGCATTGCGTTGTTTCTCGGAGCGCACGCCCACGTAACCGGATCGGCATCGTCGCGCGATCTGGCGCTTGCGGCGATGTACGAGCTGAGGGAGGACCTGAATGCGCCAGGTGCCTCACGCCTCGCAAGAACAATGGGTATTGGTGGGGCCAGTGGCTTCGGGTCCGTAATTTACACCCTGTCAGTGCTTGCAACCTTCTTGTCGGACGCGTCGCTGCGGAACGATGCGCTCACCGCGGCCAGTTTAATCAACATGGATCTGATCAAGGCAGACAATCGCCTGGATGTGGTGGGTGGCAGTGCGGGTGCAATTCTTTGCTTGCTGCGCCTCTTCAGGGACAGCGGGTCGGAGGACGTGCTGCGCCGCGCGATCGACTGTGGTGAACATTTGCTTCGGCAGGAGCGGATTGGAGCCGAGGGACGACGAAGCTGGCGGATCGAAGGGGGTGGTCAGCATCCACTGAATGGGTTTTCCCACGGTGCCGCTGGTTTCAGCTACGCGTTGGCCAGTTTAGCTAAGGCGAGTGGCCGATCGGATTTCGTCGAAGCAGCTGAGGAATGCATTGGCTACGAGGACGAGGCTTATGACGAGGGCCGGAAGAACTGGCCCGATTTCCGTGCCGGCAAGACAGCTTGGCCGGTACAATGGTGTCATGGTGCGCCTGGAATAGGCCTCGCCCGGCTAGCTGCGGCCAAGCTGCACAGTAAAGAGGATAAACGGCTGATGCGGGATGCCGCTCTCGCGGCGGAATGCGTCGAACTAAACTGGCCGGGTGCCGTCGATACTCTCTGCTGTGGCGCTCTCGGCAACATTGAATTTATGCGTGAGGCGGGCCGCACACTTCAGAGCCCCGGCTTGGAAGCGCTTGCAATGCGAGCTTTCGAGAGCGTGATGCAATCGGCAACAGTGAATGGCGACTATCGATGGAATACCGGGAACCGGCGGTTCAATTTGGGCCTATTCCGTGGGCTTTCGGGCGTCGGTTATGCCTGCCTGCGTCAGGCCGATGGCGCACTACCCAACGTGCTTACCTGGGATTAGCAGCAGCCCAGCCATTGCCTCAACTTTGAACGATGACGCTTAACCGCCGTAAAGCGTATCGATGAACGTATTTGCAACCCGCGTCTGGTGATCCTCCTTATTTAGGGGAGGCGTGCACTACGCAGCGTCCCTGCTCTTGACACTGAAAGGCAAGTATTTTCCTCATGCCACTTTCTGGTATACAAGTGGGTTGGGGGAAGGCACTCTAATCGGACCCTCTGCAGAAGTGGCAAAGGCTATGGTGGCTCGCTCCAGCACGGCAAGGCGAGGCGCTGGTCCAGACCCAGCAATGACGCCTCCGGCCAGCCGTCCAACTAGGCCGAATTTTCTCTCAGATTTGCCTGAGGACTTATCCGTCGGTCTTCTGGCCAACAGTACTCTGCGTAAGCTGAACTCAGGAGAGGTGCTCTTTGTGGCCGGCGAGCCGGCCGACGGCCTCTACCGGCTGGAAGAAGGGCTTGTGAAGGTCAGCATCGGCGCAACGACTGGCGCCGAACGCATTCTAGCCATTCTTGGTCCTGGAGCGATTGTCGGCGATCTCGCGATTATCGATAACCTTCCGCGCTCAGCTTCCGTGACCGGCTTGCGGGATTGCAAATTGCGGTTCGTTAGCCGGTCGCAATTCGACCGCTTCGCCGAAGAGCACCCCGAAATCTACAGACATTTGGTGAAAATTCTGGCCGCCCGCCTGCGCGACACGGACATGATCTTGGCAGCCGGGAGCTTCCTTCCATTGAAGGGACGGGTGGCGCGCGCTCTACTCGATCTATCGAAAGCGTTCGGAAAGGAAGTCGGAGGAGGCCGTATTCTCATTCACCAAAGGATCAGCCAGTCAGATGTCGCGGCAATTGCAGGGGTGGCGAGGGAGAACGTCAGCCGCATTCTCAAGGACTGGATGGATCAGAAGCTCGTGAGCCGGCTCGCCGGCTATTATTGTCTCGAAAACGCGACGAAGATTTCTCGCGAGGCCGAACTCTGATTTCGAAATAAGTGCCTTTCGCTAAGGTTGCGTATCGCACGCAGCATGAACGACCGCTTTGAAAAGATCAAACGATTGCAGGGTAAGGCGGCAGTTGGTCTTGGCGTCGATGGCAACTTGAACGACATCGCCGCTCGAAAGCTGCTTCCGAACGCCGTTGACGTTCAACACGATACCGCTGTTGCTTGGTGAGCCAACCAAGCCCACCGCGAGCAGACCATTGGCCAGGGCGAGCGATTGGTTCGGAAGAAAATTGTAGGTGTCTTTCGCAGGTCTGATCGATTCAAGATCGGCGACGAGCTGATCGGTTTTCGCTTGCTGTGCCGTCGCTGCGACCGTGGCGGCGACCATGCCTTGCTTCGACTTCTGCGCGTCCGCTTGCAACTGCTGAACGAGCACGCGCGTGTCCGCGAAATCGCGCGAACTGATGTAGATCCCAAACAGGAAGCTCCCGAGCCCGACTGCGATAATCATTGCAACGGTCGCGAACCAGCCCGCGCGGAGAGGCCGAAGAGAGCTATCGCCAGTTCGCGGGCTTCGCAAAGCCTCCCTGCTATCGCTCATTGCGTGACTCCGATCGAGGTGCGCATCGCCAATACCTCAGTGCTGAGCCGGGTGCGAAGGATTTGCAGGTTGTGGTGCTACCGCGCTCCCGTCCATCTTCAGGGTCTTCTTCAGCCACTCCGGAAGCGCGCTCGTGATGGAGGTTTCTCCCGCCTCTGCAGTCGGTCCTTTCAATTCTCCGATTGGGCGCTCAGGCTGAGATGGTGCAACCGAGGACGAGCCAGCCGGTGGTGCGGCAGGCTGATTAGTTGGAGAACTCGGGGCCGGTGGGGTCGGCGCCTGGGGAGTTTCCTCGCCAGGCTTAGGCGACGGCCCGAGAGTCGGGGGAGCAGCTGCATCCGCACCACCAAGAATAATAGGGAGGCCGTCTTTGCCGCTGCCAATCACCACGATTTTGGCGTTCGGCGACTGAGCCAACAACAAAGTCGCCTCGATTCCCCGCCAGCGTAGATAGGAGTCGGAAATGCCCTGGCTCACGATGCGCTGAAATTCCGCGATTCCGTTCGCCTCGATCTGCTTGCGCTTCGACTCCTGCGCTTCGCGCTCAACGCGATATTTATACTCTTGGATCTCATAGTACTGCTGCGTCTGGCGATTGATGGCAGCGACGATCGAAGGCGGCAGCTCGATGCTGAGCACCAGCGTGTCGAGGATTTGGATAGAGTTCTGCAGAAAATCGTTGTAGTGCTTCGGGTCCGGCTGCTCCATCGCTTCAGGCTGAACGAGGCTGTTCAGATGGGAACTAAGACTGATCTGTGCCTCGCTACGAATCTTCTTCTGGATCGATTCACGCGACGTATAGACCTGCTCGGCCGTGTATTGCGAAATGACCTCTCGAGCCCGGCTGCCGATCTCAGGATTTATCACGGATTCGAGGTATCCAGGCCCGATGAATTTGTGCAACACTGCAACGTAATCGTGCAGCAGTTGGAATCGTGTATTGATCTGCGCGGTGACGCTGACGCCGTCTTGGGTAATCGCGTTATACGATTGCGTTGAAGACTGCAGCCGCAGATTATAAAGATATAACTTATCCCAAGGCCAAATGATGTGCAGGCCTTCGTCGCGAAGCTCGCGCGGATCCAAAATGGTGCCACGTCCAACGAAGCACCAGCAGTAAATATCGTAGCCGTTAAACCGCTTCCAGAGGACGCCGACGCTGCCGCTCGGGACCGTTATAACAATGTATGGATAAAGCAGAGTCGCCATAAAGACGAGCGTCATTAAGGTCAGGGATAGACTCGGGATGTGGCGCCGAACGAAACGCCACCATCTCGACCGCGGCTTTTCCGGCGCCTTCGCGAGGAAATCTCTGTACCTAGCCATACCGTTTGTCCGACCCGCCTACTGCGCCGATGTCCCGATCATGCGAGTTTCCACAATCCGCCCTTCCTCCATTCGAATTTTACGAGCGGACAAATTTAATTCGTCAAGGTAGCGGTCGTCATGGGTGATAACCACCACGGTCGTACCGGACCGTAACATGCCCGGCAGCAGTTCGTCGTAGAATTTGCGCCGGTATTCGGGGTCCTGTTCGGCGGTCCATTCATCGAGCAAGAGGATCGGCCGCTTTTCCAGAAGGCTCACAATCAGCGCAAGCCGCCGCCGCTGGCCGCCCGACAGGTCCAGGGTCCGGAATTCACCATTGACCACACCGGTCTTGTCGGCGAGGCGGAATTTCGCGAGCAACTCGTCGATTTCCCCGGGATCCGGGCTCTTGATGCCGTAAAGCTTCTCGAAGAGATGGTAATCGAAGAAGATACCGGACATCAGCGAGCGATATGCGTCTCGCGTGAAGTCGTTTACGCGCCGCCCATCGAAAACGATCTCGCCGGACATCGGAGGATAGAGACCCGCCAGGACGCGCAGGAACGTAGATTTGCCGGAGCCGTTTCCGCCGGTAATGAACACGAGTTCGCCCGTCTTCAGAGTGAAATCGAGCGGACCAATCTGGAATGCCATGTCGGAAAATATGTCGACATATCGAAATACGATGTTGCGCATCTCGATTGAGGTGAAGCGGTCAGGTTCGGCTTCGTCCTGATCGTCTGCCGGTGTGCTTGCGGCTTCGCTCAACAGATTGTCGAGCTGCTCGATTCTGTCGGCGGCCGCATTCGCGTTCAGCAGAATCGGGATCGATTGCACGAGACCGAAGCAGGCACCGACGATAAACATCAGAGCCGTCGTCGTCTTGGTCAACGAGGGGCCGCTGAGCGCGCCACTGAATTGAGGCGCCACAAACACGACGGCAGCCAGCAGCACATACATCGAGATTTGTGAGATGACGATGACCTTGAAGGTTTCGGTCTGGGTCTTGATCTTGATACCTGCGGCCGTATCAGAGACGTTGATCGCATCGTCGAACAGATCCGCGCTGCGGGCCTTATTTAGCCTGATTTCCTTGAAGCCATCGAGAAAATCCGAGAGACGGTCGTACAGCCGACGCTCCCATTCGGCCGACCTCTGTTTTTCTTCGATCAATTGCCGATTTTTATGATGGAAAATCAGGCCTGCAATCAGCACTACGGCGAAAGTGGTCAGGAACGCGGCGAGCGACAAATAGGCGACATAAATTGCAACACAGAAAATGAGAACGGCGCCCTGGAGCGTGTAGCAGAGCATATTGCTCGCTTGCGTGAGCACCGCGGTATCACTGGTGATCGCGGCGACGATCCGCGCGCGCCCAACGTCCTCCAACGCCAGCAGCTCCGATCTGCGGACATGATCCATCAGACGCAAGCGAATTTTATGGATGATGGCTTCGATCTCTGCTGTCGTGGTAACCGTCACGTAGAGCTGCGTCTTCACGAACAGGAAGAGCGAGACGATAAATAGCGTGACGCCCCACAGATTGGTCGCCGATGCGCCGCCCGCCGCCTGCAAGCCGGTATTGATCGCGGCCAAGATCGCGGCAGTGCTCGCCCCGCCAATGGCTGACATCAGCAGCAGCTTCGGGAGCGAGCTGTGCATTTCGCGCCGGACGAGCTGCAGGAACGACATTAGCCCGATATTCCTCGGAATAGGGAACCTCGGGCCCCGGCAGCACGCTCATGCTCGGCCGAGCCGGCAAAAACACGCATACAGCCCCCCCACTTCATCGTCCTATGACCCGCCGTTCGATTGCGCACGGGCAGATCGGCCCGTGAGCAAGAGCACGGGGATCATGATGAGGGGCGTGGTCAATAACGTCAGCACGAAAGTACCGATAAACCCCATTCGGCGGTCCATACCGAGGAGGCCCGTCACGGCACAGAAGGCGACGTATATCACCAGTTCAATCATGCGCGATAACTCTCGCCGGTGTAGGAGCGCGCTGCCGGCGACTTCAGGAGCTTACTGTTGCCGCAATGAAGAAGCGACTAGGGCTGCGTCGGCTGGCTGCTCTCAGGAGCCGCGGCTGCGGTGGGCGTGTTCGGAGCAGCAGGCGTTTTCAGACGCTTGCGTCGAATATCCCAGAGCTCTTTCTGACTCCTCAGAAACTCGCGGTAGTCCGGCGGACTGAAATCGAGCAGCGTGCCGCCCGTTTCGAAATGCTGGATGAATGCTCGGCCAATCGCGAAGGTGGCACCCGATGCCAGCACGGGCATGACAAAGCCCGAGGCGATCGGGCCGACGATTGGAACGGCCTTGAGCAAGCTTGCCGCGCCAAGGCTGCTGGTTGCGGGCACCATTGCGCCGGCGAGTGCGGCAATCAAACTCTTGCCGATGTTTTCGGAGAAGTTCACGTCGTAGATTTGCGAAACCCGACGGACCATTTGCAATTGCAGGCCGGCGACCGTGGCGGCATCCACTACTGGGACCGGGATGAGGCCGGCGACGCCAGACCAAAGCGCAAAACGGTCAACTAGTTTCGAAGCGAGCTCTTGCCTGTTTTCGACGATCCCCTCTGGGGCGGTGCTTGTCCCGGGTGCTTCGTCTTCTTGCGACGCAGCGGGCGAATTCGGTTCATTGCTCATCGTGGCATTCCTCCCCTCGGCGACCCTCGGACGCTCAATCTGCACGGTATGATAGGATTACCATGGGGGTAGGGATGTGCCAAGCGGAGTTGGGTCCGTGTTCAAGCGTGGTAAACCCCACTGCGCTGCTGCCCCAGATCGTTTGCGCGCGGGGACTCTCGGTGAGGGATGGCATCCGCTTAAGCGCGCATGCGCTTGTCAAGCGTTGCTGGTGTCAGTAAAAATCCTAACATAAACGTCTCTCAATGGAGATCACGATGTCTTCAGCAGCTTCGATCGGGGCTGGCGAGCGGGACGCGTGGATTGCGCCGGCGATGAACGTCGTTCCGATCGGCACGACATCGGGCACCATCTTAAGCGCCGAGCGCCCGGCGCCGCCCCAAGCTCCTGCTGCTTCCGGCCCAAGCAGCAAGCTTGGCTTTGCGTTTGAGATGTCGTTTCCCATGTCAGCGCGGACAACCGATTGACCTCCGACCCTCGTTCGTTTGGTTGGCGGACGGGAGTGGTCGATGTGAATGCGCTTGAGCGGAAACTGAAACTCTCGGTCGTGATCGAGCCCGATTTCGTCCTGGTTCGAGACGACAATATCGTCCAGGCAGAACTGGAAGACCGTACGGTCTTATTCAGCATGCGCGCCGGGCTTTGTTTCGAGCTCAATCCGGTCGCCAGCAAGATCTGGCGATTGCTCGCCGTCCGGTGCCCGGTGAGTAGGGTGATCGAGTCGCTGGCGCGGGACTACGCGGCCGAGACCGACGTCGTGCAACGAGACGTGCGCGGGTTTCTGCAAGAATTGGCAGAGAATGGATTGGTGCGGGTTCTTCGGGCGGAGCCGCAATGAAAGAGACTGTCAGGCGTCGAGCATACCTACATGAGGCCGTTCTTACTATTGCGCTGGCAAGGGTAGCCGGTTTCTTGGTGCCGGCCCGATGGGTATTAGACTGGGCGAATAAGCATCCACGGCGTCTCTCCCGGTTTCGTGATGACGAGGTGCCTTGGATTGGCTGGGCCGTCGATTGTGCGGCGCAACGCATGCGTGTCGGCCTAAGCAGTCTCCCCGGCGCCCTCGCGATCCAAACAATGCTGCGGCGCCGAGGCATCGCTTCGCAGTTATGCCTCGGAATAGAGCCGGGCGAGACGATCACGAGTCATGCGTGGGTTGAATTGCCCGACGGACGCCTGGTCGGCCGCGTCGATGCGAAGGGATTGATCAAGTTTCCGCTGTTTGAAGGCTCCGCACAGGCGCGGGCGGCCGCCTCATGAGCGGAATCGCTGGCCTCTTCCGCTTCGATGGCGAGCCCCTACGGCGCGCGCCGTTTGAGCGCGCAATTAATGCGCTGCGGGCTTGCGGGCCTGATCGATCCTCCATTTTTCTCGATAAAAGCGTGGGCTTTGGTCACACGCTCATGCGCCTGACACCGGAGGACGCTTTCGATGATCAGCCGGTGCAAAGCCAGAGCGGGATCGTGCTCACGGCAGATGTACGGCTCGACAACCGATCCGACATCCTGACGCGGCTCGGCATCGACACGGCACGTGCGGCAGCATGGTCGGACTCACGCGTTCTCCTGCAGGCGTGGGAGCGATTCGGTCACGACATCTGGACGCTATTACGCGGACCCTTTGCGGCAGCCATTTGGAATCCAAAGATAAGGATCCTTACGCTCGCACGAGATCACCTCGGCCTGCATCCACTGCTCTGGCACAGTTCTGTGCGCTTTTTTGCTTTCTCGTCAATGCCGAACGGCTTGTTCGCTTTTGAAGACGTGCCGCGGAGGCTGAACGACGAAAAGATGGCCGACTTTCTGGTGCTTAATCATGCGGACCATCGCACGACAGTATATCGCAATGTATTTCGGGTTGCCCCGGGGCATGTTCTAGAGGTCAAAGCGGACGGCTCGTACGTGGAGCGCTGTTTCTGGTCGCCTAAAGAGATCAAGCCGATCCGTTTGCGATCGGATCAAGACTATGCGGATGGCCTACGCGATCATCTCGATCGCGCGGTGCGGCGCCAATTGCGCAGTGCGCATTCTGTCGGATGTCTGCTCAGCGGCGGCCTCGATTCCTCAGCGGTAACCGCACTTGCGGCGCGAGCCCTGGCCGAAAAGAACGGCTCGCTTGCGACATACACAGGAATGCCGCGTAAGGGCTTCAAAGGGACGGCTCCTGCCGGCAGCTACATTGACCCAAGTCCATATGTTGAGGCGGTTTGCCGGCGCTTTCAGAACATCAGCCCCGCCTATGTGCACAGCGATGCCGAAGCAAACGAAAGCGACCTCGACCGGCTGCACTTGGCTTTGCAGGGACCGATACGAAATCCGACCAATTTCGGCTGGTACTTGAGAGTTCTGCAACAGGCCCGCCGCGATAGACGTCGAGTTCTCCTGGGCGGCCTGTTCGGAAATGCAACGATCAGTTGGGACGGCTGGGCACAAACCGCCTATCATCTACTTCGCGGTCGACTACCGACCGTCTACAAACAGGCGCGGCTTTATTACCATCTGACTCCACATTCGCGCTGGACTTCGTTTTGGAAGCTCTGCCTCGAGCCGCTACTTCCGCCGGCATTGCTTATGGCCCTCGGTCGGCCATCCGATCGTTCGGCGTGGCGACGGTACTCCGCGATTCGGCTTGATTTTGCGGCGAGTGCCCAAGTGGAGCGCCGAGCGCGCGCTTTCGGGCATGATTTTTCCTACCGCATGCGGCCCGGCGATCGAATGAGAGCACTTATGAGCGCGGACTACGTTGGCGAGTGGAACGCTGCGGAAAAAGCACTGACCGGAGTCGAGGTCCGTGACCCCACGGCAGA
>Ga0207862_1000055_pt1 | contig 26441 bp, 23 predicted proteins | sample LuqExpMetageno81_FD_187838 | JGI IMG/M metagenome (GOLD analysis project Ga0207862, IMG submission 187838) | Tropical forest soil microbial communities from Luquillo Experimental Forest, Puerto Rico - Sample 81 (SPAdes) | ecosystem: Environmental > Terrestrial > Soil > Tropical forest ... | reverse complement strand
TGCCGATCGCCAAGCACGGCAACCGCGCGCTCTCATCCAGGTCTGGCGCGGCGGACGTGCTGCAGGCGCTCGGGGTGAACATCGATCTGAACGCCGAGCAGGTGGGCCTGTGCATCCGCGATTCCGGGATCGGCTTCATGTTTGCGCCCGCGCATCATCCGGCGATGAAGAACGTGGGACCGACGCGCGTCGAACTCGGCACACGCACGATCTTCAATCTGCTCGGTCCCTTGTCCAATCCGGCGGGCGTGAAGCGGCAAATGATCGGCACCTTCTCGCGGCACTGGATCGAGCCGATGGTGCAGGTGTTGAACAATCTCGGCTCCGAGCGCGTCTGGGCAGTGCACGGCTCGGACGGACTCGACGAGATCACGACGTCGGGGCCGACCAGCGTCGCCGAATTGAAGGACGGCAAGGTGCGCACCTTCGAAATCGCGCCAGAAGACGCCGGCCTACGGCGCGCCAAGCCGGAGGCCTTGCGCGGCGGGGACGCGTCGCACAACGCGGCCGCGCTGCTCGATGTGTTGAAAGGCAAGCCCGGGCCGTTCCGTGACGTCGCCATCCTCAACGCTGCTGCGACACTGATCGTCGCCAGCAAGGCGGGCGACCTCAAAGAAGCCGCCGCCTTGGCGGCCAAGGCGATCGACAGCGGTGAGGCGGAAGGTCGCCTCGACCGCCTGATCGCGGTCTCCAATAAAACCGTGTCGTGATGGCCGACATCCTGAAAAAGATCGAGGCGTACAAGCGCAACGAGATCGCCACCGCCAAACGCGAGAAGCCACTGTCCGTACTCGAAGCCGAAGCAAAGGCGGCCGCGCCGCCGCGCGGTTTCGCCCGCGCGATCGAGGGCAGGCTTGCCGGCGGCGACTACGCCCTCATTGCCGAGATCAAGAAGGCGAGCCCGTCGAGGGGTCTGATCCGAGCCGATTTCGACCCACCCTCGCTGGCGCGGGCATACCAGCAAGGCGGCGCAGCGTGCCTGTCCGTGCTCACCGATGCGCCGTCGTTCCAGGGTCGGCCGGAATTCCTGGCGCAGGCTCGCGACGCGACCACGCTGCCCGCTCTGCGCAAGGATTTCATCTACGAGCCGTACCAGGTTGTGCAGTCGCGCGCGCTCGGCGCGGATTGCATCCTTATCATAATGGCGGCGGTCGACGATACCGCCGCTCGCGAGATCGAAAGTGCTGCATTTGGACACAGGATGGACGTCTTGCTTGAGGTTCATCAAGAAGATGAGCTTGAGCGCGCGTTAAAGTGTCACTCGAAGTTGGTCGGGATCAACAATCGTGACCTCCGCACCTTCGAGACAAGCCTCGCCGTGTCCGAACGCCTCGCGCCCCGCGTACCGAAAGACCGCATCGTCGTTGGTGAGAGCGGCCTCTATACGCCGGCCGACCTCGCCCGCCTCTCGGGCGTCGGCATCAACACGTTTCTGATCGGCGAAAGTCTGATGCGGCAGACGGATGTGGCGGCCGCAACGCGCGCTTTGCTCGCCCGCACGCCTGTGACCACCGGATAGTCCGCAATGGCTCAGCGCAGCAAAAAGGTCCCCTCGCCGGCTGCGCCGCTCAGCCATCTCGATCAGCGCGGGCAGGCGCGCATGGTCGACGTTTCTGGCAAGGCGCAGACGGAGCGCATCGCGCGCGCCGAGGGCAAGGTCATCATGCGCAAAGCGACGCTCGACGCGGTGATCGCCGGCAATGCGCTGAAAGGAGATGTGCTTGGCGCCGCTCGGCTTGCCGGCATCATGGCGGCCAAGCGCACGCATTCACTGATCCCGCTCTGCCACCCGCTGCCGATCACGAAAGTCGAAATCGAGATCGATCCGGAGCACGCGCTGCCGGGCTTCCTTGTGGAAGCGACCGTGAAGGTTACCGGGCAGACGGGCGTGGAGATGGAAGCGCTGACCGCGGTGTCGGTCGCATGCCTCACCATTTACGACATGGTGAAGGCGATCGAGAAAGGAATGCGTATCGAAGGCATCCGCCTGTTGGAAAAACAAGGCGGCAAGTCCGGTACCTGGCGTGCGGAGGATCAGCGTTGAGTTTGATGCCAGTCAGCGAGGCTCTGCAGCGTGTGCTGGCGGACGCCGCTCCGTTCGGCACAGAGACGGTCGCGCTCGATGAGGCGCTCGGCCGCGTTCTCGCCGAGGATCTTGCCGCCGAGCGGACACAGCCGCCGGCGGATGTCTCAGCGATGGATGGGTATGCCGTCCGCGCCGACGACGTGACACAAGCCCCGGTGACGCTCGACCTAATCGGCGAAGTCGCCGCCGGACATCCCTTCGACGGTGACGTGAAAGCCGGACAGGCCGCGCGCATCTTCACCGGCGGCCTGATCCCGGCAGGCGCCGATTGCGTGGTCATTCAGGAAGTGACCCGCCGCGAAGGCGAGCGCGTCGTCATCGAGCGCTCTGGCATTCAAGGCAAGAACATCCGCCGCAAGGGGATCGACTTCAGCCAGGGACAGGTCCTGCTCACCCGCGGGACGCGTCTCAGCGACCGCGACCTGATGCTCGCGGCGTCGATGAATCACGCACGCTTTGCCGTACACCGCCGCCCGAAAGTCGCCGTCGTCGGCACCGGCGACGAGCTCGTGCCGCCGGGCAGCGATCCCAAACCCGGGGAGATCGTCTATTCCAACGGATTTGGGCTGACGGCGCTTGCGCGCATCGAAGGCGCCGAGGCGCGCGATTTTGGAGTGGCCCGCGACCGTGTCGAGCACATTGTCGAGTTGATGCGGTCTGCGCGCGACTGGGGTGCGGATGTGTTGGTGACGACAGGCGGCGCCTCCGTCGGCGAGCACGATCTGGTGCAGCGCGCTCTGCGCTCGGAGGGCATGGACCTGTCGTTCTGGCGGGTCGCGCTGCGCCCCGGCAAGCCAATGATGCACGGTCGACTCGGACGCATGCAGGTGCTCGGCATGCCTGGAAATCCCGTATCCGCCTATGTGTGCAGCTTCCTTTTCCTCGTGCCGCTGATACGGAAGCTCGCCGGCCGTGGCGACATCGAGCATGTGCGCCAGCGCGCGATTCTCGGCCGCGATCTTTCCGAGAACGACGAACGCGAGGATTACATGCGCGCCGTGCTGACGCAGGGGCCGGATGGCGAAATCGCAACTCCCGTCACTGTCCAAGACTCCTCGTTGACGGCCCCACTGTCTGACGCCGGCTGCCTCGTGATTCGGCCACCGCATGCGCCCGCGGCCGCCACCGGCTCGCGCTGCGACATCCTCAAATTCGCCCATTAGCCGGCTTTTGGCGCGTTCACTCCAAATTAAAGGGTTGCAGAACACATAACGAACGGATAGTGTCCGTTCTTGATTTGTTTCGAAGCGCGGCTGCCGCTGGGTGCGCGCACCGGGGAGACATGCCTATGCTCACGCGCAAGCAGTTCGAACTCCTGCGTTTCATCCACGAGCGTTTGACGGAAGCCGGCGTACCTCCCTCTTTCGACGAGATGAAGGACGCGCTCGATCTTCGCTCCAAGTCGGGCATCCACCGGTTGATCACGGCGCTCGAGGAGCGCGGCTTCATCCGCCGCCTGCCGAACCGGGCGCGGGCGATCGAGGTGATCAAGCTGCCTGAATCGGTCGGTCACGGACTCGGCAACGGCCGCTCGCGCGGCTTCACGCCGAGCGTCATCGAGGGTGACCTCGGCCGCGTCCGCCCGGGCGCGGTGGACGAAGGCGGCGGGCGCCCGATCGCGGTGCCGGTGATGGGCCGCATCGCGGCGGGCACGCCGATCGAGGCCATCCAGCAGCGCAGTCACGTCATCAACATGCCGCCCGACCTGCTCTCGGCCGGCGAGCACTTCGCGCTCGAAGTGCGCGGCGATTCAATGATCGAGGCCGGCATTCTCGACGGCGACATTGCGCTGATCCGCCGCTCCGAAGTGGCGGAGACCGGCGACATCGTCGTCGCATTGATCGACGACGAGGAGGCAACGTTAAAGCGCTTCCGCCGCCGCGGCGCGTCCATCGCGCTCGAGCCGGCGAATCCGTCCTACGAGGTGCGGATCCTCCCGCCGAACCGCGTGCGCATCCAAGGCAAGCTGGCGGGTTTGTTCAGGCGGTACTGAGTCAGTCGCCGGTTTCCAAGTCCCCCATTTGCGGTGTGGCGTTCTCTCGCGCCCAGGGCCAGTCATAGCCGGGCGGATGCGTGACGGACGTATCGAACCCTCACCCGTCCGGCGCAAAGTCGTCGCGCCGCGCATCCTTTTTCCGATGGTTTGCCGAGGATGGTTGCGCTGCTCGTGGATGTCAGTCGCATTCGCAGCACCCGCATCGATTCCATCTTGAGGTTATCCGGAAAGGTCGCGTTTACTCGCCAGCGGACACCCTACGGATCAAAAAACCGCCGCGCAGCGGAAAGGAGAACTCGAGATGAGAGCTCAGCTGGTTGCCGTAGTTGCCTTGCTCATGAGCTTGAGTACGGCGCATGCCGAAGGCGATTGCGCACTTATGCAAAAGCTGGCGCAAGAGCACTCCAACAGCATGGCGCAACGAGACATGATGGACCACGCGGGATTTGAGACGCGCGCCGCAAGAGGTGCAAAAGCAGAGAACGTCGCGCATGGCGTCTCAACGAAGGCTCAAGCCATCGCGATGTGGCTGGCCTCGCCGCCTCATGCGGCTAACATGCTCCTGCCCGGGTGCAGAGCCATTGCCTCAGCAGTGTCGCGATCGGGCGTCCGCTATTGGACGATGGAAATTGCAAAAACAGGGGTCGTTCACAGAGCGCGTCTCACGCATTCCTGATACGAAAGTGTGACCTCCCGAGCGCGGCAGAGCCGCGCCCGGTGTCGAATGACCACGCCGCCCCTACCGGCTTCTTTTCCATCTGCATGAGATCGTGAATCGGGCCTTCTAAGTCCCGAGAGACTGACATGACTACCTCCGTTGTCACGGATGTTCGCAACGTCTAGAACATCCGCAACGCAACATCGACCGGCACCCAGGTTGCACTTGCCAATAATCGACTTATGCCCCCCGCGTGCTCTGATTCTTTGCATTGCCCTCGGTTTGGGAGGATGCGGCGTTCTCGATGAGGGCCTGCGTGACGTGAAATCGCGCGCAACCGCGACAATCTCTGATTTGATACCAACCTGGATGGGCGGCCTGCCAAGCTCGGCACCTCCAAGGCCCGACGACCCAAAATATGCGCAGTGGTTGAAGGCACAGCAGGAGGAAGCGGCTCGTCCAAAGAACGACAAAAAGGACGACACGCCCAAGCCGGAGCCCCAAAGTTCGGAAGCCCCGACGGATTGATGTCCGGAGCTTTTGGCCGATAGATTTTTGCGGCTTGTTTCGCGGGCCCGGACGGCGATACGACGTCGAATTACAACCAAGACCAGAGGAAAAGTTGCGAACTCGAGCCGATTTATTCGGCGGATGTCCCGCCCCCATTCGGCGAATGATCCGTGGGTCTGTCCGCTTCCAGCCTCTGTCTGTTTCTGACGCTTCTCGATCCGTTCTAAAGGAGCGCAGTCGCGCCCACGACAAGGTCAGCCCTTCGCCAAATCCTTCGCGAAGGTGTCGCGCAGGCCAATGGTGCGATTGAATACCAACTTGCCCGGCGCACTGTCCGTGTCAGGGCAGAAATAGCCCTGGCGTTCGAACTGCACGGGCACGCCGATCTCCGTCTTGCTAAGCGCGGGCTCGACACGCGCGTCGCTTAACAGTTCGAGCGAGTTCGGGTTGAGGTCTTTCGCGAACTCCGCACCGCCGGCTGGATCGGGCTTCGTGAACAGCGGATTGTACACGCGCACCTCGGCCAGCAGCGAATGCGCCGCCGACGCCCAATGGATCGTCGCCTTCACCTTGCGTCCGTCCGGGGCATTGCCCCCGCGCGTCGCCGGATCATAGGTACAGCGCAGTTCGACGATCGCGCCCGAAGAGTCCTTCACCACCTCACGGCAGGTGATGAAATAGGCGTAACGCAGCCGGACCTCCGTGCCCGGCGAGAGCCGGAAGAACTTCTTCGGCGGGTTCTCCATGAAATCGTCGCGCTCGATATAGAGCTCGCGGCCGAAATTGATCTTTCGCGTGCCAGCTGCCGGATTGTCCGGATGGTTTACGGCCTCGAGTTCTTCGCTATGCCCGTCCGGATAGTTCTCGATGACAACCTTGAGCGGCCGTAGCACCGCCATCCGCCGTTCGGCGGACGTGTTCATCGCTTCACGCACCGCATGATCAAACATCTGCACGTCGACTGTGCTGTTCGCCTTGGCCACGCCGACGCGTTTGACGAATTCGCGCACCGCCGACGCGGGCACGCCGCGCCGGCGCAGGCCGGCGAGAGTGGGCATGCGTGGATCGTCCCAGCCGCTGACGTGCCCGTCACGCACGAGCTGTGTCAGCACACGCTTCGAGAGCACCGTGTAAGTGAGATTAAGCCGCGCGAACTCATACTGATGCGGCTGCGACGGCACCTTCAGATGTTCGATGAACCAGTCGTAGAGCGGCCGGTGATCCTCGAATTCCAGCGTGCAGATCGAATGCGTGATGCGCTCGATCGCGTCCGACTGCCCATGCGCGAAGTCGTAGCTCGGGTAGATCTTCCAGGCCGTGCCGGTGCGTGGATGCGCCGCGTGCAGGATGCGGTACATCACCGGATCGCGCAGATTGATGTTGCCGGAGGCCATGTCGATCTTGGCGCGCAAAACGCGCGCGCCGTTCGGAAATTCGCCGGCGCGCATGCGACGGAAGAGATCGAGGTTTTCTTCGACGCTGCGATCACGGAAGGGGCTGTTCTTGCCCGGCTCGGTCAGCGTGCCGCGGTTGACGCGTATCTCTTCCGGGCTCTGGTCGTCGACATAAGCGAGCCCAGCGCGGATCAGGTCCTCGGCCCACCGATAAAGCTGCTCGAAATAATCCGACGCGTGATACAAGTGCTCGTCCCAATCGAAGCCGAGCCAGCGAACGTCGCGCTTGATCGCGTCGATATATTCCTGCTCCTCCTTCACCGGATTGGTGTCGTCGAGGCGCAGATGGCAGCGTCCGCCGAACTCTTCCGCGATTCCAAAGTTGAGCACGATGGACTTGGCGTGACCGATGTGCAGATGCCCGTTCGGCTCGGGCGGAAAACGGGTGATTGCTTGCGTGACGCGTCCGGCCTCGAGATCGGCTTTTACGATGTCCCGAATGAAGTCACGGCCAATCTCGACCTGCCCCGCCGAACCGCTTGCCTTGTCGTCCGCTGCCATGCTTCCTCAATGCGCGAAAATGCCAATCCCGCCTTCGGCGGCCCGGCGGGCATGGCATGACGCGGTGCTCGGCTCGATGTCAACTGCAGCAAGGCCTCGTCAGGTAACCGAACTGTGCTAAACGCCCAGCGATGACCGTCGTCACCCGCTTCGCACCCTCACCGACCGGCTTCCTGCATATCGGCGGCGGCCGCACCGCGCTGTTCAACTGGCTGTTCGCGCGCCATCACGGCGGCAAGATGCTGCTGCGGATCGAGGACACCGACCGCGAGCGCTCCACCACAGCCGCGATCAACGCGATCATCGACGGCCTGCAGTGGCTCGGGCTCGAATGGGACGGCGACATCGTCTTCCAGTTCTCGCGCGCGGCGCGCCACCGCGAGATTGCCGAGCAGCTTCTCGCGGAAGGCAAGGCCTATCGCTGCTACGCTAGTCCCGAGGAGCTCGCGGCCATGCGCGAGGCAGCGCGGCGCGAGGGGCGATCCAGGCTCTATGACGGGCGCTGGCGCGACCGCGATCCGTCCGAGGCGCCGCCCGGTGTGAAGCCGGTGATCCGGCTCAAGGCGCCGCAGACCGGCGAGACCGTCATCGAGGACAAGGTACAGGGCCGCGTCGCCTGGCAGAATACCGACCTCGACGACCTCGTCCTGCTCCGCTCCGACGGCACACCAACGTACATGTTGGCCGTCGTGGTCGACGACCACGACATGGGCGTCACTCAGATCATTCGCGGCGACGATCATCTCACCAACGGCGCACGGCAGAGGCACATCTACGACGCACTGGGCTGGGCCGTGCCGGAAATGGCCCACATCCCGCTCATCCATGGACCGGACGGCTCCAAGCTGTCGAAGCGCCACGGCGCGCTCGGCGTCGATGCATACCGCGCGATGGGTTATCTGCCCGCGGCCATGCGCAATTATCTGGTGCGACTCGGCTGGAGCCACGGCGACCAAGAGATCTTCACCACCGACGAGATGGTCGCAGCCTTCGATCTCGCCCACATCGGCCGCTCGCCGGCGCGGTTCGATTTCGCCAAGCTGGAAAATCTCAACGGCCACTACATCCGCAACACGGCGGACGCGGATCTCGTCGCGGCCTTAGAGTCGGTCCTGCCGCACATCGCCGGCGGTGACGAGCTTGCACGCAAGCTGACGCCGCGTTTACGCACGCAGTTTGCTTCTGCAATGCCGGGTTTGAAGGAACGCGCCAAGACCTTGGTCGAGCTGTTCGAGGCCTCACGCTTCATCTGGGCCGACAGGCCACTTGCCATCAACGAGCAGGCAAAAGCCCTGCTGAAACCCGACGCAAAGGCGACGCTCGCGGGCCTTCTCGTCGATCTCGAAAATCTGAACGTTTGGGAGCCCAACGATATCGAGACGGCGGTACGCGGCTATGCAGAGCGCGCAGGCCTGAAACTCGGCTCTGTGGCCCAGCCTTTGCGTGCGTCCCTTACCGGCAAGACGACGTCCCCACCGATCTTTGACGTATTGATGGTGCTCGGCCGCGACGAGAGCCTCGCGCGTGTGCGCGATCAGGTCGCGTGATCTGATCCATGCTAGATATTCATCCCCGCAAAAAGCATGGCGGCACTTATATGATGTCAAGGCTTTACCGGTGCGCGACCTTGCAGTGCATACAGGGATGAGCTACCCCAACCCTGACCCGGAACCGCCTGTGACATAAGGCTTCGGCGGATCCCCACGCCCACCGCTCGCCTCCAATTTCGAGGGCTCGACCATGGACGCCAAAACGGACACCAACAAGAAGGCCGGCTCGATTTCTGTCGGGAACCAAAGCTGGGATTTCCCGGTCTACAGCGGGACCGTCGGCCCGGATGTGCTCGACATCTCCAAGCTCTACGGCGAGGGCGGGATCTTCACCTACGATCCCGGCTTCACCTCCACCGCGAGCTGCGAATCCAAGATCACCTACATCGACGGCGATGAAGGCATCTTGATGTACCGCGGCTACCCAATCGAGCAGCTCGCGGAGCACGGCGACTTCCTCGAGACCTGCTATCTGCTTCTCTACGGCGAGCTGCCCACCTCGACGCAGAAATCGGATTTCGATTACCGCGTCACGCGCCACACGATGGTGCATGAGCAGATGAGCCGGTTCTTTCAGGGCTTCCGTCGCGATGCACATCCGATGGCGGTGATGACCGGCTCGATCGGCGCGCTCTCCGCCTTCTATCACGACTCGACCGACATCGCCGATCCCGTGCAGCGGATGATCGCCTCGATCCGCATGATCGCGAAGGTGCCGACGCTCGCGGCGATGGCCTACAAATATTCGATCGGCCAGCCGTTCGTCTATCCAAAGAACGACCTAGATTACGCCTCCAACTTCCTGCGCATGTGCTACGCCGTGCCGACGGAGGACTACAAGGCCAATCCGGTGCTGGCGCGCGCGATGGACCGTATCTTCATCCTGCACGCCGACCACGAGCAGAACGCGTCGACGTCGACTGTCCGCCTGGCGGGCTCCTCGGGCGCCAATCCGTTCGCCTGCATTGCGGCCGGGTGCGCGTGCTTGTGGGGTCCTGCGCACGGCGGCGCCAATGAAGCCGCCCTCAACATGCTGCGCGAAATCGGCAGCGTGGAGCGCATCCCCGAGTTCATCAAGCGCGCCAAGGACAAGAACGATCCCTACCGGCTGATGGGATTCGGTCACCGCGTCTACAAGAACTACGACCCCCGCGCGCGCATCATGCAGAAGACCTGTCACGAGGTCTTGGCCGAGCTCGGCATCAAGGACGATCCGCTGCTCGACGTCGCGATGGAGCTCGAGAAGATCGCGCTGCACGACGACTACTTCGTCGAGAAGAAGCTCTACCCGAACATCGACTTCTATTCAGGCATCACGCTGAAGGCGATGAACTTCCCGACCACGATGTTCACCGTGCTGTTCGCGGTCGCGCGCACGGTTGGCTGGATCGCGCAGTGGAAAGAGATGATCGAGGATCCGAAGCAGAAGATTGGGCGTCCGCGGCAACTCTACACGGGCGCGACGCAGCGCGATTACGTTCCGATCTCGCGGCGGAAGTAGGTCTTACCGGCATTGGAAAATACAAAAGGGCGGCCCGGCGCCGCCCTTTTTGATTCCTAGACAGGGCGCCGCGTAATCAGCAGAGTGACGCGCGAGCTTTCCCGTTGCTCTTGCCGTTGCTCTTGCCGTTTCGCTTCGTCGCGCTCGCGCCGTCATAGCCCCAGGTGACGTACGCGCCCCCCCAGGTGAAGCCGCCGCCGAACGCTGCCAGCACCATGCGCTTGCCGGGCGTGAGTTTTTCTTCGTAGTCCCACAGGCAGAGCGGGATCGTCGCATTGGTCGTGTTGCCGTACTTGTGGATCGTCACCATCACGCGGTCCATAGGCATGCCCATGCGCTCAGCCGTCGACTCGATAATGCGCTTGTTCGCCTGATGCGGCACCAGCCAGTCGATCATATCGCCGCGCAGATTGTTGCGCGTCATGATCTCGGTTGAGACCTCGGCCATCTTGGCGATGGCGAATTTATAAACGGCGGCGCCTTCCTGATGCACGTAGTGCAGCCGCTTCTCGACCGTTTCGATCGACGCCGGCATGCGGCTGCCGCCGGCTTTCTGATGCAGGTGGATCATGCCCGAACCGTCGGAGCGGATCAGCGTGTCCATGATGCCATACCCGCTGTCGCTCGCCTCGAGCAGTACGGCCCCGGCGCCGTCGCCGAACAGCACGCAGGTCGCGCGATCGGTGTAGTCGATGATCGACGACATCTTGTCCGCGCCGACAACGATCACCTTGCGTGCCGTGCCGGCCGCGATGAACTGCGCAGCAATCGACAGCGAATACAGAAAGCCGGAACAGGCCGCCTGCACGTCAAAAGAGCCGATGTTGCGGATACCGACCATGTCGCAGATGAGATTTGCGGTCGACGGGAACTGCATGTCCGGCGTGGTCGTCGCGCAGATTAGGAGGTCGATCTGGTCGGGCCGGGTACCGGATTTCTCCAGCAAGCCGCGCACGGCCTCCGCGCCCATGTGCGAAGTCCCAAGACCCTTACCCTTGAGGATATGGCGCTCTTTAATGCCGGTCCGCTCGGTGATCCAGGAGTCAGTCGTCTCGACCAGGCGCGCAAGGTCGGCGTTTGTCAGGAGATCGGGAGGAACATAGCCGTTGACGGCAGTAATGGCGGCTCGCGGCTGCGGTAGCAATGGGCAGTCCCCCGTTAAGCGCCAGACATAACCCCGTTCGGACCACCGGGGCAAGTTACGCCTTCCAGGGGTTCCCAGGCAGCGCCGACCGGCCGTCAAGGTTACCGGCCATCTGCAGCACCAGTTCGGCCGCCTGGGCGCTCGGATTGGCCTGCCCGATCTGCATGATGTCATCCAGCCGCATGAAGGAGTCGACCTGGCGGCGTCGCTCGGGTGTGTCGCCAAGCAAATTAACCAGCGCCCGGGAGAGGTTTTCGGGCGTGCAGTCGAACTGCAGGAACTCGGGAACCACGTTTTCCCCGATCACCAAATTGGCGAGAATGACGCTCGGAACTTGGATGAACAGCTTTGCGATTGCCGCCTCGATAAGGCTGACCGAATAGGCAGCGACCATCGGAATGCCGGCAAGCGCGAGTTCGAGCGTGGACGTCCCGGATTTGGTCAGCGCGAGCCGCGCATTGCGGAACGCCGCGTCCTTATCCTCCGGGTCGATCACGACGCGCGCCGGGACGCGCCAGGCGGCGACAGCCTGTTTGACCGTTTCCGCGAGCCGCGGGACCGCGGGCACAACAACCTCAATTGAGCCGGCCTGCTCAGCGACGCGCGCCACGGCGTCGCCGAATACCGGAGCGAAACGGCGCACTTCTCCCGAGCGGCTCCCGGGCATCACCAGCATCAGCGGAGGCGACGCGCCCCGACGCTCCGCTTCCGCCGGCGACGGCCGGACGCGCTGGACCTGCTCGGCGAGCGGATGGCCCACTAAGACAGTGTGCGGCCCGCCAAGCTTCTGCATAGCGGCTGGCTCGAATGGCAGGAGCGCGAGCACGAGGTCGACGTAGGGCTTCATCTTGCGCGCGCGCCAAGGGCGCCATGCCCATACGGATGGACAGACATAATCGACAATCGGCAGTGCCGGCATGTGCGCCCGCACGCGCTTGGCGACCCGATGGGTAAAATCGGGGCTGTCGATGATCACCAGCACGTCGGGTTTGGCGGCGATCACCGCGTCTGCGCTCTCACGGATACGGCGGAGGATAAGCGGCAGCTTCGTCGGGATTGCGGAAACGCCGATGATCGCGAGATCGCCGAGCGGAAACGGCGTGACGATGCCCTGCTCCGCCATATGCACGCCGCCGATGCCGGACACGCGCACCTGTCCCGACGTCGCGCTGCGCAATGCGCGGATCAGCGCCGCGCCGAGCCGATCGCCGGAGTCCTCGCCCGCGACCAGGAACACGTGTGGCGCCCGGGCGGACGCCGTCACGCGTACTCTCCAGGTTTAATTCCGATCACGAAAATCGCGGCGCGATCGGCGGCACCCGCGAGCGATGATGGCTCAGCCATGATCGTTTCGTCTGCGACGACTGCGATGCCTGTAAGGCCCGCGCGTGCGGCGCCTTCGATCGTCGTCGGACCAATCGATGGCAGATCGATTCGGCGGTCCTGCTGCGGTTTCGGCGCTTTCACCAACACGCCGCCGCGGCTGCGCACGCGGCCGCTCGCGCGCATATCGGCCACACGCGCGAGCATGCCGTCAGTGCCCTCGGCTGCTTCGACCGCGAGAATATGCCTCCTCGCAACGACAACCGCCTGTCCGATATCGAAGCGCCCTGCCGTGCTGAGGTAGTCGAGGCCGAACGCGATGTCTTCCCGATCGGAGTCCGAAGGCTGCCGGCTTGCAAGCGTGCCTTTCGGCACGAGGATTTGCGGCGCGACTTCATGCGCGCCGCGCAGAATGAAACCTTCTTGTTCGAACAGCTTGGCGACCGCGCGCAGTAGATGATCGTCGCCGCCCCGAAACCCCGCGGAGAGCTTGGGCACCGCCTTCAGCGCATCCCAGTCGAAACGCATCCTCCAGAACGCCGGCCGCGTCAGCGAGCCGATCAGCACCACCTCGCGACAGCCTGCCGCGCGGAGCGCGCTTTTCAATTTGCCTATTTGCACAATGCGCAGGAAAGTATGCGGCCGGCCGGCATAATCTTCGGTCCGTGCGGTGCCGAAAATCGGAAACAGCGCCACCTTGCGCCCGCGCTTTTCGAGCAGATCGGCGACCGCGAGCGGCAGGCTGCCTGCGCCGCAGATCAACGCGATCGGCCCCTCCGGCTCCGGCGCGTTCATGCCTCGGTGTCCGCCTCGCTACGCTTGACCGCCATCGTCAACGGACGCTTGCCAGCCCGGATGAATGCGACAATGCGCGCAACCAGCGGATTTCCGGCGTATTCCGTCGCGACCGCTTCCACACGCGCACGGAATTCGCCTTCGCCAAAGAATAGCCGCTGATAGGCCGAGCGCACCTGGTGGATGTCCGATTTTGACAATCCCCGCCGCCGCATGCCGATAACGTTCAGCCCGATAAGATCGGCGAGAGGCCCATGCGCCATGCCATATGGGATCACATCAGCGCGGATACCGCTCAAGCCAACCAGCATCGCACCTTCGCCGATGCGTACGAACTGCCGCACCGCAACGCCGCCGCCAAACAGGACGTTATCGCCGACCTCGACATGACCTCCGAGCACGGCGTTATTCGCAAACACGACCTTGTTGCCGACGCGGCAATCGTGCGCGACGTGCGAATTGACCATGAACATGCAGCCGTCGCCGACACTCGTGAGACCGCCGAAATCCTCCAACCCCGTGTTCATCGTCACGTGCTCGCGGATGTCGCAGTCGGCACCGATGACGAGCTTGGTGGGACCGCCGCGATATCCGACCGATTGCGGCGGCGTGCCCAAAGACGTGAACGGTGCGATCTTGGTGCGCGGCCCGATGCGGGTGTGCCCGGTCACGTTCACATGCGACATGAGCCGGCAGCCGTCGTCGATACTGACATTGGGTCCGATCGTGCAATACGGACCGATGACGACGTCCTTGCCGATTTCTGCGGGAGAGGCGACGCGCGCCGTCGAGTCGATATCGCTCATTGGTCGACTATCATCGCGCCGAGCTCGGCTTCGCAGACGACGCGTCCGTTCACCTTGGCGTGGCCGCTGTACCACCACATCATCTTGCGCCGTGCGAGCTTGGTCATGTGGTACTCGAGCGTGTCGCCCGGACGCACCGGACGGCGGAATTTACATTTGTCAATGGTGAGGAAGAACACGCCGTTCGACGGCGCCTTCGTCGCCGCGATGCAGAGGACGCCGGCCGTTTGCGCCATGCCCTCGATCATCAGCACGCCGGGGAAAACTGGATTGCCGGGAAAATGCCCCTGGAAGTGCGGCTCGTTAATCGTGACGTTCTTGATGCCGATACCGAAATCGTCGCCGCGCATTTCTATGACGCGGTCGACCATCAAAAAAGGATAGCGATGCGGCAGCATCGCCAATATGTCGGCGATCTCGGCTGTCTCCATCCGGGTCGGGCTCTCGTTCATGCCGTCTCGTCCATGTGCTGGGCAGCGCCCGCATCCCTCAGGAACGGCATCAGTCCTCGCCCGCGCCGCCGGGCGCCGCACGGGACAGCCGATTGACCGTCTTCATCTCGCGCAGCCATTGCCGCAGCGGCCGTGCCGGAGTTCCGCTCCATCGCGCGCCGGGCGGCACATTGCGGTGTACTCCGCTGGCCGCCGCGATCTGGGCACCCTCGCCGATTGTCACATTGTCGGCAAGGCCGACGCTCGCGCCGAGTACGACGAAGTCGCCCAACGTGGACGACCCGCCGATCCCCGAATTGGCGACGATCAGGCAGTGGCGCCCGATCGTCACATTGTGGCCGACCTGGACCAGATTGTCGATTTTGGTCCCTTCCCCAACGACGGTATCGCGAAGGCCGCCGCGATCGAGCGTCGTGCCGGCGCCGATCTCGACATCATCCTGGATGATCACCCGGCCAATCTGCGGAACCTTGCGATGTCCTTTCACGCCCGGGATGAACCCGAACCCGTCCTGACCGATCCGGCAGCCGGGATGAAGGATAACGCGGTCCCCGATCAATGCGTTGGCGAGCGTACTACCCGGCCCGATCGAGCAGTCGCGTCCGATGCGGACCTCGACCCCGATCACTGCGTTGGCGCCGATCACCGTGCCCGCGCCGATCTCGGCATCGCGACCGATGACGGCGCCGGGTTCAATCGTCACCCCGGGCTCGAGCCGCGCCGTCGCGTGCACCTGCGCACCTTCGACCGATCCGGACGGCACGAGTGAAGACGGCCGCAGCGCATGCGGAAACATCGCGCTCGCGGCGGCAACGAAGGCGCCATAGGGCTCAGCGACGATCAGCGTGACGGTGCTCGCAGGCAGATCGTCGGCAAGCGCCGCCGTCGTCAGGCAAGCGCCGGCATTCGTATCGCGCGCCGCTCCGGCATGGGCACCCCTGTCGAAAAACGAGAGTTCGTCGGGAGAGGCACGGTCGAGCGCCGCAATTCCAGTGAGACGGCGTTCGCTCGCGCCTGGCGGCGCGGAAGCGCCGGTCACGCTGGCAATCTCAGCCAGCGTGAGCCCAAGCGAATGGCGCAAGAAGACCGGTTCGCTCATCGCCCATGGCTTCCATACCCGCTCAGCCGCTAGAACTTGGTGCCGCCGCTAAAGCGGAAGATTTGGGTGCGGTCGCAGACCTGCGTCACATTGTCGGTTGCCGTCGCACAGTATTTCTTGAGCGGGTACGCAAGATCGAAACGCAGCGGTCCGAGAGGCGAGTCCCACAGGAGGCCAACGCCGACCGAAGCGCGGATCATCGATGCACTGTCAAGACCGACCGTCACGGATTGCGTGAATCCCGGTTGCGTGTTCGGCAGGCCGTTAGGCGCGGTTGTTATCCCCTGATAATCCCAGACCGATCCCGCGTCCGCGAAGGCGGCCACTTTGATGCCGATCTCCTTCGGGAGGAAGTACAGCGGCGTCTGCGCTTCGACGCTTGCGCCCCAGAACAGCGAGCCACCGAGAGCGTCGTTGGTGGTACCCGCTGTCAAATCGCGGGGACCGATACCGGCCGGAGCGAAGCCACGAACGAGGTTAGGGCCCATCTGGAAGTGGTCAAGCATGCGCAAAGTTTGGCCGCCCCAAGGATCGATGGCGCCGCCCTGCAACTTGAACACGCTCACGATATCCGGAAGAACCTCGTAGTAGGTCCGCGCCTCGCCTTGCGTGCGCAGGAAGTCAACGTCCCCACCAGCGCCTGCGAAATCCTGCCGCAACTCGGCGTAAAGGCCGCTGGTCGGAATCTTCACGTTGTCGAGCGTGTTGTAGCTCACGGTGTAGCCGACAAGCGAGACGTTCACAGGTCCATTCGCCAGTTCGGCGCGAACCGGCAGCGAAGCTGGCTGGACGCACGATGTGCCGTCAGGAAGGACAAAGCCCAATGGATAGCAGTTGAACTGTTCGGGAAGTGTAATTTCCTGCCGGTAGAACGAGTAGCGCGGCTGGAACGCGATTTCTTCTGTCAGCGCGAAGCCGAGCTTCAGATTGGTGCCGACCGTCTGCGTGTTATAGGAGACGAATGAGTTGGCCAGGTTCTGTCGTCCGAACAGATCGATGCCGCCAGCCATCCGATAGCCGAACAGGTAAGGCTCGACGAACGACAGATCGAAGCCCTTTGTGTACTGACCGTAGGTGATGCCGGCCTTTGCGTACTGGCCGCGGCCGAGCAGGTTGCGGTCGGCGACGCTCACTTCCGCCAGCAGGCCATCCGCCGTCGAATAGCCGCCCGAGATCGAGAACTCGCCGGTAGGCTGTTCTTCGACGTCCACGTTGATGATGACGCGATCCGGCGCAGAGCCGGGCTCGTTCGTGACCTTGACGTTCTTGAAGAAGTTCAAATTCTTCAGTCGGCGCTCGGCGCGGTCGATGAGCGCGCGGTTGTAGGCGTCGCCTTCGCCGATATCGAATTCGCGGCGGATGACATAATCGCGCGTGCGGGTATTGCCGCGAACATTGATACGCTCGATGTACGCGCGCGCGCCCTCCTCAACCACGAAGGCCAGGTTGATGGTCCGCGTCTCCGGATGGCGCTCGCCGCGCGGGCGGACGCTCGCGAACGCGTAGCCGCTCTTTGCGGCCTCGATCGTCATCGCCTCGACGCTCCTCTCGACCAGGTCTGCATTGTAGACCGAGCCGGAACTCAGCTTGATACGGCTGCGCAAAATGTCGGGCGGCAGCGCGCGCATGTTGGACACAACATCGACGGTGCCGACGTGATACTGCGCACCTTCGTCGATCGCGAACGTGATGACGAAGCCCTTACGCACGGGATCGTATTCGCCGACGGCTGAGACGATGCGCACGTCGGCATAGCCGTGCTGCAAATAGAAGCGGCGCAGCAGATCGCGGTCCGCCTCGATGCGATCCGGATCGTAAATGTCGGTCGTCTGCAAGAAGCTGAGCCAGTTGCTCTCGCTGGTCTTGATCACATTCTTCAGACGCCCCCACGAGAACGCGTGCGCGCCTTCGAAGCGAATCTCCTTGACCCCCGTCTTCGGTCCTTCCTTGATTTCGAAGACGAGGTTCACACGGTTGTTCGGCAGTTCGATGATCTTCGGCACGACGTCGATGTCGTAAAGACCGCTGCGGTGATAGATCTCGATGATGCGCTGAACATCCGCCTGCACCGTCGCTTTCTGCAACGTGCCGCGCGGCTTCGACTGGACTTCGGTCTTGAGCTGATCGTCCTTCGCCTTCTTGTTTCCTTCGAAGGCAACTTCGTTGATCACCGGATTCTCGACGATTGTAACGACGATCCGTCCGCCGACAGTGCTGATATGCACGTCGGCAAACAAGCCGGTCGCGTACAGCGCCTTCAGCGCTTCGTCGATTTCAGCCGGGCCGAGATGGCCGCCCGGGCCGGGATGAAAATAGGAACGGATCGTCGCCGCCTCGACGCGCCGGCTGCCTTCCACAACGATAGAATTGACGTTCTGCGCAAGAGCCGGACGCGAGGTCGCAATACTCAGACACGCACCACTGAGGAAGATGGTGCCAATAAGCAAACAGCCGAGCACGAGCGCTCGGACAAACCGCACACCAAGTTCCATGCGAACCGCACCCCTCGAAGTCCCTTGCGGCCGCCCCCCGCAGCTGGAATCGGTTGGTCCCCGGGCTGGCTTCCGCATGCCTTGTACAGCGTTTGCGCCGCACTGCAAACCGCAGAGCCCGTCGAACTTTCCCTTTCCCCTCAGAAAGTTGCCGGTCGGCAACGGTCAGGAGGTGGCGAGGTGCAGAATGTCATTAAAGGTTGCAAAAATCATCAACATGACGACGATTGCGAACCCAATCCGGAAGCCGATTTCCTGCGAACGCTCCGACAAAGGCCGGCCGCGGACCGCTTCGATTCCATAGAACAGAAGGTGGCCGCCATCGAGCAGGGGAATCGGGAAGAGGTTGAGCAGACCGATCGAGACCGACAGCACCGCCGTCAGGTGCATCAGCGCGACGAACCCGATCGTCGCCACCTGGCCCGAGACTTGCGCGATCCGAATTGGCCCCCCGAGTTGGTCGGCCGCCTCGCGGCCCGTGAATACCCCGGCGATGTAGCCGATAGTCCGTTCGACTATGGACCAGGTCTCCCCGGCCCCCTGCCCGATCGCCTCGAGCGGCGAATAATGCTGCGTCTTGATATCGCCCGGCTGGGTCGAGCGGCTGAGGCCGAGTACGCCAAGCCGGTGCACGTTGCCAAAATTATCCTTCAATTCACGCAGCTGAGGAGTGGCTTTAAGCGTCACGGAGACGCCGCCGCGGTCGACCACCACGTTCAGCGGCTGTCCAGCACTCACGCTGACGATGCGCTGCATGTCGCCAAAGCTGTCGATCGTCTCGCCGTTGATGGACAGGACGAGATCGCCCGGCTCGAAACCTGCAGTTTGCGCGGCGCTGCCCGGCTGCACGGTGTCGACGCGCGCGCTGGTGTACTGGCGGCCGGCCGTGCCGAAGATCGCCGCGAAGATGAGAATTGCGAGAATAAAATTGGCGATCGGCCCCGCCGCGACCACCGCCGCGCGCTTGCCGACGCTTTTGTGCACGAAGCTGACCTGGCGTTCTTCCGCCGTCATCTGCTGCGCGGCGGCATGGTCCGGCACGCTCGCGGCATTGTCATCGCCGAAGAACTTGACGAAGCCGCCGAGCGGGATAGCCGACAGTTTCCAGCGCGTCCCATAGCGGTCGTTGAAGCCGACGATCTCGGGGCCGAAGCCGATCGAGAATGCCTGCACCTTCACACCGCACCAGCGGCCGACCAGAAAATGCCCGAGCTCGTGGAAGAAAACGACGATGGCGAGAACGAAGAGGAATGGGACGATATAGCCCGCGATCCCAACGCCAAAGGCTTCCAAGCTCGCCAATGTTTCCAATCCCATAACACCCTCGTTCGCCGTTTATCGGCCAACTATACTTACCACGAGGTAACTAGGATGCCTTTGCGGCAATTTCGGGCAAGAGGCTGCGCGCCAAATCTCGCGATTCATGGTCAACGGCGAGCGCGGCCTCGATCGTATCCGGTTCCTTGAGAAGCCCGCGGCCGGCCGCCGCACTCAGCGTTTCCGCCACAAGGGCCGGGATGCCGAGGAGCGGAATGCGGCCCGCGATGAATTCGGCGACGGCGATCTCGTCCGCTGCGTTAAGCACTGTGGTTGCGGCCCCGCCGGTCTCCATCGCCTGTCGTGCCAGGCCGAGCGCCGGAAAACGGGTCAGGTCAGGCTCCTCAAAGGTGAGCTGGGCTACCTTGGCCAGATCGAGCCGTGGCGCGGGCCCGTCCAGGCGTTCCGGCCAAGCCAGGCAGTGCGCGATCGGGATGCGCATGTCAGGCGCGCCGAGCTGGGCAACGACCGAGCCATCGATGTACTCGACCATGCCGTGGATCACAGATTGCGGGTGAACGAGGACCCCGATCCGGCTCGAAGGCAGTGCAAAAAGGTGATGTGCCTCAATCAGTTCGAGGCCTTTATTCATCAACGTCGCGGAATCGATCGTGACCTTCGGCCCCATCAACCAGTTCGGATGCTTGAGGGCCTGCTGGGGCGTGGCGACCCGGATCTGGTCCATGCTCCAGGTCCGGAACGGCCCACCTGAGGCGGTAAGTACAATCCGCCGGACTCCCTCCCGCGGACCCGAACAAAGCGCCTGGAAAATCGCGTTATGCTCGGAATCGACGGGAAGCACCCTCGCCCCGGTGGCGGCTGCCCGGCGCATGAACAGTCCGCCGGCGCAGACGAGGCACTCCTTGTTGGCGAGAGCGACCGTCATGCCCCGCTCGATGGCGGCGAGCGTGGGTTTCAGCCCAATAGCACCGGCGATCGAGGCCATGATCCAGTCGGCGGGCCGCACCGCGGCCTCGACCAATGCGTCGGCGCCCGCGGCGGCCTCGATGCCGCTCCCGGCGAGCCCATCCTTGAGCTCGGCGTAGGCGGCCTGATCCGCCACAACGGCGAGCTTGGCGCCCACCTCCCGTGCGCAGGCGGCCAGTGCCTTCCCGTTCGAGCCCGCGGTGAGCGCCTCGACCCGGTAGCGATCGCGATTGCGCTTGATCAGGTCGAGCGTGCTGGTGCCGATCGAGCCGGTCGCGCCGAGGACAGTGATATTGCGCATGCCGCGCGCTACCGCAGGTTCCATTCCGGGAACAACGCCGCTATCTAACATCCGTTCACCAGAGCAAGAGGCCGGCGGCCGGATGAAGCATCCCGCGGTGGAGGATGCCGATGACGCAGCCGACGAGCGCCGCTGCCCAGAAGCCGTCCAGCCGGTCCATCACACCGCCGTGCCCCGGGATGAGTTGGCTCGCGTCCTTCGCGCCGAAGCGACGCTTGAGCCATGATTCCAGCAGGTCTCCGCCCTGTGCCACAACGGACAGCACGAGCCCGATCGCAGCCCATTGTCCGGGATGAAAGCGCCCCAACTCGAATGCCTCGAGCACGTGCACCATCGCGATGGCCGCCAGCATTGCGCCGATCGCGCCGGCGATCGCGCCCGACCATGTCTTTTTCGGGCTGACGGCCGGCCACAATTTCGGACCGCCGATCGCACGCCCGGCGAAATAGCCGAGCACGTCCGTCGTCCACACAATGGCAAACAACAAAAGCACCGCCTGCAAACCGTAATTTGGATCGAAACGCAGGTAGAGGGGCGCAAGCAGCATCGCGCCCGCGTACGCGACGCCGGCTGCAATCCACACCCGGCTCGTCTGCGGGGCAAAAATAAAAGAGGCCAACAGGCCGAGGCCGACGATCAACAGCGCGGCGACAGGATGGTGACGCAATTCGCCGACCGCCGCGACTGCGATTGCCGCGGCGCATGTCGAGAACATCAGTACGTGTCCGGGTCCGGCGACGAGCTTGATCCATTCCCAGAGCACCGCGAGCGCCGCCATTGTCCAGAACAGCGCAAACGGCCAGCTTCCGGCATAGGCCGCGCCAATCGCGAGCGGCGCCAGAACGATCGCGGAGAGCACGCGCAGGGCGAGGTTGCGGCTCCCTGAGGCTCCATCGACCTTCGCCGCAGGGTCTTGCTGCGTGCTCACGGATACTCAGGACCCGGTCTGCGCAACAAGTCCGCCAAACCGGCGCTCGCGCTGCTGATATTCGCGGATCGCGCCTTCCAGCGCAGCGCGGTCGAAATCGGGCCAGTAGGTCGGGACGAACACGAGCTCGGCATAAGCCGATTGCCAGAGCAGGAAATTGGACAACCGCTGCTCGCCGCTCGTGCGGATGATCAGATCGGGATCGGGCAAATCGGGCGCATCGAGTGCCTGGGTAAGGCGGTCGAGGTCGATATTGCTCGCCTTCAGCGCGCCGGCCGCGACCTCTTCCGCAAGTCGCCGCGCGGCGCGCACGATCTCCTGCCGCGCGCCGTAATTGAACGCGACGACCATGGTCAGTCCGTCGTTCTCACGCGTCAATTCTTCTGCCTCGATCAGGAGCCGCGCGATGTCGGGCGCCAGGCCTTCGCGCTCGCCGATAACGCGCACGCGCACATTCGCCTTATGCAAATCGGCGAGATCGTTGCGTATGAACCGGCGCAGCAGTCCCATTAATTCGCCGATTTCGGACGCGGGACGAGTCCAATTCTCCGCGCTGAACGAAAAAATGGTGAGATATTGAATGCCGATGTCGGTCGCCGCGCGCACCGTGCGGCGCACGGCTTCGACGCCGCGCCGGTGGCCCTCCACCCGCGGCAGTCCGCGCGCTGCGGCCCAGCGCCCGTTGCCATCCATAATGATGGCGACGTGTCGGGGCACGGCGATTGCGGACGTAACGGGGATCTTGGCCTCGGTCATCGGCATGTGCCCTCAGACGGTGAGGATCTCCTTTTCCTTGCCCGCCAGCAGATGATCGACTTCGGCGATGCCGGAATCCGTCGCTTTCTGGACTTCGGCGGCATATTGGTCGTGATCGTCCTTGCTGATCTGATGATCCTTTTCCATCTTCTTGATCGCTTCCATCGCATCGCGGCGCACGTGCCGCACGGCGACGCGAGCCGTTTCCGCGTATTTGTGCGCGACCTTCACCAGTTCTTTGCGGCGTTCTTCGTTCAACTCCGGGATACGTAGCCGGATGGTCTGCCCTTCGGTCGCGGGCGACAAGCCGAGATTGGAATTCACGATGGCCTTTTCCACCGCATGCACCAGCGAGCGATCCCAGACACTGACCGAGATCAGGCGAGGCTCGGGCACTGTGACGCTGGCACACTGGTTGAGGTGCATCTGCTGGCCGTAAGCCTCGACCATCACCGGATCGAGAAGATGCGCATTTGCACGGCCGGTGCGCAGACCGGAGAGCTCGTTCTTCAGCGCGATACTTGCGCCCTGCATCCGGCGTTTGACGTCATTGATATCATAAGTTGCATTGGTCATGAGAATATCCTGGTCTCATTGAATGCGCCGGAGCACACATTCCGTCAACGCCGGCGACGGGGTTCGCCCGCGTCAGGCGACAGTGGTCGCGCGCCCTTTTCCGCGCAAAACCTGCTCGATGGCGCCCTTGTCGGCGATCGAAAAGACGATGATAGGCATCCGGTTCTCGCGGGCAAGCGCGAACGCGGCGGCGTCCATCACTTTGAGGTCCCTTTCCAGCGCCTCCTGATGGCTCAGCCGGTCGTAGCGCTTGGCGGCCGGGTCCTTCTTCGGATCGGCGGTATAGACACCGTCGACGTTGGTCGCTTTCAGGACCGCCTGCGCCTCGAGTTCGGCCGCGCGCAAAACAGCGGTTGTATCGGTAGTGAAGAAGGGGTTGCCGGTGCCGGCCGCGAGCAGCACGACCCGGCCCTTGCCGAGGTTCTTCAACGCGCGCTTGCGATTGTACGTCTCGCACACCGACGGCATCGCCAGCGCCGACAGCGTGCGCGCCTCGTGACCCGCACGCTCGATCGCCGCCTCCAGCACCAGGCAGTTCATCACGGTCGCGAGCATGCCCATGGTGTCGCCGACCGGACGCGGCACGCCACGCGCCGACACTTGCACGCCGCGGAAGATGTTGCCGCCGCCGACGACCACGCCAAGCTCCACGCCGAGCTTGGCGGTGGCAACGAGATCAGCGGCAAGCGTCGCGACCGTGCGCTCGTCGATACCGAAATCACCCTCGCCGCACAGTGCCTCGCCGGAGAGCTTGACCACTACGCGGCGATAGAGGGGATCGGCCATTGTTCGAGCGTCCCGTTTCGTGCCCGCCTTAGCCCTTGACCGCTGCGGCCACTTCGGCGGCGAAGTCCGTCTCGTTCTTCTCGATTCCCTCGCCGAGCGCAAATCGCACGAAGCCGGTGACCTTGATCGGTCCGCCGACCTGGCCTTCGGCCTCCTTCAGCGCCTGTGCGACGTTCTTCGCAGTGTCGTGCACGTAGACTTGCTCGAGCAGGCAGACCTCTTTGTAGAAGGTCTTGAGCCCCGACTCGACGATCTTGTCGATCACGTTCTCCGGCTTGCCCTGCTGGCGGAATTTGTCCGCGAGTACATCCTTCTCGCGCTTGACCACGTCGGCATCGAGACCCGACGGATCAATCGCCTGCGGATTGGACGCGGCGATATGCATCGCGACCATCCGGCCGAGCGTGGCCAGTTCGTCGGTCTTGCCGGTCGATTCCAGCGCGACCAGCACGCCGATCTTGCCGAGGCCTTCCGTCACCGAATTGTGCACATACTGGCCGACCACGCCCTTGCTCACCGAGAGCGCGGCGGCGCGGCGCAACGTCATGTTCTCGCCGATCTTGGCGATCGTGTCGGAGATCGAATCCGCAATCGTGATGCTGCCCGCCTTCGCGGCCTTGATCTTCTCGACATCGGCGCCGACGTCGAGCGCCACGTCCGCGATCATCTTCACGAGTCCCTGGAAGAGATCGTTGCGCGCGACGAAGTCGGTCTCGGAATTGACCTCAACCACGACGCCCTTGGTACCTTTCACTTTCACGCCGATCAGGCCTTCGGCGGCGACGCGGCCGGCCTTCTTCGCGGCTTTCGAAAGTCCTTTTTTACGCAGCCAATCCTGCGCCGCTGTCATGTCGCCGCTGGTCTCGTTCAGCGCGGCCTTGCAATCCATCATGCCGGCGCCGGTCGACTCGCGCAGCTCCTTGACCATTTGTGCGGTGATATTTGCCATTTCTCTGTCCTCGAATGGGTCATGGCCGGGACAAATCTCCCGGCCATCCGCATCGGCTTTGCCGTCTTGGTGCGGACGCCCGGCATTCGCGCCGGACGCGTCAGTTGATTACTCGGCCGTCAGTTCCTTGGCCTTCGCGATCCAGCCGCCGATACGGCCGGGCAGACCGACTTGTTCGCCAACGTAGTGCGCGGCCTTCTCGTTCAGCTCCGCGAGCTGCTGATAATGGAAGATGCCGAGATCGTTGAGCTTCTTCTCGATGGTGGGCGAAACGCCGGAGAGCTTCTTGAGATCATCGGGCTCGCCGCGCGGACCGGGCAGCGGCTCGTAGCCGATGTCTTCTGCCTTCGCAGCAGGCACCACTTCGGCGATCGGCTTCTCGGCCGCACCGATGTCAATGCCGAGTTCGCCTTGCGCGCGCGAGATGCCGTCGATTGCGGCCTTGGCGATGAGATCGCAATAGAGCGACACCGCGCGGCTCGCATCGTCATTGGCCGGAACGACGTAGGTGATGCCGGCCGGATCGCAATTCGTGTCGACGACAGCGGCCACCGGAATGTTCAGGCGCCGCGCTTCCTTGATCGCGATGTCTTCCTTGTTCGTGTCGATCACAAAAATGAGGTCCGGAATGCCGCCCATGTCCTTGATGCCGCCGAGCGCGCGGTCGAGCTTGTCGCGCTCACGCTGCATCGTGAGGCGCTCTTTCTTGGTGTAGCCGCCGGCCTCACCCGAATTGAGCATCTCGTCGAGCTTGCGCAGGCGCTGGATCGAGCCGGAGATCGTCTTCCAGTTCGTAAGCGTGCCGCCGAGCCAGCGCGAATTGACGTAGTACTGCGCCGAGCGCTTGGCGGCGTCGGCGACGGCGTCCTGCGCCTGCCGCTTGGTGCCGACGAACAGGATCCGCCCGCCCTTCGCGACGGTGTCGCTCACGGCCTTCAGCGCCTGGTGCAGCATCGGCACGGTCTGCGCGAGGTCGACGATGTGGATGTTATTGCGGGTGCCGAAGATGTACGGGGCCATCTTCGGGTTCCAGCGATGGGCCTGATGGCCGAAATGGGCGCCAGCTTCCAACAGCTGACGCATCGAAAAGTCAGGAAGCGCCATAAGTCTTCTCCGGTTGATCCGCCGCGGACGGTTGTGAGCCCGTTAGGGGCCACCGGATGGCCGAACCGGCCCGGTTGTCGGGGCCGAAGCCGAACGTCCGCGTGAGTGATGGGCGGGGTGTATATAGGCCGGTTTCCCGGGATGCAAGCCGCGTCAGGTACTTAAAGAGGCACCGCATGGGCCAGTCTTTGTGCGGTCCGCAGGACCGTTGCCGAGCCTCAGAGGCACAGATTCCTACAGCGCTTCGACCTGCACCACGCCCGGCACGGACTTAATCGCGCCGGCGATCTGCGGCGAGACCTTGAAGCGACCTGGAAGTTTTACTTCAACTTCCGTTCCCTGCCCTAATAGCAGGACAACACTCACTTCTCCGTCGCCATTGGCGGCGCGCGGGGCGGGCTCGAGGCGCTTGGCCACGGCGTCGATCGGC
>Ga0207862_1000054_pt1 | contig 26612 bp, 22 predicted proteins | sample LuqExpMetageno81_FD_187838 | JGI IMG/M metagenome (GOLD analysis project Ga0207862, IMG submission 187838) | Tropical forest soil microbial communities from Luquillo Experimental Forest, Puerto Rico - Sample 81 (SPAdes) | ecosystem: Environmental > Terrestrial > Soil > Tropical forest ... | reverse complement strand
GAGATACCACCTTGAGAGCCAGAATGGCAGGAATCTAAATAAGAAGACATTCAGTTGGGCCTGGCAGAACTTGCTCAGATTGAGGGAGAGCTTCCACGAGAAATTGACACCTGTCAGCATGATCATTACCTCCTATAAGTTACGTCTCGGTAACTGAACGGATTTGTTGAATGTATGCTGATTTTTTTTGGGAGGTTGCCTCCCATCCAGAGGTTTGCAGATCGGGTGACGGGGCCTGTTTCCCTTGCCTGACCCCGGAAAGGGAGATGAGTTGTGCGCTTGCTCACGAGGAAATACCTGGGTTGTATAGTCAAAAATAACCATAGCCTATGACCAAATGTAACTACAGCTTATAGGGAAACCCCGGACATTTGTCAACAAAAACCCTGAGATGACAACAAAAAACCTGGGCCGGTTTAGTGGGGTTACTCGTTGAAATCTTGATGGAAAAATTCGTTTCCTCAGCTTCGCCTTTCGGGTAAAACGGGTCATCCAGAGGATTGCAGACCCCGTTTGCCAGGATTCTGGTCCGTCTTTTGCAAAAATTATTTTGTGGAAGGCCCTGAGAAGGGCTTTGCAAAATAACAAAGAGTGATAGAAGAATGTATGTGTTGTCTTCAGATATGGTATAGTTATAGGGAAATAAGAAGATTGCCTGGTTGACACCGGCCACCGGCAGGGTATGGAGGATATGCTGACAGGCCTAAGTTTGACCCCTAGTTTCTCAGGATTATCCCTATCCCCTGGCGGGTTGACTGCCCCGGGGATTTAAGTGGAGTCGTCCTGGATTTTGGTCCTGCCTCCCCCAGTGAGTCATGGCCTCCTGGCGGGAGTAGAAGGAAAGACCTGGGGAATCGCAGAGATAACGTCCCAAACGAGGACAGTCCACCTCGCGATATGGAAAAGCATCATAGCTGTGTAAACACCCGGGCCATCATTGAGTATTTCCAGGAGAAAGCTCCCCAGGAACTGCCCCGCCTCTTTGCCGGTTTGGGCCCGGAGATCGAACAACTGGCCAATCCTCTGGAATTCCTGATAGAAATCAACAATTGGGTGTCCAGCGATGTGGTCATCAAGATGTTCGAAAACGCCCGGGCGATTACTCAGGACGCCGAGATTGCCTTCAAAATAGGGTTTGACTCCGCGGCCCGGAAAAAACTGGGCTACATCCAGCGTATCATTCTCTTTGCCTACCGCAATCCCAAACGCACCTTAAGGCAGGTGCAAAAAATCAACGATAAGTTTAACCGCAACAAGATCGTGGATCTGGTGAGCACTACCCGGGACCGGGCCGTGGTCCGCCTCCACTGGTTTCCGGAAATTCCTGCCAGTGACGATTTTTGCCTGTTCAACAAGGGCATTTACACCGGCATCCCCACCATCTGGAACCTGCCGCCGGCTATCCTGGATGAGACCAAGTGCCATTTCAAAGGTGACGACTGTTGCGAGTACCACCTTACCTGGGCCAAGCGGTATTCCCTGAAAGACGCTCTTCTCAATCTTTTTGCCCCCTGGCGGGCGCTGGACTACACCATCGAGGAACTGGAAAAAGACAAAGAGCTCCTGAAGAAGAAGTTCAACGAGATCCATGTCCTGAACATCGAGCTCGGGGAAAAGCTGAACGAACTCTTAAGATTGCAGGGGTCTCTGAAGGAGAGTGAGGCGCGCTTTAGGAACCTCCTGGAATATATCCCTGGCGTGGCCGTGCAGGGCTATGCTCCTGACGGCGTGGTGCGTTACTGGAACAAGGCCAGCGAGGATCTCTACGGCTACCTCGCCCTGGAGGCGGTGAATAGGAACCTGGGTGACCTGATATTTCCCCCGGATCTCAAGCGCCTGTTTGAGAAAGGCCTGAAAATTGGGGCCCGCGCCACCCATTCCGGGGAGTTCATGCCCTCCGGCGAGCACAATCTCGTGACGAAAAACGGGGCTCTGGTCCCGGTTCACGCCATCCACACGGTGGTCTGCCTGGAGGGCAGCGAGCCCACCATGTTCTGCATCGCCGTGGACTTGAGGGAGCGCAAACAGGTCGAGGAGGTGCTCAGGAAGTACCGGGACCACCTGGAAAAACTGGTGGAAGAGCGTACCGCCGAACTCACCCTGGTGAATATCCAGCTCCAGGAGGAGATCGAGGAGCGCCTGCGGACCGAGGGGGCCCTCCGGGAGAGCGAGGTGCGCTTCCGCACCGTCTTCGAGGGCGCCCCCGTGGGTATCGGTCTGGTGAGCCCCGATTGGGAATTTATGGATGTCAACCTGGCCCTCACTGAGATGCTGGGCTTCAGCCTGGAGGAGTTGCGCCAGGCGGGGCTGGCAAACCTTCTGCATCCGGAGGAATTGACCGCGGCCAGAAACTATTTCCAGGAAATCTGCCGGGGAAATCGTGACTCCTACCAGCGGGAGGGACGCTACCTTCGCAAGGACGGCACCTGGATGTGGGGTCACATCAGCGTTTCCGCCATCCGGGACGAGTTCGGGGAACTCCTGTTCGCGGTGAGCATGCTCGTGGACATCACTCAGGAAAAAGCAATTCAGGCGGAAATCAGCGCCTACCAGGAGCGCCTCCGATCTCTGTCTTCGGAGCTCTCCCTGACGGAAGAGCGGGAGCGCCGAATCCTGGCCGCCGACCTCCACGACCACATCGGCCAGATCCTGGCCCTGGCCCAGATCAAGCTGGGGGCTCTCCGCCAGGAAGCCGCCTCACCCGAATCCCAGGCTTCGGTCACCGAGATTCGGGATTACATCAGCCAGGCCATCCGCTACACCCGGTCCCTGACCTATGAATTGGGACTGCCCATCCTCTATGATCTGGGTTTGGAAGCCGCCCTGGAGTGGTTGGCCGAACAGATGCACGAACAGCACGGCCTCACCGTCCAGGTGCACCGGGACCAGCAAGCCAAGCCCCTGGGGGAGGCGGCCCGGGTGCTGGTGTTCCGGGTGGTGCGGGAACTCCTCACCAATGTCGTCAAGCACGCCAGGGCCAACAAGGTGGACATTTCCATAGACAAGGACGGCCCTTTTATGCGCATCCAGGTGGTGGACGACGGGGTGGGCTTCGATACCGCCGAAGCGGCGCCCGGGGCCGGCAAGTCCTCGGGTTACGGCCTGTTCAGTATCAGGGAGCGCCTGACCTCTCTGGGCGGCCTGGTCACGATCAACTCCCTGCCGGGCCAGGGCACCCGGGTGTTCATCACTGTTCCTTTAGAGCAGCAAGAAGCGGTCATGAATTAAGGCCGCCGTCAGTCTTTGCCTTTTCTCCCGCACTTCGCAACCCTTCCGTAACTTTTTCCTGGACATGGATCGTCAGCCCACGGTTTGGGCCCGGTAAACTCTCTTCCCTCTTCCTCAAATTACTTTCAAGAACCGCATCGCCAGAGACGATTAATTAATTTATCGGCTGTGGTTTTTCGATTATGATGAGAAAAACTTTTCCGGGGGCGGATTATGAAACGGCCTGCAGGTAGGTTAAGGATCAGCATTCCTGCACTTCGACGAGTCTTCGGCGGGAACCTGGGGATGAACCTGGTCGGACTTCTGCTGGTGGTGCTGGCGGTGGGTTGGTGGTCCGCGGCACCGGCTGGAGCCGCCGCCAAGGCCGCCCCGGCCGCCGCTTACAATCCGGAAAAGCATTTTACCATCACCAAGATCGAGCCCCTGGCGGCCAAAGAAGAGGTAAAGATTTATTTCAGCCAGCCCGTGCCCTTGGATGTCCTCGAGTCTTATCTGCGTCTCTTGCCCCGGATCAAAGTGGATTGGAACCAGTCCAGCGTCAGCCCTGAGGGGGTGGCCACCCTCAAAGGGAATTTTAAGTACGGGGCCGGCCACTTTGTCACCCTGAAGGATGGCGCCACGGTGCAGGGACGCACCTATTTCCCCACCGTAACCACCTTTATGATGCCGAACCGCCCGGCCACCGTGGAATATGTTAGTGACAAGCGAGTCATTGAGCGGGACAGCCCGCAACTCCTCCACGTGCGGGTCTCGAATGTCGACAATATCAGCCTGGGACAGGTGCGGGTGCCGCCGCTGCTCTTGCCCCAGGCCCTGGCTGCCGAAAAATCCGGCGCTGATCTCAAGCAAACCGTGGAGGATCTCGGCACCGCCGCGGCCCAGCTTAAGCCTTTGGTTCAGGGGACGAGCGCCTATGGCCCCTTTATGGGCACCCCCCTGGAAGAGCAGCAGCTTTTTCCCGCCGGGGGAGAAAAAAACCGTCTCCTGGCAGTGTCTGTGCCCTTGACCTTCCGCCAGAACAAGGAGGCTGGGGCCCTGGAACTTATCCGGGTCAGGGACAACGCCGAAGGCAGCCGGGCCGCCACCGGCGCCCGCCTGTTCCGTATCACCGACCTCGGTCTGACTTACAAAGTCGGGGACAAGGGCCTGCTCTTGTGGGTGACCTCGCTCAAGAGCGGCGCGCCGGCCGCGGGTGCCCAGGTCCTGGCCTTTACCCGCCAGACCGAGGTTTTTCCTTTAGGCCAGACGGACAAAGACGGCATCCTGACCTTTTCGCCCCGGGAGCTGGAGGGCATTTCCCTTAAGAAGCTGGGAAGCTTTGCCCCGGTCAAACGCATGGTGGACAAGGGCGACATCACCTTCCTGCTGGCAGGCAAAAGCGGGGACGTGTCCTACATCGAAGTGAAGCCCCAGGGCGACTTCAAAGCCGAGGAAGTGTGGCATGTGGAAAGCCCCGGGGAAATCCAGAACCTGAAAGGCGTCCTGTTCACCGAGCGGGGCGTGTACCGGCCGGGGGAAAAGGTCTTTTTCAAGGGGACGGTGCGGGAATACCGGGAGGGGGCCATCGTGCCGCCCAAGGCCAGGGACTGCGTTTTTGAGGTCATCAACCCCCGGGGTGAGCAGGTCTTCGTCAAAAAGATTGCCCTCTCGGATTTCGGCACCGCGGCCGGCGAAATGGAGACTCAGCCGTACTGGGCCGTGGGCACCTATACCATGACCTTGACCTTCGGGCCCGGCGCCAAGGCAGTCTCCAAGTCCAAGAAGGACGAGGACCAGGACAGCGGCGAAGAAGGGGAGAGCACTGAAGAGGGCGGCAAGGCCCCCAAACTCGAGACCACTACCACCTTCCAGGTCCAGGAATTCAAGCCGCCCCGACACTTTACGGAGATCGCCTTTGAGCGCTTCACCCGGGAAGACAAGAGCATCGTCAACCAGGAGCGCCAGGCCGAGTTCGTCCGGATCGCCATCACCGGCGCCTATTACGCCGGCGGCCAGGTGAAGCACGGGCAGGTGCGCTGGCGCATCCAGCAGTCCCCCACCAATTACCAGGTCAAGGGCTTTGACACCTATGCCTTCGGCTATCCCTCTGACTCCGAGGGGAGGCGGTACGGGTCCCAGGGGAATATTCTCATTGAAAGCGGCCAGGCCATCCTGGACGAACAGGGAAAAACCACGGTGGAGTTCCCCCTGGACCGCCACATCCTGGCCGGCCGCGAGGGCCTTTCGGTGACGGCCACGGTGGTGGACTTTGACGGCCGCGCCGCTTCCACCAGCAAGACTTTTCAGGTGGAGCCGGATTTTCTGGTGGGCATCAGCCGGCACCAGGACAAATTCCAGCTCGGGGAAGAGCACGAACTCAATGTGGTGGTGGTGGACAAAGAGGGAAAAAAGGTCAGCCAGGGGAAACTTCGGGCCGAAGTGCTGGAGCGCAGCTGGTCCTATACAGCCAAGCGTAATGAGCAGGGCGACGTCTACTGGGAGGACGAACCCAGCTGGCGCCGGTCCTTCGCCAGCGACCTGACCCTGAAAGATGGACAGGCCCCCTTCCTGTTTGACTGCGCTTCGCCGGGGCGCTATCTTCTGGCCTTCACCTACACCGACCCCCAGGGCCAGAGCTTCACTTCCGCCACCTTTGTGCAATCGCAGTGGCAGTATATTCCCGAAGAAAAACGGGACCGGCCTTACCAGCCCCTGAGCCTGTGGTCGGACCGCCCGGCCTATAAGCCGGGGGACACCGCCAATCTCCAGATAAGCCCCAAGGGGCCCATCGCCTATTATCTCGTCACCCTGGAGCGGGATGGGGTGCTCTCCCACCAGGTGATCCCCGGGGGAAAGGGCCCCAAGACTTTGCCGCTCGCCATGAAGGCCGAATATGGCCCCAATGTGTACGTCTCGGTCTTGGGCGTGACCGCGCGGGGGGACTTCCCCATCCGGCCCGGCGCCTATGACATCGAGGCCCCCGGTTTCGTCTGGGGTAATCTAAACATTCCTGTCTTAAAGGACGTTGAAGGCCTCGAGGTCAAGATCAACCCCACGGTCGCCGACTGGCGGGCCCGGCCCGGGGACCAGGTGACCGTGGAACTCTCGGCCGCCACCCCCAAAGGCCAGGGGGTGGAAGCGGAACTGGCCGTAGCCGTGGTGGATGAAGCGGTCCTGGCCCTCACTGGCTTTAAAACCCCCACCCTGGACAAGCTCACCCGCTTTGATGTGCCGTTGGCGGTCTTCACCGGCGAGCTGCGGGCTCTTTTGATCCACCAGACCCCCTTCTATCCCTCCCGGGTGGAGCCCCTGACCGGCGGCGGCGGACTCTCGGCGGAGGTCGTGGCCAAGCTGCGCCGCCGTTTCGAGGCAGTGGCCTATTTCAATCCCCAGGTTCACACCGACGCCCAGGGGAAGGCCAAGGTCACCTTCACCCTGCCGGACAACATCACCAGCTTCCGCGTCTATGCCGTGGCTCTGGATAAAAGCAGTCGCTTCGCCAGCGCCGAGCGCCAGCTCATCGTCACCAAGGACTTTTACCTGGAGCCCGGAGTGCCCGGTTTTTTCATCAAGGGGGACCACTTTAAGTTCCAGGTGTCGGCCACCAACGCCACCGGAGACAAGGGTCCGGTTAAATTCCAGGTTACCCCTGAAAAAGGCCTCAGTCTGACGGCGGTGGATACTACCGCCCAGCTCAACCCCAAGGATACCGTGAAACTCAACGTTACCGGGGAGGCCACTGCCGCCGGCCCGGCCAAGGCCCGTTTTGCCGGAGAATTTCAGGGCAGAAAGGACGAAGTGGAACTCGCCTTGAAGGTCAACTCCGGGCACGTCAGGCAAACCGCGGCGGTCCTGGGTTCCTTTGCCGGCACGGGCACCGTCAAGATGCCGCTGCCGCCCTACCTTGCCGAAGCAGGGGACAAGCTCAATCCCGGCGAGGTCCAGGCCGTGCTCACCCTGTCCGGCTCGCCCTTCCTGCGCTTCACCCAGCCCATCAACTACCTCCTCACTTACCCCTACGGCTGCGTCGAGCAGATCAGTTCGGGGGTCCTGGGGCTGGCGGCCATCCGGGGCCTGGTGCGGGAGAAGCTGATCACCGGCATCGAGGCTGACAGGGTGGACAAGTTTCTCCGGAGCGGCATCGGCCGCCTCATGAACATGCAGACTGACCAGGGCGGTTTCAGCTACTGGCCGGGGCAGACCTACACCCACCCCTATGGCTCCCTCTATGCCCTGGCAGCCCTGAGTGTCGCCAAGGGTCAGGGCTTTGCTATCCCGCCCGGCGGCCTGAAGAAGGGCATCGATTACCTTACTCAAAAGGTGCAGCACGGCAAGGCTACTCCCTTCGAGAAGGCCTTTGCCTGCTATATCCTGTCCCTGAACGGCGCCTTGCCGCCGGCCGCGTACCAGAATGCCATGCGGTCCTATCCCGATCTTCCCCGGGAGGGAAAGCTCTTCATGATCCTGGCGGCCAAGCAAGCTAAATTACAATCCCCGCCAGCGCTCCAGGCCAGCCTGAAACCCCTCCTGGAAGGCAAGGACAGGGAAAAGTTGCCAGGGGAAGTTCAGGAAGACGACTTCGACGCCCGCTTCCGGGGCCCGGCCCTGGCTCTCTTGGCGGCCAAGGCCGTGATCCCGGGGGACCACCTGACCAAGCAGGCAGCCCTGTATCTCCTGGGGGGACTGGGCCGGGAAGGCATCTGGACCTCCACCAGCGACACGGGCTGGGCCCTTTTGGCCATGGGAGAGTATTATAAGGGGGCTTCCTTCCCGCCAGAGGCCGGTAAGGTCACGGTAAGCCAGCCTGGCCGTCCCGACCAGGAACTCAGCTGGGAACCCGGCGGTTCCCGCAGCCTCCCCCTGGACATCCCGGCCCTCCTCAAAACTCCCGAGGTGCGCCTGAAAGGTCAGGGAGGGCGCACCTGGCTCTACCAGGTGGATCTCACCTACCCCCGCCTTGATCTCAAGGACAAGGGAGAGGACCTGGGCTTCAAGGTGACCAAGACCGTAAAAAATACCAACGGCACCGACGTCATCCGGGTGGGCGACCTGGTCAAGGTCACCGTGAACCTGGAGATCCAGGGTCTGGCCCGGCGTTACGTGGTGCTGGACGACCCCCTGCCCGCGGGTCTCATAGCCGTGAACACTGCCTTGAAGACCGAGGAACCCACCACCGGAGACGAGGAGAAGCTATACGATTACGCCACCCCCGAAGGCCTCATCCGCTTCTACCCGAGTCATTTCGAGATACGGGAGGATCGGGTTCTGGCGTTCAGGGATCAGGTTTACCCCGGCGCCTTCCGCTTTGATTATTATGCACGGGCTGTCTGCGAGGGGGATTTTTTCATGCCGCCCACCCAGGCTGCCGCCATGTACAATCCGGGCGTGCAGGGCTTTTCGCCCCAAGGCCGGCTGACCATCAAAGGACGCTGATGGCAGAAGTCATGGCTCATCATGTTCTACTGGCTATTTGAATCAGGGGTTTGCAACTACTTTCCGACCACCATGACCACTACCTTTTCGGCCCGGCAACTGACTACTGACGCCCTCTTCGTGGTGCAGCTGTGCTTTACGTTTATTTTTGGCGGCAGCCAATTCTACCGCATGCTCACCACTCAGCAGGGGGTGAATCTCAGCTGGTTCCTTTGTTGGCTGATATTCCTGTTGCTGAATCTCTTTCTGACCATCCGGGCCCACCAGAATCAGCCCAGCCGGGTCACCCTGCAGACCGTCCTGAGTTACGCCGCCTGGACCCTGGTCGTGGCCGCCGACCTGGCGGTGATGTTATGGAAAGGCACCCACGTCTGGGGGAGGACCGATACCATCACCATCTTCATCGTGGGCCTGGGGGTTGCCCTGACCCTGGCCCTGGGCTCCCGCCTGAGACTGGGCATCGTTGACCCCATGGTCAAGGGTTGGCTGGCGGTGTTTTTCAAGGCCATCCCCCAACTGGCCCTGGCCTATAAAATCTACCTGAAAGGCGGTGCTGGCCTGGCCGCCGCGGCGGTGATCACCGGCCATATCACCATCCTGGCTCGCCTGGGCCAACTCTGGTTTTCCATCAAAGAGGCTGGCTGGGACCGGAATCGCCGCGGCTCGGCCCTGAGTGAACTGGCTAACGAGGGCAGTTGGCTGATTGCCACCCTGGTCTGGCTGGGGCGCTGATGAGTTGCGCAGAGTTTTTGCATGCTTACCAGTTTGACCTGAGAACATGAGGCTTTTTTAAAAAACTTCGCAGGAAACCAAGCCCTTCATGAAAGACACCACTCGCCGGCGTAGGTCCTTGCGGGGCCTTGCACTTCTGCTGGTCGCCTTCATGGCCGGCGGCGCGGTCTACCTGGAAAGGGCCTCCCGCTTCGAGCCTGCGGCCCTGAAACCGGTCCCCGGTCCCCTGGTGCTGGACCGCCAGGGCCAAATTTTGCGCCTCGCCCCCGGTCCCCAGGGCCAAAGAATGGTGAAGCTGCCGCAGGGCCAGATCTCGAAACTCGTGGCCCAGGCCTTTATCGCCGCGGAGGACCAGCGCTTCTGGCATCACCCCGGCATGGACGTTACCGCAATAATCAGGGCCGCGGGCCAGAACCTGGCAGCCGGCCATGTCATCTCGGGCGCCTCCACCCTCACCATGCAACTGGCCCGCCTGGCCTATCCTGGTCCCCGCACCTATGGCCGCAAGCTCGTGGAAGTGCTCCGCAGCCTGAGAATTGAGGCGACCCTCACCAAAGAGGAAATTTTGCGGGCTTACCTGGACCGGGTGCCCCTGGGGGGAAATCTCCTAGGGGTGGAAACCGCGTCCCTGGCCTATTTCGACAAGCCGGCCGCCGAACTCACCAGTGCTGAGGCGGCGCTTTTGGCCGCCCTGGCCAAGGCGCCCACGGCTTTGCGTCCCACCGGGCCCCGGAGTGCCCGGCTGGTGGCCCGGCAACGCTGGGTGCTGGCGCGCCTGGCCCGGCTGGGCTTTCTCACCTGCGAGGAGCTGTATGCCTCCTTGAAAGAGCCCCTGGTTTTTCAGGGCGCGGGCCGGGGCGTCCCCATCCTGCCGTTCCGGGCGCCCCACTTTGTCCAGGTCGTCCTCTCCCGGGGGAAAAAATCCGCGCCTGACGGGGGCCGCCTGGCCACCACCCTGGATCTGGCCCTGGAGCGGCGGGTGGAAGCGGTGGTGCGTTCCCATCGGGCCCAACTGCAAAGGGCCGGGGCCTCCCAGGCCGCCGCGGTGGTGGTGGACAGCCGCACCCTGGAAGTCCTGGCCCTGGTGGGCTCTTACCAGTATGGCCCCCGGGACCAGGGTTTCAACAATGGCGCCGTGGCCCAGCGTTCCCCCGGTTCCACCCTGAAACCCTTCCTCTATGCCGAGGCCCTGGACCAGGGCTTTACCTCGGCCGCAGTCCTGGAGGACGTGGAGCGGCGCTACCGCACCCCTAAAGGGGAGTTTCTCCCGGCCAACTTCGACCGTTCCAGCCACGGTCCGGTGTCCTTCCGGGAAGCCCTGGGGAACTCGCTGAATCTCTCGGCCGTCAACCTCCTCAACCAGGTGGGGCCCCAGGCCTACTATGACACCCTGATGAAGCTTAACCTCATCAACCATCCGGAGCGGGGCCCCGAGCACTATGGCCTGGGGTTGGTGGTGGGAAACCCCGAAGTCACCCTCCTCCAGATGGCCGCGGCTTACGCCTCCTTGGCCAATGGCGGCGTTTACCGGCCCTTGCGTTTGACGCCGGGGGAATCCCTGGACCCCGGCATCCAGGTTTTTTCCCCGCAAGCTGCCTATATCATCAGCGACATCCTGGCCGACCCCCTGGCCCGGGGCCGGATTTTCGGGGCCTCCCAGGCCATGAACCCTGTCTACCGCCTGGCCCTCAAGACCGGTACCAGCACCCACTACCGGGACTGCTGGTGCGTAGGCTATTCCCCCGAATTTACCATCGCCGTCTGGGTGGGGAATTTCAACGGTCAGGCCACCGCCATGCTGAGCGGCGCCAGCGCCGCGGCGCCTATTTTGGCTGACCTGATCCGGGAGGTCTATGCCGGCAGCCCGCCCCGGGATTTTCCCCGCCCGCAGGGGATCGTCAGCCGTACGGTCTGCGCCTTCTCTGGGCTGGTGCCGGGCCCGGGCTGCGTCCATCAGCGGCAGGAACTCTTCATCGCCGGTACCGAACCCACCCAGGTCTGCACCTACCACCAACCCCATGAGCCTTGGCACCGCATGCCCCCCGCTTTCGCCGGCTGGCTGAACCAGCGCCACGGCAAGGGTGGGGAGGGCCGCTTCCGCCTGGCTGGCTTCCCCCTGGATTTGGACCGGGTGTTTCCCCCCGCCGGACCGGTAACCCAGAGCGAGGTTCACCCCCTGGCGCCTCATGGCAAGGTCTCCCTGGGCCTGGCTGCCACCGGCGGAAACTGGCAGAGGCCCATCCTGCCCGCCCCGGGCCAGGCCCCCTTGATCAGCATCGCCTACCCCTTCAACGGCGACCGCTTCCTGTTGCTGGCCGGGGCCGAATCACTGCGCCTCACCCTGAAGGCCGACTGCCGGCTGCCTTTTCCGGCCATTACCTGGTTTGTGAACGGCCAGGAGCAGGCCGCCACCGGCCCGCCCTATGAACTTACCTTGGACCTGGGACGGGGCCGCCACCGCCTCATGGCCGTGGGTCCTGACGGCAGAGGGGATGCGGTCATAATATCGGTGGAATAGCTGAGAAGAGCAGACCTCAGGAGATCAAGAGGTGAGGGGAAGGGGATGGTCGGCGGCTTTTTCTGCAAGTCGGCGAAACTTTTCGGCGTAACGATGATTAACCTTATAATCAGGAGAGGCCAGACCGGATTTAATCAAATAAGCATTAATAAAAATCTTGTTTTTTAAATAGACATAACCGGACACTAAGCCATTCCTGGCAATTTCTCGAGTTTCCTTTAGTATTACAGCTTTCCCCATCACATAATCCTGCAAATATTTTCTTGTTTCATCTCTTCTATCCACAAGCACGCCTAAGAAATTTACCAACTTGCCGTTGTTTAGCAGGATTGTCTTTTCATCTGGTATATCGATAACCTTATGAACATCCTGTAAGTTATTTTGATAATTCGCTGATTCCGTGAGAACTTGTGAATCTTGAATACGAGGCTTGTAATCTATCAATGGCACTTCAAGAAGCTGCTTCTCCCTTTGCCGTATATGTACCTGTTTAAAAAGGTGCTGCGTGCCTTTCAAACCTATTTTTTCTCTGACAGTATTCTCAAAAGTATCATTTATTTCATAACCTATGGCGTTTCTGTCCAGGTCCAGGGCAGCTTTGACCGTGGTGCCGCTCCCCAGGAAGGGATCCAGCACTGTCTCCCACACAAAAGTGAACATGCGAATCAAGCGCCGGGGCAGTTCTTCAGGAAACATGGCCTCGTGGCCCAACTGCCTGGCGCCGCCGAAGTGCCAGTGCCCGGAGAAATATTCTTTCCACTCTTCTTTGGTGAGTTTAGAGGCCTCCTTGACTTCTTTGGCGACCTTTTTCGCCGGTCCCGGTTTCTTCAAAATCAAAATGAATTCATAGTCGATCTCCACCAGGCCGTTGGGCGGATAAGGGTAGGAGCCCATGATGGTGGCTCCGCCGGTGGTGTTCATGGTGGTCTTTTTCTGCCAGATGATGGCCCCCATAAAATCGAAGCCGAGCTCCTCTCCCTGGCCGATGATTTCGGCATGCAGGGGTATGATTTTGTAGCGCCCATACACGGCCGCCCGGGCGAATTGATCGCCCACGTTGACACACAAGCGACCCCCCGGCCGCAGCACCCGGAAGCACTCCCGCCAAACCCGGTAAAGGTCCCTCAAATAGTCATGAAGACTCTGGCCATAGCCGATCTGGCCGGCAACGCCATAATCCTTGAGGTGCCAGTAGGGCGGCGAGGTCACCACCAGGTCCACCGACCCGTCCGCCACCTCGCCCATCAACCGGCTATCGCCAAGAATGATCTTCGCCCAGTTGTCCATGAATGTCGTGTTGCTTTTTGGGGGAAGGGCTAAGGACCGCAGGCCCTTACTCCCTCCCCCAAAAGATATATCTCCAGTTGGAGAGAGGCGGAGTTGCACTCCTCTGGCCCTCCCCCCAATCACTTACTTTGCCAAGTATCTCAAACTCTGGCGGAGGAGGTCTTCCAGGGCGTGGGCGCCTTGGGCCTGGACCTTGTCCAGGGCCTTTTCCGCCAGGTTTTTAGCGTAGCCCAGGTTCAGGAGGGCCGACAGGGCATCCTGGCGTTCCCGTTCCTGGGGGGCGGGACCACGGGCCGGGGTGGTGGCGGTCAGCCGGTCTTTCAGTTCCAGGGTAATGCGCTCGGCGGATTTGCGTCCCAACCCGGGAATGCTGGCCAGGCGCTTGGCGTCGTTTCCGGCCACGGCCTGGCGGAATTCCTCAGGGGAGATGCCGCTTAAAATGTTCAGGGCAGTGCGGGCCCCGATGCGGGGAATGCTGAGAAGTTCCAAAAAAAGATCTTTTTCGTCCCGATCGGCAAAGCCGTAAAGCTGCAGGGCGTCATCCTGGATCCGGGTGTGGATGTGCAGGGCCACCAGTCCCGGGGGATCGGGAACGGCGTAAAAAGTGTTGAGAGAGATGAAGACCTGGTAACCCACCCCGCCCACTTTGATCAGCACCATCCCGGGGATTTTGGCGAGGATTTCACCCTCTAAAAAGCCGATCATATGGCGGGGCCCAACCGGCTGTGAAAATAATGGCAAACCCCCACCGCCAAGGCGTCGGCCGCGTGTTCACTATCCACCGTCAGACCCAGGAGGTTTTCCACCATCATTTTTACCTGGACCTTGGTGGCCTGGCCGTAACCCACCACCGCTTTTTTCACCGTCAGCGGCGGGTAGAGATGAATGGGCACCCCGGCCTGGGTGGCGGCCAGCAGCACCACCCCCCGGACCTGTCCCAGGATAAAGGCGGTTTGGACGTTTATCGCCAGAAACATATCCTCCAGGGCCAGGGAGTGGGGACGATGCTCTTGCAGGAGCGCCGCGAGGCCGTCATAAATTTGACACAGGCGCAGTTCCAGGGGAGCCGTGCGTTTGGCCGCGATCTGACCGTGGGCCAGATGATTCAATCGGCCTTCTTCCCCCCGGATCACCCCGAAGCCGGTGTGCCGGGAGCCCGGGTCCACCCCTATCACCACCTGGGTCATAGTAGAGCCTCGAGGATTTTGTCGGGGATGTCGAAGTTGGCGAAGACGTTATTTACGTCATCATGGTCTTCTATGGATTCCACCAGCTTTAAGATGGTTTGCGCCCGGGTTTCTTCAGAGATGGCCACGGTGGTTTTGGGGCGCAGCTGCAATTCGGCCAGGATCGGCTCGAAACCCTGGGCCTCCAGGGCCTCTTTGACTTCTATAAAGGCAGCCGGGTCGGTGAGTACCTCGATTTGACTCTCGCTGGTTTGCAGGTCTTCGGCGCCGCTTTCCAGGGCCGCTTCGAGCAGTTCATCTTCTTTCACCGCGGCCTGGTCAAAGACGATGACCCCCTTTTTGTCGAACATCCAGGAGACGCAACCCGGCTCACCCATGCTGCCGCCGTACTTGGTGAAGAGATGGCGCAGGTCGGAGACGGTGCGGTTCTTGTTGTCGGTGAGGGAGTCCACCATGATGGCCACGCCCTCGGGGCCGTAACCCTCGTAAATCACTTCTTCTAGATTACTGCCGCCGCTTTCCCCGGCCCCCTTGGCAATGGCCCGCTGGATATTGTCCTTGGGCATATTTTCTTGCTTGGCGGCAGCAATGGCGGCCCTGAGCCTCGGGTTGCCCTCCGGGTCGCCCCCTCCCAGGCGAGCGGCGACGGCGATTTCCTTGACCAATTTACCGAAGATTTTTCCCCGCTTGGCATCTTCGGCTCCTTTTTTGCGCTTGATGGTGCTCCACTTGGAATGGCCCGACATGGTGCTTCATCCTCCTTAGACCAAGACTATCGAAGCGGCTGAGCTTTTCGACCGGTGACCTCACTTTGTTTGCCGAGGCCGAGAAGATAATATTCTTTGCTGGCTGGTCGTGAGCCCGCCGGTTTGATGCGGTGGCAATGCTTGAAGGCCTTTTTCAGTTGGGCCACCAGAACAGCGGTGTCCGGGCCTTCGAAGATTTTTACCAGGAAATGGCCTCCCGGGGCCAGGAATTCCTGAGCCGTCTCCCAGGCCCGCTGGGCCAACTCCAGAGAACGCTGCTGGTCTACCCCTTTGATGCCACTGGTCCTGGGTGCCAAATCACTGACGATCACTTCAAAGTAAGGACTTTGAGACCGGATGGCCTCGAAGTCTAGACTTAAGACATCGCCGGCAATAAAGTATAGGGGATGGGCCAGGGGAACCTGCGGTGCCTCGAGGTCCACGCCCAGAACCAGACCCTCCGGCCCGACGCGCCCGGCGATGTACTGCAACCAGGAACCGGGTGTGCAGCCCAGGTCTAGGACCCGCTGCCCCCGCCGGAACAGCCGGTATTTTTCATCAATGGCTTTCAGCTTATAGATGGCTCGGGACACGAAGCCTTCGGCCCGAGCCTGGAGCCTGTATGCATCGTTCACCCCGGGGCGGGGCATGGTTCTCCAATTCCTATCTTATCAAATTAATTGACTTTCTTTTAACATAGGATGCCCGCCAGAGCAATAGAAATCCCCGGCCCGCTCGCCCCGTCAATATATTGACGAAAAAGCCAAACTTTGACGGCTAAAACCCATACTTTGCCCTGGCCGTAGTTAAATCTATCCATAACATGCTGGAATAATGATGTTTATAGTTTTCCCCGAGGCTGGCACGCTCATTGCTTCCTCTCAGGCTAAACCTAAACTCGGAGCAGGAATGGCCAAGGAAAAACCCCAAGAGACAGAAGCCGCGCTTCCCCCCGAAAACGCCAAGCCCAAGGGCAAGTTCAAAAAGATCCTGATCCTGGCCTTGGTCGGGCTTTTGTTTGTTGGGGGGGGCCTGGTGGCTTATATCCTGATGAGCGATGACCCCCCAGTGGGCAAGGAAGCTCAAGCAAGTCAGACTACCCCGAAAAACTCGGTTACCATGCCCCTGGAACCTTTCCTGGTGAACCTGGCCGACAGGGAAAGCCGTCGCTACCTGAAGTTAAAGGTGGAACTGGAAGTTGACAGTGAGGGGACCGCCAAGGAGCTGGAGAAGTCGCTGCCCCGCATCAGGGACGCCCTCATCCTGCTCCTGAGCAGCAAGACTTACCTGGACCTCTCCACATACGAAGGAAAACAACAATTAAAACAGGAAATTAAGAAAAGAGTTACCGCTCTTCCAGGCGGCAGCAAGGTGAGCGAGGTTTTTTTCACCGAGTTTGTGGCCCAATAGGCGCAAAAGATGTCCAAAGTTCTCTCCCAGGAAGAAGTTGATGCCCTCTTGAAGGGCTTGGTTGATGGAGAAATCGAGGTTGAGGCCAGCCAGGGAGACCTTGGGCCTGGCATCACCAACTATGACTTCACCTCCCAGGAGCGTATCATCCGGGGCCGCATGCCCACCATGGAGGTGATCAATGAGCACTTTGCCCGGGCCTTTCGCATCTCCCTGTCCATGATCCTGCGCCGCACCGTCGACATCCAGACCAACTTTGTGCAGATGCTGAAATTTGGGGAATTTCTGAGATCGTTGCCTCTGCCCAGCAGTTTCAACATTTATAAAATGGACCCTCTTCGGGGTCAAAGTCTCATGGTGGTGGACAGTAAGCTGGTTTTCGCTCTCGTCGAATGTTTCCTCGGGGGTAGTGCCAGAACCCGTTTCAAAATCGAAGGCCGGGATTTCACCAGTATTGAACGAAGACTCATCCAGAAGGTCGTGATAATGGCCTTTCAGGACCTGGAAAAGGCCTGGGCGCCGGTGCACCCCGTCAAGATGAATCTGGTGCGGGTGGAGATCAACCCGATGTTTGTTGGTGTCGCCACCCCCAACGACATTATGGTGATTAGTAAATTCCAGATAGAAATGGAACAGACCGAGGGCTTCATTACTGTTTGTATGCCGTATGCCACCATCGAGCCCATTAAGGGCAAACTCTATTCAGGGTTTCAAAGCGAGCAATTGGAACAGGACAATCGCTGGATTTCCCGCATCCAGGACCAACTCAGGGATATGGAAGTGGAAGTGGTGGTGGAACTGGCCTCCACGAAGATGCGGGCCGAGGAAATCCTGGATTTAGCGGCAGGAGATATCATCCTGTTCAACAAGAGGGTGAATGACTCTCTTTTAGGCAAGGTGGAAGGTATCCCGAAATTCTTGGGCCACGCCGGACAGATTCACAATGCCAAGGCCTTTAAGGTCCAGAGGATGCTTCACCCGCAACCCTAACAAGAAACCAGGTCGGAGGATAACCATCGCATGGTTATGACGAACAACCCTCAAGCTGTTGAGGATTTTGACTGGGAGAAGGCTCCCGAAGAAGAGCCCGCCTCTCCAGGAGCCGAGTCTCCCGAAGCGGCGAAGGTTTCTGAAAGTGTGGCTTCGGCCCCCCAGGAGAGGAAGGGGAAGTCTTCGAGCATGGAGCTTCTTCTGGATATCCCCCTGGAGATCACCGCCGAGTTGGGCCGCACTCGCATGATCATTAATGATCTCCTCCAGTTAGGTCAGGGTTCGGTTATCGAGCTGAACAAGTTGGCAGGGGAACCGCTGGAAATCCTGGTGAATCAAAAACTTATCGCCCGGGGGGAAGTGGTGGTGGTCAATGATAAATTCGGCATCCGTCTTACGGATATCATCAGTCCCTTGGAACGCATCAAGCAATTAGGATAACAACAACATGCTTTGGTTCGGGAACTGGCTTACCTATTTTTCTCTGGCAGTGTCTACCGAGGGGCCCTCAACCCTTCAGCCCCTGACCGCGCCAGATTTTCCCTTCTGGCCTTATTTGATCAAGATCCTCACTATCTTAAGCGCCATGGTCGGCGTTCTGCTCCTGGCCCTGTCCGTATGGAAGCGATTGGCTCCCAAGTACCAGCGTCATCCGGCTCTCATCCAGGTTTTGGCCACTCATTACTTGGCTCCCAAGCAGGCCTTGATCCTGGTGGCCGTCGAGGAAAAGACCTTTTTATTGGCAAGTTCTGCCAGCAATCTGAACGTTATCCCTTTGTCCCAGGGAAAAGCCGGGGTGGTGGCGGAGCCGTTGTCACCTCCCAATGATGCAGGAATTTAAAAGGGAACCTTAATGTACCAGAGGGGCTTTGCTCTCATATTTGCCGCCTTCCTCACCCTGGGGGCAACCAGACCTGCCTGGGCCGCCGCTCCCTGGGGTCTCGATCAGGCTCTGGCCCCCGAGCGTCTGAGCTCCTCTCTTACCATCTTTCTCTTTATCACGGCCTTGTCTCTGGCCCCCGCCCTGGTCGTCATGGTCACCTCCTTCACCCGCCTGGTGGTGGTTTTTTCTTTCTTGCGCCATGCCTTGGGGACCCAGACGATGCCTCCCAACCAGGTCCTGATCGCCCTTTCCCTCTTCCTCACGGTTTTTATCATGTCCCCTGTGTGGCAACAGATCAAAACAGCAGCGGTGCAGCCCTATGTAGACCAGAAACTTACAGGCGAAGAGGCCATCGAGCGCGGCCTCCAGCCTTTGAAGACCTTTATGGTCAACCAGACCCGGGAGAAGGATCTGGCCCTGTTCCTCTCCATCACGAAGGCCCCTCGACCCAAGAATGTTCAGGATATTCCGGTTTCAGCAGTGGTTCCTGCCTTCATGATCAGCGAGTTGCGCACGGCTTTTGAGATTGGCTTCTTGCTCTTTCTGCCTTTTCTCATCATTGACATGGTAGTGGCTTCTGTCCTCCTGTCCATGGGTATGATGATGTTACCCCCGGTCATGATCTCCCTGGTATTCAAGGTGCTCCTCTTTGTTATGGTGGATGGTTGGAACCTGCTGGTGGGTTCTTTGGTGAGGAGTTTTCATTAAGGAAAGTTATGGAGGCGAGTCCCGCATGACTCCTGAACTCGTGGTGGAACTGGCTCAAAAGGCCATCAAGGTGACCCTGTTGGTGTCCTTGCCCATTTTAGGCATCGGCCTCGTAGTGGGAGTGCTGATAAGTCTCCTCCAGGCCGCTACTCAAATTCAGGAAATGACCCTGACCTTTGTGCCCAAAATTCTCAGCATCTTTATCGGACTCTTGCTGCTTCTGCCCTGGATCATGCATCAACTCACCGGATTTACCCTGGAGATTATGAATAATCTACCCAATTACACTCGCTGACGAGTTGTGCCATGAATAATCTCATTCTCCTCTATCAGAATTTCCTTCTGGTGAGCCTCCGGGCTGGCTGTCTTCTCTATTTCTGCCCTCCGTGGGACAGCACTTACATCCCTGCGATAGTACGGGTTTTCTCGATTTTAGGCCTGTCTTTGGCCCTCACTCCCATAGTCGCCCCTTATTTGCCACCGTTTCCGGCCACTTGGAGCGCAGGTCTCTTCTTAGTAATGAGGGAGCTTCTTATTGGCTTGGGGTGCGGGTTGGCCTTCCGTTTCCTGTTCGCCGGTGTGGAAATGGCGGGCAATCTGGTGGCCACCCAGATGGGTTTTGGCATGGCCACCTTGCTTGACCCTCAAACCCAGGCGCAGAATACTATCCTGGCGGAAATGCTGGTATTGTTGGCTACCCTCATTTTCCTGGCCATGAATTGCCACCACGCCTTTTTACGCTTATTGGCCCGGAGTTTTCAGGACGTTCCGCTAGCGGCCAGCATTACTCTCCCGCCCAGTCTTTTTGCCTATGTTCCTAATCTGGGAAGCCTCATATTCAGTCTGGCGGTGCAACTGTTGGCGCCAGTCTTGGCCTTGCTATTTTTAACCCAGTTGGCATTGGGCTTGGTGGCCCGTGCTGTGCCTCAAATCCAGATAATGATGGTAAGCTTCCCCCTCACCATTGCCCTGGGTCTCTTTTTCTTCTCCCTGACTTTAATGGTGGCGGGACCGGCCCTGGTGGACCAGTTTATAACTCTCCAGATGCCCCTGGCGAACATTATCAGGGCTTGGGAGGATTAAGATATGGCGGATGAGGCCTACCAAGACCGTACTGAGGAGCCTACTCCTAAGCGACGTTCCGAGGCCCGGAAAAAAGGCCAGGTGGCGCGCAGCCGGGACCTCTCTTCCTCGCTGGTCCTCATTACCGGCCTGGGGGTATTGTCTCTTTGGGGCTCCTCTATGGGAACGAAAAGTGCTGCCATAGTCCGGGCTTCCCTGGAGGGGCTACGACCGGGCCTGGTTACTCCTGCGCACCTTCCAGCCCTCTTCCTGAATTACGGCTTGGCTTTGGGTCATATTTTAGCCCCCCTTTGGCTCGTCCTGGTGGTTACTGCCATACTGGCCAATTATATTCAAGGCGGCTGGATTTTCTCTACCAGCCGGATGACTCCTGATCTCAGCAAACTCCAGTTCTTTGGTGGTCTCAAGCGCCTTTTCTCCGGGACTTCCCTGGTGGAGCTGGCCAAGTCTTTGGCCAAGGTCAGCTTCATCGGCCTGGTGGTGTATTATTTTTTGAAAAGCCGCCTCATGGAGCTGTTCCCCCTGGTACATCAGGATATCGGCCAGCTTCTTTCCTATTTGAGATCCACCTCACTCCAATTATCCTGGCGGGTCGTCTTCCTGCTCCTGTTCCTGGGCGTCTTGGACTACTTCTACCAGCGCTATAAATTTAACAAGAACCTGCGCATGACCAAACAGGAGGTCAAGGATGAGATGCGCCAGGTAGAGGGGGACCCGCGGGTGAAAGCCCGCCTCAAGAGTCTCATGCGTCAGCTTGCCTCCCGGCGCATGATGGCGGCAGTGCCCCAGGCCGACGTGGTAGTCACCACCCCGACTCACCTGGCCGTGGCTCTGAAGTATGACAGCTCTAGCATGGTCGCTCCTCAAGTGGTGGCCAAAGGCCGGGGCTTTGTAGCCCTGAAGATCATGCCCCTGGCCCGGGAAGCTGGAGTTCCCCGGGTGGAAAACCGGGAATTGGCCCGGAGTCTTTTCCGCCTGATAGAGCTCAAGGCTGCCGCTGGAGGTGCGCGGTGACTGCGGTAGCTCCTCCGGCCCCCACCTCCTTCCGGCAAGGCCTCGGCGTCAATAAGGGAGAGCTCTCTGTAGCCCTGGGGGTGATTATCATCCTTTTGGTGATGATATTTCCCCTGCCGAGTCTTCTCCTGGACCTGTTCTTGAGCTTTAATCTCACCTTCTCCTTGATGGTGCTTCTCCTGTCTTTGTACACCATCAAGCCCATCGAGTTCTTTACTTTTCCCTCCCTCCTCCTGGTCACGACTCTTTTCCGCCTGTCCTTGGGGGTGGCCTCCACCCGCCTCATACTTCTGCATGGATGGGAAGGATTGGAAGCTGCCGGCCGGGTAATCCAGTCCTTCGGTAACTTCGTGGTGGGCGGGAACCTTGTGGTAGGCGGCATCATCTTTGTCATCCTGTTCATCATCAATTTTGTCGTCATCATTAAAGGTTCCACCCGTATTGCCGAAGTGGCCGCCCGCTTCACCCTGGACGCCATGCCGGGAAAGCAGATGAGCATCGATGCCGACCTCAACGCCGGTTATATCGACGATCAGGAAGCTCGGCGCCGGCGTGCCAATCTGGCCCGGGAGGGTGAGTTCTATGGGGCCATGGACGGGGCCAGCAAATTCGTCCGTGGCGAAGCCATGGCGGGAATCCTGATCATGGCCATCAACATCGTGGGCGGGCTCATTATCGGTGTGCTACAGCATGGCCTCTCACTTGCCGAGGCGGCCCAAAATTTTACCTTGCTTACCATCGGGGAAGGCCTGGTAAACCAGATCCCAAGTCTCTTTGTCTCCACTTCCGCCGGCTTAGTCGTCAGCAAGGCTGCTTCCGAGGCCAGCCTGGGAGAGGAATACGCTGCCCAGTTCACTCTGAAACCGCAAGCGGTGAGCGTGGCAGCTGCCATTATCTTCTTGCTGGGTATGGTGCCGGGACTGCCGCACCTGCCGTTTTTCGCCCTCTCGATCCTTACGGGAGGCTTGGCCTATGCAGTTCACCGGGCCCGGGAAAAAGAACTTCTAGAACAGGCCAAGGCCAAGGAGCTTCCTTCCCGGCCTCGAGAAGCTGACCCCATGGAAAACTTGCCCTCCCTGGACCTCCTGGAACTGGAGGTTGGTTATGGGCTCATACCCTTGGTCGACGAAGAGCAGGACGGGGAGCTTTTAGAGCGCATCCGGGCCCTCCGTCGTCAATTTGCTCAGGAAATGGGCGTGGTGATTCCCCCCATCCATATCCGGGACAATCTGCGGCTGAAACCAGGGGGTTACGCCATCCTCGTCAAAGGGGTGGAGATAACCCGGGGCGACCTGATGGTGAGCTATCTCCTCGCTCTCCACCCAGGGGAAACCCTCCGGCAAATAGAAGGCATTCCCACACGGGAGCCCACCTTCAACCTCCCGGCCATGTGGATACCTACTTTACGCAAAGAGGAAGCTCAACATCTGGGCTACACCGTGGTTAACCTGGCCAGTGTCATCGCCACCCACCTCTCCGAGGTCATGAGAAGCAATTGCGATGAACTCTTGGGCCGGCAGGAGGTGCAAAAACTCCTGGATCGCCTGACCAGAACCCATCCCAAGGTGGTGGAGGAGTTGGTTCCAGGCACCCTGTCATTGGGAGTAATCCAGAAAGTCCTCCAAAATCTATTACGGGAGCGGGTTTCCATCCGCGACTTACTCACCGTCATGGAAACCCTGGCGGACTACGGGACTTACACCAAGGACCCGGATGTTCTGACGGAATATGTGCGCCAACGCCTGGGAAGGGCCCTGAGCAAGAGCCTGGAATCTCCCGATCATAAAATTCTGGTTTACTCCCTGGATCCCTTTATCGAGGACCTTATTAAGGACAGCCTGCAGAAAACTGAATATGGGGTATACCTGGCCATGGCTCCTGAAACTGCTGAGGAAATTGTCCAGGCTCTCAAGGTAGCTGTAGATAAGTCTGGGGCCCAGAACCTTCAACCTGCCGTAGTTTGTTCCCCCACTGTTCGGCGTCACCTGCGGCGTCTGGTGGAGCGGCATCTTCCCAGTCTTTGGGTCTTGTCACCCCATGAACTGGTAACTGAAGCCCAGATCCAATCCCTGGGAGTGGTGGGTTTAGGCCATGAAGCTTAAAACTTATGTAGCCCGTGACCCGCAAGAGGCCCTGGCCCAGGTAAAAAAAGACCTGGGGCCGGAGGCGGTCATTTTATCCACCCAATCTCGCCGTTATCCCACGTCGGGGGCGAGGCGGCCCGAACACCGGCGAGTGGAGGTTACTGCAGCCGCGCATCAAGCCGTCGCCCTTGATTCCCTCGACGACTTCCAGCCCTGGTCCCCGGGCCCTGTTGGCTCCAGGCTACCTTCCACAGACCTCAAAGAAGAACTGGAAGAGATGAAAGCACTCTTAAAGCAGTGGTTGGGTGAATACGGTCCTCCCTCCTGGCTTGCTCCCTACCAGGATCTCACCATGCTATTTCATGCCCTGACGCGTGCCGGCATCCATGATCAGATTATGCGCCGGTGGCTTGAGAAGGTCAGGACTTCGCTTACGGACGAAAACAATGGATCCAACAAAAACCTCAAGGAATGGTCCTTGCGGCAGCTCATGCAAGAAGTCTCAGTGGTTGACCCTTGGAAGCTTCCGATCAAGGGGCCCCGCAAGTGGACCTTCCTCGGTTCCACCGGCGTAGGGAAAACCATCACCATTGCCAAGCTTGCCATTCAAGCGGCCTTCATGAGAAAAAACCGCGTTGGGCTGATTTCTCTGGACAACGTGCGCCTGGGAGGACAAGAGCATTTGGCCGCCTATGCCCGCATTAGTGGATTGCCTCTGGCCACCGCTCAAACTCGGAGTGAACTGGCTGAGGCTCTCACAAAAATGGTCGACCTGGATCTCATCCTGATAGACACCCCTGGGTGCAACCCTTGCGATCCGGGGCTGCTCCTGGAAATGCGTCAGCTTTTCGGGGACCTGCCGGGATTAGAGCACCATCTCGTGGTGAGCACCACTGCGGCAGAAGGCAATCTCACCGATGCCTTCCAAGGGTTCAGTGTGATGCCACTAACCTCTTGCATCGTCACTAAAGTGGATGAAGGTCGGGATATCGTAGGAGTATTCAACCAGCTTTGTAAAAGTCGGATAGCCATTTCTTACTACACCACCGGGCAGAGGGTCCCGGAAGATCTTGAACTGGCCAACCAGAAGCTTCTTGCCGGACTCTTACTCAAGCCCCATTATCGCCAAAGGTTTCAGAGGTAACGCGGGATGAACCAATGCGGTTTAGAAAAAATTGATGATTTGACCCATGCCGGTCCTTCTCTCGGGTCAATGCGTCCTCGTAACTTGAGGGTCATTACGGTGACTTCCGGCAAAGGTGGCGTAGGCAAGTCGAATATTGTCGTCAACCTGGGAATGGCCTTTGCCAGGATGGGTCAAAAGGTACTCTTGATCGATGCCGATCTCGGTTTGGCTAACCTGGATATACTTCTGGGATTGAGCCCACGCTTCACCATCCATGACCTTCTGTCCCTGCGCCGCACTCTCTCCGAGGTCTTGCTGGAAGGACCTGAGGGCATCAAGATCCTGCCTGCTTCCTCCGGCATTCCTGAATTGGCGGATCTGGACAAGCATCAGAAGATGTTTCTCCTCAATGAGTTGGATGAATACTCGGAGAACATCGATGTGGTCCTGATCGACACTGGTGCGGGCATCTCTCGCAACGTCCTGTTTTTTAACATAGCGGCCATGGAGCGCATCGTAGTGGCCAATAATGAGCCTACTTCCACTACCGATGCCTATGCCCTCATAAAAATATTGGCCAGCAAGCATGGCGAGAATCATTACAAGCTGCTAGTCAATGGCCTATCAAAGCCTCAAGAAGGCGAGATGGTTTACCGGACTATGTTAAGGGTGACCGAGCGCTTCCTGGGGAAAGGAATTTCGCTGGAATACTTGGGGGTAATTCCTTATGACGAGGCCATCCCTAGGGCGGTTCTGAAACAACAACCGGCCTTGTCCCTTTTCCCCCGGGCTAAAGTCAGCCAGTGCTTCACCAGCTTGGCTAAAAGGCTCTGGGATTCGTCTGCCCCAACCGAGATGGGGAGCAATATCAAATTTTTTTGGCGTCGCCTTTTGCAATATCAGTTTTAAGAGTCAGGGGAGAATGGTGATGATGAAAAAGCAAGCTTTAGCTCAGGCTCAGTTAACACCGGTTCAGGAACATTGGCCGGAAAGAGTGGATTCTCTTTGGCAGGAACAAATGGTGATGCAATATGCTCCGTTGATCAAGTATATCGCCAGCCGTCTGGCCTTGCGCCTGCCTTCCCACATTTCTCTGGATGATCTCATCAGCAGCGGCATTATTGGCCTGATTGATGCCATCCACAAGTTCGACCCCGGTAAGAGTATCAGCTTCAAAACCTATGCTGAATTCCGCATCAAAGGAGCCATCCTGGATGAATTGCGGAGCTTGGACTGGATTCCCCGGTCGGTGCGCAAAAAATCCCACGTCCTGGAAAAAACCTATGCTGAACTTGAGAAAAATCTGGGTCGGCCGGCGGAACCGGAGGAAGTCTGCGATGCCCTGGGTATAGAGATGGAGGAGTTCTATCAGTTGTTGGACGAAACCAAATCCGTCTCCCTGGTGGACCTCGAAGGCGTCTGGAAGGCGGTGCGCAAGGGTCCTGATCTGCCGGATAACGAACTTCCTGAAATCCTCTTGGATGAAAAGGTTCGGGATCCCTTCCTGGCCCTCCATTTCGCCGAACTCCAAGATATCATGGTCAAGGCCATCGATGCTCTGCCTGACAAAGAGAAGCTCTTGATTTCTCTTTATTACTACGAAGAGCTCACCATGAAAGAAATCGGCCAAATCATGGGTTATACCGAATCACGAATCTCTCAATTGCACACCCAGGCCATGTTTCGCCTGAAGGGTAGACTCCGGGATTATTTCCCGGCCAAGGAGGAATAACAGTCGACTGGAGGTGACGTGAGATTAAACAACATCATATTCGTTTTTCTGATTTTCTTGGGGGCATTTGGGGCTTTTTCTGTCAGTGCCAACGCAACCCCTAGGGTGCCTGAGTCGACTCAGGGACAGGAGGAAATCGCCCATGGTGTTCCCTCGAATCAAGAGCAGAAGATCGTTCTGTCCCCGTTTTTCAGGCTCCAAAAAAGAGACTCCAATGTCTGGATAGAACGGATTCTTGTCACTTTTTTGATGGCGCGGCCGTTGGATGGTCTCAAATATGACCTTAACAATCCGGCTTTTCGGAAGGCGATATATGACTTGCTGCAATCTGAGGAACTGGGACGCGCTATCGAGTCTCAAGCTATGAATGCTTTGAATCGCCAGCTAGGAATGAATGTTGATGCTACCGTTCAGATAAGTCGCTCAGTTATCATTGTCCGTTAACTAGGGGTTATCTATGGAGAGTTTTGAT
>Ga0207862_1000053_pt1 | contig 27017 bp, 23 predicted proteins | sample LuqExpMetageno81_FD_187838 | JGI IMG/M metagenome (GOLD analysis project Ga0207862, IMG submission 187838) | Tropical forest soil microbial communities from Luquillo Experimental Forest, Puerto Rico - Sample 81 (SPAdes) | ecosystem: Environmental > Terrestrial > Soil > Tropical forest ... | reverse complement strand
CGATCTACATCATCGCGACCAATCCGTGCGACGTTCTAGCTTATGTCGTCTACGACCATCTGCGTCTACCGCGCGAACGCGTGATCAGCACCGGCACCGAACTCGACACGGCGCGGCTGCGAACTTTGCTCTCGGAACGGCTCGGTGTCGTCGCGCCCGCAATCTATGCGTACATGATCGGCGAGCACGGGGAGTCGGCGATCATCCACTGGTCCGGCGCGACCGTCTCCGGAATGCCGCTGGAAAGTTTCTTGAGCCGCACCGGCAAAGAATTGAGCGCCGCCAGCCGCGACCTCGTGCTCCGTTCAGTCGTCGAGTCCGCCAAGATGATCAAAGAGGGCAAGGGCGCGACGCACTACGGCATCGCGAGCGCGATCGCGCGGATCTGCCAGGCCATCCTGCACAACAGCGATTTGATCCTGTCGGTCGGCGTCGTGCACGCTGAGATCGAAGGCGTTCCCGACGTTTGCCTATCTCTGCCGAGCCTCGTCGACTCGCAAGGCGCGCGGCTCGTCGCGTATCCACTGCTGACCGCCGACGAGAGCGAGAGTTTGCGGAAAAGCGCTGAAGTCGTGAAGTCTGCGACGGATGCCATTCTCAATATGACGAAGGAGAAAACGGCAGCAGTAGCCTGACGCCGCGCCTCTCCGGGAGGATGTCATGACTGCGACAGTGACCGTTCCCACCAAATCGAAGCCCACGATCGGGTTTGCGGGACTGCAAAAGTTCGTCATTCCGATCGCGATCGGCGCCATCATCTGGTTCATCCCGGTACCCGAAGGCTTGAGCCCCAAAGCCTGGCATATGTTCGCAATATTCGTCGCGACGATTGCCGGCATCATCGCCGCGCCGCTGCCGATGTCTGCGGTCGCCTTGATCGGCGCAACCGTCGCCACGCTTCTTGGGGTCATCCCTTTCACAGCCGTCGTCGCTGCAACCGGCACCGACCTCGTATGGCTCGTGATCCTCGCCTTCTTCATCTCGCGCGGCGTGATCAAGAGCGGATTGGGTCGCCGCGTCGCGTTGATGTTCATGCGCGTGTTGGGTAAGCGCACGCTCGGGCTCGGCTACGGTCTTGCATTGACCGAATTGGTAATCGCTCCGGCGATGCCGAGCATCACGGCGCGGGCAGGCGGCGTCATGCTGCCGATCACGCGCGCCATTTCAGGGGTGCTTGGCAGCGAGCCCGACGAACAAACGCGCTCGAAGATCGGCCGCTATCTCATTCTCTGCGCATTCCATGCCAACATCATCACGGCGGGAATGTTCATCACCGCGATGGCGGGCAATCCGCTGACGGTCAAACTCGCCGCCGATCAGGGAGCAACCATTACGTGGCTCAGCTGGGCGGTCGCCGCGTTCGTTCCCGGAATATTGTGCCTCATCGCCATTCCGCCCGCCCTGATGTGGCTCGCGCCCCCGGAAATCCGTCACACGCCCGATGCTCCGGCGCTTGCCGAGCGCGAGCTTGCCGGAATGGGGCCGATGTCGCGGAATGAAATTCTGATGGCCGCGATATTCATCGGCCTTCTCGTCATCTGGGTGTTCGGCGGTCAGCTGAAGATCGGCGCGACGCTTGCCGCGGCGATCGGCGTTTCGGTCATGTTCGCGACGCGCGTGCTGACGTGGCAGGACGCGCTGGAGGAAAAGGCGGCTTGGGACACGATGATCTGGATAGGCCTGCTGATCATGCTCGCTTCCAAGCTCAATGAATACGGAATGGTTTCCTGGTTCGGAAAAGAGCTCGGGCCGAACCTCCAGGGCTTTCGCCTACTCACCATCTACGTCCTGGTCGCCGGCATATACTTTTACGTGCACTATTTCTTCGCGAGCGCGACAGCGCACATCAGCGCACTATTTCCCTTGTGCCTTGCGCTGATGATCGCCGCTGGCATCCCGCCCTTTGCGGGAGCGATCGCTTTGGGAGCGCTCAGCAATGTGTGCGGCTGCCTGACGCAATATGCGATCGGGTCCGGTCCGGTGATGTTCGGCGCAGGTTATGTGACGCAGGCCGAGTGGTGGAAAGTCGGCTTCATCATGAGCCTCATCTACCTGGCGATCTGGCTCTTCATTGGGCCGCTGTGGTGGATGGCGCTGGGCTACGTTTAGCGCACGACTGGCCGACAGTCCGACAGCCAATTCGAGGCGTAGCGAACGCGAATAACCCCTAGCGCGCGAGTTCGACGTCGGTCATCTCGATAACAATGCTCAGACCGGAATCGACGCGCAGAAACTTTTCCTGTCACGCTACGCCGCACCGTTCCCGTCTAGTGGCCGGTGAACACCAGCAGCTGGAACGGCATCAACAGCGCCTGGATACGCAACAGCAGCGCATGGATCAGGCCGACGGCATCAACCGCATGCAGGACGAATCCGCGGACCGCGCCGGTATCCGGCGACGCGATGATGTCGCGATTGTCCGAATAGGCATTGGCGATGCAGCTGCTGCCCGGCGTCACGGCGTCAAGACCGCCTTTGTATAAGGGTTCGAGGACGGTGAAGATCGTTCCGGGTCGCGTCACCTGCTGCACATCCACGAGCTGCTCGCCGCCGCGGAACTGGCCGGCGGGGATGTACTCCTGCACATATGTGACCACCATCGGGACGATCGCGAACGGCTGCGATATGCAGACGACCTCAGCAATCATGCCCGGCTTCATGATCTGCCCCTCGATCTGGCCGAAGCCCGCCTGCAGACGCTTGGCCTCGTTATCGGGCACCAAGACACCGGCGGGACGCATCAGCGGATTGACGACGTCGCCGACGCGCAGCGTGAACTGTTGCAATTGTCCCGTGACGCCCGCACGCACGACGGTCCGTGTCAGATCGGCCTGCGCCTGCGCCAGCGCCGCTTCGGCGCTCGCTCTGTCGGACGGAAGCACAGTACTGACACGCGCCTCCACCGCATCCTTCGAGGCGGTCACGGCCGCGAGCGAGGCCTTGCGTCCTTCAACAAGCAGTTGCAGCCGCTGTATTTCGCGTTCGGGAACGGTGCCTGAATTTCTTTGCTTCAGCTCCTGCTTCGTGTCGAGCTCATCGACCGCCTGTTGGTAAGAGCTTCTAGCTTCCACAATTTGCGACTCGGATTTTGCGACGTCGATCCTGGCCTGCACGAGGTCGGCATCGACTTCCGCAACCTTGCGTTTGGCGGTCTCGACCGCCGCTTCCTGACGCAAACTGTCGAGCCTGAAGATCGGATCGCCTTCCTTCACGCGGCCGCTGAAGCCGACATAGACCTCCGCAACGCGCCCGTTGATTTCCGGCAAGATCGGAACGGTTCGGAAGAACATCGTCACGTTCGTCGTCGCGGGGTGATTATAGAATACGACCGTGATCAGCCCAATCGTGAGCAGGATACAGCAGGTGATGCCCCAGCGCAGTTCGTACCAGACGGAATAGAGCGTAATCTCCTTCCCCAGCCGCTTGCCCTGCCCATAGCGGCGGTAGAGGTAGTCGGGCAAGATCGTCAGTAGCGAGCAGAACATCAGCTCAAGCATGGACGCGCTCCTTCTGCTCGACGCGCTTCCGTGTCTCTACGCCATGCGCCGCTTCAGGCGGCTCGGTGGTATCAGGCGGCGGCGTGATGCCGGCCATCTTCTCCGTTGAGATCGCGATGCGTCCCATCCAGCCGCCGAAATCGGGAATATCGATGATCGCGAGCAGCAGCCCGATGACCCAAAACAGATGAATATGGGTGAACAGCGAGATCAGGCCGAGGACCGCAACAAGCTCCATCTGCAATTTGTGACTCTTGTGTGCGATGCGCTCCGGCAGGCTGTGTAGCCAGAAGAACAGAACGCCGAAACCAATCACGGAGCCCAACAGCACGATGCCCGTGATCACCATCAACACATCGGTGTGTCCGGGTTCGGTGATGAAGATCGGAAGATGATGCGGAGCAGCCGCGTTAAGCGTCGGGTTCATGGGGGGTCCCTCACGCATACAGGGCGACAGACTTCGCGCGCGGCTCGCCACGCACTTTCCACACCTTTTGTAGCCGCTTCGGTCTTTCAAACCATTGGGATAGATCAATGGGTTAAGGATCCTCCACCAACCTCCTCCACATTCGCGCCAAAAACTCGCGACTTTCGCAGGGAAGCGACGTTCAGTCGCAAAGGCGCGCGTTGATGCCAATCAACGGACCAAGGGGACAGGTTCGATACGCTGGTAGGCGCACCTCCTCTCGGACCAAGCGTATGCAGCAGGAAAAATCGCTCACCCGGGCGACCTTGCGGACGCCGAAAGCCGCCGCGGTCGCCGGCATCGCGTTCTGCATCCTTCTGATCGCGATCATGGGACTCCTTAAGCGCTCGATGCCGGGCAATCCGCTCGACGCCGGCGAGTGGATCTCGGCCAATTCCGGCACGGTCAACCTCGCTCTCAATCTTGTTCCATTCGCCGGCATCGCCTTCCTATGGTTCATCGGCGTGCTGCGCGACAGGCTCGAGGAGCAAGAGGACCGGTTTTTCGCAACCGTCTTTCTCGGTAGTGCGCTGCTATTCTTGGCGATGCTGTTTGCATCCGCGGCGGTGATCGGCGCGATGATCCTGACAGCGGGCTCCGTCTCGCAGGAGGTGCTGAACTCCGCCACATTCCGCTTCGGCCGCGCCGCGGCCTTTCTGATCATGAACGTCTATGCGATCAAGATGGCCGGCGTGTTCATGATCTCGACATCGACGATTTTGATTTCTACGCGCATCACGCCGCGCTGGATCGCGTTTATCGGCTTTTGCCTGGCGGTGGCCCTGCTGTTGGGCAGTTCATATCTGACATGGAGTTTCGTCGCGCTGCCGGTCTGGGTGATGCTCATCAGCGTCTATATCCTGATCGACAACTACCGCTCGGTCCGCAAAGAGGACGCCGCGCGTCCGACCGAGACGCAGTCCGGCGGCAGTGCTTGAATTATGACGAACCATCAGGCCGCCCGATGCACACCCACGGGCCGGGCGGACTTTCCCGAACTGCCCCCCAGCCCCTGCGGGTCCGCGATCCGCGCCAACTCGAGGTCTTCCCGGTTGGGGTAGACGCGCTCGAGATCGCGGTCGAGCAGTTGCAGTTGCAGACGCAGGGCGGCATGGCGGTGATCCGGCAGCGTCTGTTCGAGATTCTCGATCATCGCGCGAAGCCGGCGCGCAATCTGCATATTGGAAGCGCCGCACATGCGTATCTCGCTGAGCGCGAGATGCACGAAGTCTTCCCAGTTCGGCGTGCGCAGGATGACGCGCAGATCGCCGTTCTCGTCCGCCATCTCATCGGTGCGCAGGTGGCGTCTCCCGACCGAGCGGAGCATGCGATGGAGCTGGTCGACAGCGAGCACCGCCGTGGTCGGGTCGTTGATCGCCGGCGACAGGGCCTTCAAGGCGATGTCGACCACGATCCGGAACGCGAACGTCGGGTCCTGCTCCATCGTGCGTTCAGAGCCAAAAATGACACAAGACCGTAACACGGCTTCGTCGGCGTTCTTGGCGCCGTCGTAAAGATAGAACAGCGGCTCGTCGACCCCGACGAAGTCTCCGACCTGGGGCGCGAACTCGATGACACCGCCGAGCCGCTTCGCTTCTCTCTTCGCCCGTTCGGTGTCGACCGCGAGCACGATCGCGGACGTGCCTTGGTGCTCGACAACGCGGTCTGGCGGTGGCGATAGCCGCGCCACGTGTGCAACATTCGCCGGTCCTTCGCTCGGCTGCGGATAGTCACTCTCGATTACGGCCAGACCGTCGGTCGCGACATGCGTCAGGATCGAGATCGGCCGCAGCAGGCGCGAGGCGTAATCGATCAGGAACAGGAAGACCGCGAAACAGGTGACGCAGAGAACCGATGCGATAAAAAGTGGAAGATGATTGACCTGTCCTTCAAGCCGGTTCTGCACGCCGATCCCGAACAGCAGCGTGAACATGAACAGGCCAACGGTCGCGCGGATCACATTATTGCGGAGCAGGATCGTGGCGATGATGCGCGGCGTCATCTGGCCGCTCGCCACCTGAATGGCGACGAGCAGCGAGCCGAAGGTGAACACCAGGAACGACAGGCACGCCGTGACCGTCGTCTGCAGCATGGCCTGTGCGCCTTGCGGGCCGAAGTCGAGCCACGTCCAACCAATTTGATCATCGAGCCAATGCGTAAAACGGATGGCGAGCAGCGCGAAAGGAATGGATATCGCCGCCATGGCCCAGAGCGAAAACCGCATTCCGCTTCTGAGCTTGCGAAGTTCTTTTCTGTACATAGGGCACCCCCGGGCGAGACGTTAACCGTCCGCCCGCTATGATGCTGCAAATTTGAGATTATTCAAAGTGCCATGCTCGGGATCTCGTCACCGACGACGAGCTCGGCTTCGGTCGCTTCGCGCACTTGTGCGACCGTGACGCCGGGTGCCGTCTCGGCAAGCCGCGCCTGTCCGTTCGGGAAATCGATCACGGCCAGCTCGGTCACGACCATGCTCACCGGCCGCACCGACGTGAGCGGAAGGTTGCAGCGCCGCATGATCTTCGGCTTGCCTTTCGCGGTGTGCTGCATGGCAATGATGACGCGCTTTGCGCCGGAAACGAGATCCATCGCGCCGCCCATGCCGGGCACCATCTTGCCGGGGATCATCCAATTCGCGAGATGGCCCTGCTGATCGACCTGCAGGCCGCCAAGCACCGTTACGTCCACATGGCCGCCACGAATCAGGCCGAACGACGTCGCGCTATCGAAGGTGCAAGCGCCAGGCAGCGCACTGACCGGCCGACCGCCGGCGTCGGTGAGCAGGGGATGTGCCGTTCCATCCTCCGGGACGGGCCCTGTCCCAATCAATCCGTTCTCGGATTGGAACAGCACTTTGGTGCCTTCGGACAGATAATTGGCGACAAGCGTCGGAATGCCAATGCCGAGATTCACCAGCATGCCCGATTTCAATTCCTGGGCGATGCGCTTGGCGATGATTGTGGTCGCGTCCATGTGGGTCACTCGTTCATAACGAGGTAGTCGACGATCGTGTTCGGCGTCACGACGTGGTCGGGGGAGATCATGCCGATCGGCACGATGTGCGCCGCGGACACGATGACCTTGTCGGCAGCCATCGCCATCACCGGATTGAAATTCCGCGCGGTCAGCGCATAGGTCAGGTTGCCGCTGTAGTCTGCGAGGAAGGCCTCAATGAGCGCGAAGTCGGCTCGGATCGCCTCCTCGAGCAAATACTCCTTGCCCTTCACTTCGATCTTGCGCTTGCCTTCCTCAACGACTGTGCCGACGCCGGTCGGCGTGAGAATGCCGCCGAGACCGAACCCGCCGGCGCGGATCTGTTCGATCAATGTGCCCTGCGGGATTAGATCGACCGCGATCTGTTTGTCGATCATCTTTTTCTGCGTCTCGGGATTGAGCCCGATGTGACTGGCAACGAGGCGCGAGAGAGCGCCGGCCGTAACCAGCTTGCCGATGCCTTTGCCGGGAAGCGCCGAGTCATTCGCAATGACGGTGAGCCCACGCTTGCCCTGCTTCACCATCTCATCGACCAGGCGCTCCGGCGTGCCGACACCCATGAAGCCGCCGATCATGACGCTTGCGCCATCGGGGATTTTTGCGACGGCTTTCTCGACGGAAATGATCTGCATGTGTGCCGTCCGCTACTGTGCCGTCCAGCCGCCGTCGACCGGCAGGGCGATGCCTCGGATTTGCGAGGCGGCGTCCGAACACAAGAAGACGGTGGTTTGCCCGATCTGCTCCGGCGCGACGAATTCCAGCGACGGCTGTTTCTCGCCGAGGAGCTTGGCCCGCGCCGCGGCGCCGTCGATCTTCTCTCGCCGCGCGAGGTCGTCGATCTGTTTCTGCACCAGCGGCGTCAGCACCCAGCCGGGACAGATCGCGTTGCAGGTCACGCCCGTTTTCGCCGTCTCGAGCGCCACGACCTTGGTCAGCCCAACGATGCCGTGTTTGGCCGCGACATAGGCCGCTTTGTCGACCGATGCGACGAGGCCGTGCGTCGAGGCGATGTTGACGATGCGCCCCCAGTTCTTCGCGAGCATCGGCTCGAGCGCAATGCGGATCGCATGAAACGCGGCCGAGAGGTTGATCGCGATGATCTTGTCCCACGCATCGATAGGAAATTTGTGCACCGGCGCGGTGTGCTGGATGCCCGCATTGTTGACGAGGACGTCGATCCCGCCGAGTTCGCGCATGCTCTGTTCGATCATGCCGGCGATGTCCGCGGGCTTGCTCATATCGGCGCCGCTGTAGCTCACGCGTACGCCATGTTTCGAAGCCAGGCCGCTGCGGATCGCTTCAATTTCATTCTTGTCGCCGAAGCCGTTCAGCAGAACATTGGCTCCTGCTTCGGCGAGCGCCGTCGCAACCGCCAAGCCGATTCCGCTGGTCGAGCCTGTGACGACGGCGGACTTCCCTTTCAACATCGGGCTTCTCCCATGTGGTCGTCGGCCCAGAGCTTAGGACGCAAGCGCCGTGCCCGGACCTTTCTGATTGCCGAGCGCAACGACCTTCGAGGCAGACGCCGCGTCCGGGTCGGTATTGAACAGCTGGGCGATGCGCCGGAAACGTTGCTGCTCCGACGGCGTCAGCTCTTGCCTGACGCTGAGGACGTCCTTGAGCTGCGCCAGGACTTTCGAGCGATCGCCGCTTTCCTCGCGCAGCAAGGACGGGATCGCCGACAGCGCCGCCTCCTCGTCGATCAGCAGCATCAAGAACTGCTCGCGGATCAGCGTCTTGAACTCGGCAAGTGATAGACGCGCGTGGCCTTGTTCGGCGCGCAGCCGGCGCACAGCTTCGAAGCCCCTTTCGTCCAATCCACCTCGTTCTTTGCCGACATAGATCAGCGCCCGCGCCAGCGCTTCGCGCAATCCTCCGACGGCGATCTTGGCTCTCAGCTCGGCAATGCGTCTCTCCAGCAGTTCGTGATGCAAGCGACTTTTGCCGGCTTTGCGCAGGTTGGTCTGATCGGGTTCGATGCCGCAGGCTGCCTGAACTACAGGCGAGCCATAAACGGCAAAGAACATCTGCTCAGCGAACTTGTCCCGCATATCGCGGAAGCTATCGAGCCCTTGGATGATCTGCTTCGACACCGCCACCTGCATAGCGAGGAAGGGGTTGCCTTCGCCCACTTCGGCCCGCTGCTCGCGCACGGTCTCGGCCATCTGCTTGACCGGCCCCATCAGCGGGTTAGCATCGGAGAATCCCTCATATTGAGTCCGCAGCGGGTGGAGCCGCCGGATCGCTTCGGCGACCGGGTTCGACACCATCGCGCGTACCCAAGGCTGCACCCAGGCACGATAGAATGCGAGGTTGGTCTCCGAGACGCGTGCCGCAGCCGCGAAGCAGCGCTCTTCTGCCGGATCGTGGCCGCCGAGCGCACGAATGTCATTCAGCGTGCGCGCTTCGCAGTGCATGATCCAGTTGCCCCCAGCGAACTCCCCACCGCGCGTGTCTTCTGTACGCTTCTCGAAAACGGCCTCGTACAGCCCGGGAGGCAAGAGGTCGATCAAATCGATGTTGCTGGCGAACTCATCGTGCTGCTTCTTCGCAACGCCACCGGACACAAAAATGCCTAGATGCCCTACCGACTCATGGATCGTGTAGACGATGGTCTGCCCGTGTGAGCGAATGTCCCTCACGTCATCATAAAGGTCGAGCAGCCAGTCAAGCGCCTGCACCGGCGGGGTGATGTTGTCGCCCTTCGAGCAGAACACCACGATCGGCGAGTGGATGTTGCGCAGGTCTATCGTCCCGCCGTCGGACGTTTTGATCATACCGGCGGCGAGCTTGTTGCCAACGAACAGCTCGTCGACGATGAATTGGATTTCCTCGGCATTCAGGTTGACGTGGCCGCCCCACCAGCGTTCGAAACCGAGATAGCGCGGCGCCTCCTTGTCGATGTCCGAGTAGAGGTTGTACTGCTTGCTCCAGAGCGTGTTCGACGGATTCAAATTCTCGAAATTCTGCACGAGCCAGGCGCCGTCGAACTTGCCGAGACCGAGGTCGCCTGCGAACGCCGTCATCCAGCTGCCGCCGAGCAGGCCGCCGGTGTAGCGCATCGGGTTTTCGCCGCGAACGCCCGCCCAGTAGGACAACGGTGATCCAGCGATGATCAGCGGCCCAAACAATTCGGGGCGGCACGCGGCGAGCATCATCACGGCCCAGCCGGCCTGGCAGTTTCCGATCACGCACGGCTTGCCGTCGGCGTTCGGATGCAACGAAATCACTTTCTCAAGGAAGATCGCTTCGGCCCGGCCGATGTCTTCGATCGTCTGTCCGGGCATGGGGTCCGGCAGGAAACCGATGAAATAGCAGGGATGGCCGGCCTTCATAGCGACGCCGATCTCACTGTCCGCCTTGAAGCCGCCGATGCCCGGCCCATGTCCCGCGCGTGGATCGACGACGACGAACGGCCTCCGCGTCTCGTCGATCGCAGTGCCTGCCGGCGGAACGATGCGGACCAAAATATAATTGACGGGTCGCTCGAACGTGCGTCCGTCGAGCACGACTTCGAGCTTGAATTCGAGAACGTGCGGCGCAAGTTTGGCGGACTGCTCGAGATACTGATTGCCGCGCTGACGCATCGTGTCCATGAACAGGACGCCGCGCTGGACTGCGTCAATCAGATATTCGCTGGCGGGATTGGCGAACGCGGTCGCCAAGGTCGCATTTTCGGATGCCATGGCCCGACCCTCGATCAACAATAGTGTTCTATTTCAGCTACATCGGCGGCGACAGGATTGCATTGACCTAACTCAACGGCGGTCGTCGGAACCCGTTGACTGCCCAGATAAATCACGCCGTATTGAAGGTGATCAATGTTGGTTCGAAATATCGGCTAGAGCTGCATGACGACGTGAACAACGTCCCGCTGCCGCTTCAGCACGATGGGACATCCGGTCTTTTCAAACACGTTGAGCATGGTGCGGTTTTCCGGCAGCACCTCCGCGATCAACTCCCGCACACCGTTCTGCTTCGCAATTGCCATCAGATGACGGATCAGAATTGTCCCAAGCCCGTGCCCCTGGAAAGCGTCGGTGACCGCGCAGGCAACTTCGGCGCATCCCGGCGCGGTCATGAAGTAGCGGGCGCCTGCGACGATCGGAGCGCCCGGAAACTCAGGAACCGCCACCAGTGCGACTTGGTCGTGGAAATCGATATTCACGTATCTGGAGGTCTCTTCTTCACTGAAATCGCGCCTCAGTGCAAAGAATCGCCGGCGGACCGACGCGTCACTCATATTTTGCAGCGCCGCGAGCAACGCATCGCGATCTTCGGGCTTGAGAGCCCGAACCTGAATGCGCGTGCCGTCCCGCAGGGTTTCGGTGACGGCAAAATTTACGACATCGGACCTATGCGACGCCGGCTCAGACGCGCCAGCCGCATCCGCGCACCGGACGTCAGTCGATGATGTGATAGCCGCCATCGATATAAATCGTGTCGCCGGTGATGAGACGCGCCGCGTCGTGCGCGAGGAAGGCGGTGGCGGCGCCGACGTCGTCGATACTGACGAGGCTGCGGGTCGGCGCCTTGGCTTTCGCTTTGTCGAGCAAGGCGTCAAATTCAGGGATGCCGGACGCCGCGCGCGTCGCCAGCGGCCCGGGCGAGATCGCATTGACGCGGATGCCCTTCGGGCCGAGTTCGGCGGCAACGTACCGGACCGCCGCCTCGAGCGCCGCTTTCGCGACGCCCATGATGTTGTAGTTCTTCACCACCATCTGGCTGCCGTAATACGACATCGTGAACAGCGTCCCGCCCTTGCGCATCAACGGCTCGGCGAGCTTTGCCATACGAATGAAGGTCCAGCAGGAGACTTCCATCGTCGTCGCGAAACCTTCCCGCGTCACATCGACCACGCGTCCTTGCAACGCGTCCTTCGGCGAGAAGGCAATCGAGTGCACGACGGAATCGAGCCTGCCCCACTCCATGCCGATGCGCTCGAACACCGCCTCCATCTGGCCGGGCTGATTGACGTCCATTGGCATGAAGATGGTCGACTCAAGCTCTTCCGCGAGCGGTTCAACGAACTTTTTGGCTTTGGCGTTGACGTAGGTAACCGCCACCTCTGCACCCAGCGCGCGGAATGCCTTGGCGCAACCCCATGCGATCGAATTTTCGTTCGCGATGCCGACGACGAGACACTTCTTCCCTTCCAGTAGCTTGGCTTTCACTGCCGGAAGCATGCTGTGCTTTTTCGTGCTCTTCGCCTGATCCGACACTTCGATTTGGCTAGACCCATATGCGCTCATTCTGCAGCCTCGTTCGGTTTGGCGAGCGACGGTCGGCTGAGGAGAGCAAGCGTGTGCCGCGCGATCATCAACTCTTCATTGGTGGGGATCACATAGACTTTGATGCGGCTGTCGGCGCGCGAGATCAGCGGTGCGCGCACCGGATTGGCCTTCGCGTCGATGGCCACGCCGAGCCACGCGAGCTTTTCCGCGATCCGCGCGCGCATCGAGGCGGAGTTTTCGCCGATCCCGGCGGTGAATACGAAGGCATCGAGCCCGCCGAGCGCCGCCGCCAGCATGCCGGCGTACAGACCGATCCTGTAGACGAAGTATTCAAGCGCGAAGCCTGCTTTCGGATCCGCGCTCTGCTCGAGATCGCGTACGTCGTTGCTGATGCCGGAGAGACCCTTCAGTCCGCAGTCGCGATAGAACAGGTCCTGCACCTGCGCCGTCGACATTCCTTTTTCGTCGATCAGGTAGAGCACAACGCCCGGATCCAATTGCCCAGGCCGTGTCCCCATCGGCAGGCCGTCGAGCGCGGTGAAGCCGAGCGTGCTTTCGATGCTTCGGCCGCCCATCAGTGCGCACATTGAGGCGCCGCTGCCCAAGTGCGCGACGATGACGCGACCCTTGGCGATGTCCGGCGCGACCTCGGGCAGCCGCTGGGCGATATATTCGTACGACAGCCCGTGAAAGCCGTAGCGGCGCACGCCCTCGTCGTAGAACCGTTCCGGCAGACCGAAGTGATCGGCAAGCGCGCCGTGCTCGCGATGGAAGGCGGTGTCGAAGCACGCGACCTGCAGCAGTTCCGGACGCCGCGTCAGCAGCGCCCGGATCGGCGCGAGGTTGTTCGGCTGATGTAACGGCGCGAGCGAGACGTATTTTTCCAGCTGGGCAACGATCGACGGCGTGATCAACACAGGCCGATCGTAGACCGGACCGCCATGAACGACGCGATGTCCGACCGCGACCAGCGTCACGTTCTGCACCATGTGCAGCCAATCGCCCGTTTCCTGGATGGCCGCAGGCAGATCAGGGACCTGCTCGGCAGTGTAGGTCTTGTCGATCAGCGTTTGCTTGCTCGCGTCTTCCGCCCGCAATCGCGGCCGAGTACCGACGCCGTCCATCTGACCTTTGATGATGCAGGAAAGTTCACGCTTCTCGAGCGAGAACACCTGGAATTTCAGACTCGACGAGCCCGCATTGACGACAAGGATGATATCCATTGCGCTCACACCGCCGCGACCGCGGCCTTCTGACGTCGCGCATCCGCATAAATGACCGCCACGGCGCAAGAGGCCCTGCGGGCGCGCACGGAATCGGCGCGGGACGTCAGCACGACCGGCACGCGCGCGCCGAGCACGATTCCGGCGGCATCGGCTTTCGCCAGATACACGAGATTTTTGGCGAGCATGTTGCCCGCTTCGAGATCCGGCACGAGCAGGATTTGCGCCCGGCCCGCGACCGGCGACCTGATGCCTTTGATCTTCGCCGCCTCCGGATCGATGGCGTTATCGAAGGCGAGCGGTCCATCGAGAACCGCACCGGTGATCTGACCGCGATCCGCCATCTTGCACAATGCGGCCGCTTCGATGGTCGAGGGAATTTTGGAGGTCACCGTCTCCACCGCAGAGAGGATCGCGACGCGCGGCGTTCCAAGCCCGACCTGCGTGAACAGATCGATTGCGTTCTGTAGGATGTCACGCTTGACGTCGAGGTCCGGGAAGATATTGATCGCGGCATCCGTCACAAACAACGTTTCCGAATAGGTCGGCACGTCCATGATAAAGACGTGACTGATACGGCGCGACGTGCGCAGTCCCGTCGCGCTCGCGGTCACTTCGCGCATCAATTCGTCCGTGTGCAGACTGCCCTTCATCAGGACTTCGCCTTTCGACTCGCGGATCAAGGCGACGGCCTTCGCTGCCGAAGACGCCGGATCGGGCGCATCGACGATCTTACAGCCGCTGAGGTCGATCTTGTGCTCGAGCCCAACGTTTTTGATCTTGTCCGATGGCCCAACAAGTATGGGCTCGATCAGTCCAAGTTCGGCCGCCTCGACCGGGCCACGCAACGATGTTTCGTCGCATGGATATGCGACGACGGTCTTCGCGGACTTGAGATGCTGCGCCCGTTCGATCAGCCTGTCGTATTTCGAATTGGGTGGAGGTGGCGCCGCGCTGAGAGGAACAAGCGACTCGAATTCCGTGTCACGTTCGCGCATGGCGCCCTCTCTGTCATGGGTGGCCGCCCAGCGCCGCAGACTGCGAAAAATGCTGTGTTGCAGCATTGATGTGGATCAACGGCGCATGACTTTGTGATCGTCGTTCAATATGTGACAGTTTCGCAAAGCAGGAGACAGTGTGCCGTTCCGCCGTTAACTGCATTCGCCGCTTCAGCTTTGGCGATCGATTGGATTTTTATATCTGCAGTTTTCCAAGCTAGTAGGGATACGTGTCGCGTTCACTATCTCGGATGAATGACAATTCTGTCGGCAACGCGATCATGTCCATGAAGGTGATATTCGACGGTTATGACCTCGCCTGCCTTGATCTGCGAAAACTCTCCCCGCGATCGCAGCGGCCGCTTTCCGCTTATTCGGATCACCGTTTTATCGGTCGTCTTATAGGAATAGCTCGGTTCCCCGCGTTTCGCGTGGCAGCTGACCGTCTTGGTCGCGTGATCGACGCCCGTTACGATCCGATCCGGATCGAATGCGGCGGATGCCTGTGACAGGGACACAGTCGTAATTGCGATCGCAACGGTCAATCGCGTGATCATCGAATTCTCCCCGTATTATTGTTGTACTGAACACGTCTCTCTATGAAAGCCGTGACTCCCGGACATTCGCAAGCCCTCTACCCATTGATCCTAATCAATGACCCCTGAGGGTTCCCAGAAAGATGCTAACGCCTCGATGTTGCTGCAGGAACTCCAATGAACCACCGCATGCTTTTAGCTTTCGTTGCGATTTTTGGCTTGGCAGCCGCGTCGGCTTCCGCCCAAGGCTATCGCTGGTCCGGACCGCGGGCGGATGAAAACACGGTCGGCGACCAACCGGGCCTTGTCGCATCGCCCGAGGATGAAGAACTCCCGCCTGAATTCCAAAAACAGATGGTGTTCTTCCGCACGACGGAGAAGCCGGGCACCATCGTCGTCAACACGCCCGAGCGTTTCCTCTACGTGGTGCAAGAGAACAATCGCGCCATCCGCTACGGCATTGGAGTTGGCCGCGAGGGTTTCCAGTGGCAGGGCGTCAAATACATCAAACGCAAGGCCGAATGGCCGGACTGGACGCCGCCTCCGGAGATGATCGCCCGGCAGCCGTATCTCCCGCGGTTCATGGCTGGCGGTCCGGGCAATCCGCTGGGCGCGCGCGCGCTGTACATCGCGAATACGGTCTATCGCATCCACGGCACCAACCAGCCGACCACGATCGGCTCCGCTGTCTCGTCCGGCTGCTTCCGGCTGACCAATCCCGACGTGACCGATCTCTACGATCGTATTCCGGTCGGGACGCGTGTCGTCGTCCTGCAGGCGCCGAACGTGCAGTGAGCAGCCTCGTAAACCTTTAACGCGGATACGGAGAAACCGATGCGTCTCCTTTCTTGCCTGCGCTGGTCAAAGATTGTGCCCGCGCTTTTGGTGCTGTTCGTCTGGTCAAACGCTCAGGATCGCGTGCAGGCGCAGACGTTGGCTGCCGTGAAAGCGCGTGGGACTCTCGTATGCGGCGTGAGCCAGGGGATAGTCGGCTTTTCCGCGCAAGGACAGAACTCGGAATGGTCCGGGCTCGACGTCGATTTCTGCCGCGCACTCGCGGCGGCCATCTTCAACGACGACAGCAAGGTGAAATTCGTACCGCTGTCGGCCAACGACCGCTTCAGCGCCCTGCAGTCCGGCAATATTGACATCTTGTCCCGAAACTCGACCTGGACGATGTCACGTGAGGTCGATCTGGGCGTACAGTTCGCGGCCGTGACCTACTATGACGGCCAGGGATTCATGACACCGCGCGCGCGCAACATCACCTCCGCGCTCGATCTCGCCGGAAGCAAAGTGTGCGTCCAGAGTGGCACAACGACCGAATTGAACCTGGGCGACTATTTCCGCGCCAACGGCATGGCGTACGAAGCCATCCTTGGCGACTCGCCGGAGGACATCATCAACGCCTATCAGTCCGGCCGCTGCAATGTGCTGACCAGCGACGCCTCGCAACTTTATTCGGAAAGGCTGAAACTCGCGAAGCCGAGCGACCACGTCATTCTGCCTGACCTGATATCGAAGGAGCCGCTCAGCCCGGCCGTGCGGCAGGGCGACGGGCAATGGTTCAACATAGTCAAATGGACGGCGTTCGCGCTGGTCAATGCCGAAGAACTTGGCGTGACGTCGAAGAACGTTGGCGAGGCGATGAATTCGAGCAAGCCCGCCGTGCAAAGACTGGTTGGGCGCGACGGCGACTACGGCGAACGGCTTGGCCTCACGCCGGACTGGGCGGCGCGCATCCTGCGGCTCGTTGGCAACTACGGCGAGATCTACGAGCGCAATGTGGGGGCGAAATCGCAGCTTGGAATTCCGCGCGGCATAAACGAACCGTGGACGGCCGGCGGGATCATGTACGCGCCACCAATACGGTGAGGCGGGCGCGCGTTGGGGGCCTTCGACCCCGGCCGCGCTGATCAAACCGGATCGGCCGCGCTGATCAGACCGGATCCGGCTCGTCGATCCAGGCCAGAAACAGCGTCCACACGACTGTCAGAATAATAGGCCCGAGGAATACGCCGCTGATTCCGAACGTGAGCGCGCCGCCGACCACGCCGATGAGGATCGCCAGCATCGGCGCTTCGAGTCCCCGTCCCATCAGGAACGGCTTCAGGATGTTGTCCATGGAGTTCACGGCGAGCATGTAGATCGTGAAAACCACCGCGGGCCCGGTGTTCATGAATGTCCAACTCCAGATGATCACTGGGATGATCACGACCGCCGCGCCGATCTGCACGATACCTAAAATCAACACGGCGAATGTCAGCAGGCTGGCTTGCGGGATGCCTGCGGTAACAAAGCCGATGCTGGCCAGGATCGCCTGCAAAACCGAGATGCCGACGACTCCACGCGCGACGGCTCGGATGGTGGCGCCTGCGAGTTCGACGAAATGCGCCCCGCGGGCGGGATCGAGCTTGTGGGCGAATCCGTTGACGTATCTCAGGATGGACGCGCTCGCCGGCAGCAGGAAGCCCATGACGATGATCGCCAGAACGAAGCTCACCGTTCCAAGCCCTGCCCCGGCGCTGATTCGCAAAAAGCTGCCGGCAAGCGATTTGATCTGCGGGCCCAGCTTGACGAGCAAGTCTCCTACATTATCGATCGCAAACGCCCAGAGCCGGTAAAGCTCGTCTCCGATCAGCGGCCACGTTTTGATCGACTCCGGCGGAGACAGCAGGGTCATCGAGCTGAAATCAATTCGCTCGTAGATCTGGGCTACGCTCTCGGCAAGAGTGATCGCAACCCATGCCGCCGGGATCGTCAAAATCAGCAAAGTGAGAATCGTGACGATAACGGCGGCGATGCGCCGGCGCCCGTTCAGACGGCGCGCGATCCAGTCGTAAACCGGATAGAGCGACACCGAGAGAGCGACGGTCCAGAGGATCACCGAGCTGAATGGGTACAGCAGGACCGCGGCGCCGTAGAGCAACAAGGCCAGAAAAGCCAGCCGCAGCACGTTCAACGAAAACGACGATGGTTGCGGGGCGTATAAGCCGGCTTGCGGCACGCTCGGAGAGCGGGCCGCGTCTTGTTTACGCTCGATCTCCGAAACTGGCATCGGACATGGTCCTGGCGGATCGCCGAGATTATCTGCCGTTCACACCCGACGGCAAGGATCCGCCTCGCGCAAGAGCACCGGCCGTCCCGGCTTCTCAAACAATCAGAGGCGCCACAGCCGCAGCGCCTCTTCGAGCCCGATCGTCGGCAGCGGCGATTATCTTATGCTCAGATCGTCAAGCGCATAGCCGTTTCGAAGCGCGGCTTTGACCCATCCGGGCCGCAAACCGCGTCCCGACCAGACCTCCGCCGCATTCCGGCCAAGCTCCCGGCTGGGAGAACGAAAGAGAAAGGCTTTAGGGTTGCTCAGCGGATCAGCCCAACTTGCGAGCAGACGCATTGTGCTTATCCGCTCGGTCAATCTCGACGGCGGCTATTCGCTCGCAGTTCTTGCAACGATAGACGTGCTTTGCCGCGCCTTCTTCGAACCGGTCTATCCGGCTCTCCCAGTTCATGGGCTTGTGGCAAACAGGGCAGGTAGGTGCGGCTGGACGGTTGGGCATTTGAAGCAAGCTGTTTATCGCGCCCGGGCTGGCGACGTACTATGCGGAACCGCATGTATCCGAGTTCACCACTGGCGCGCCTTGATCTAAGCGGCCTTTCATCGACTTTCGCGGTGGATACTTAGCAATGCCCGCGACGTAATTCCGGCCTTACAGATCAGGCGCTGTATTGCGGATTGTACCGTGCCGCGAGGCCGTGCCCTCCGCAGGCGGTACCGAGCTACGTGCCGCTCGGCGGTGCCCCTTAAGAAATGCCGCGGTCCGAACTGCCGAAGCCGAGACATTCTGGAATCGGCATTCGCAGAATGCTTACCTTTAGAGAACAGGTCGAGCGGCTATTGGCGAGCACCTTTGCCCTTCTCAAGCCATACTGCGAGGACTTTACGTGCCATCGTTGAAAGTTCACTCTTCTCGCACAGGTTCAAAACCCCACAGCGAGCGCGGAGCGTAGAAGCCGCGATCTAGCAGTTCGTCGACCATCACAAAATAGAGCGCGCTCGGAAACGTGCCCTTCCTGCGCCAGTTGCACACCGCACGCGGTGTGCGACGGGTGATGCGCGCGACTTGCACAACACCACCGAGTTCGCGCACCACGTTTTCAAGAGCATCGAGACGACGTTCAACCATGCCTCGCACGCGCGCGCTGCCACTCTTCAGTAGCGGCTGGTCCGTCATCTCGTCTCGCGCCACACTGGGCGTGTCGGCAACGAACTCTACGGCCTCGTCAGGGATCGGCGACCCTTTAGGCAGCCTATCGAAACCGCCCTCGCATTCCTTGCGCCATTTAGCCGACTTACAAAATTCCTGCACCGTCATGGCGTGCGCCGGAGTATCGTCCAATCTGGACTTTGACACGAGCCTGCCCCCTTGTTTCCTCATCCAACTCGCTGACTATAGCCGTCACCAGATCGGAGCCGCTCGGCGAGGTGCATTATTTTCGCACCGGTGATGTAGGTGGCGCCGCCCATGGCGTGTTCGCGACCAACAATCGTTTTCAGCCATTCTTGTCGATCCATGCCATTCTGAATCGTAGCCCGTTTATATCCGCTTTGGGAGCCTTTGACGCGATCGTGGTGCGACGTTGAGGCGAGAGCGACCTGCACCTTTGCCTCGGCTATAAACTGCCTAGCTTGCGAACGTGAGGCACTAAATGCGCATGTCAATTGCCAAGTTCTTGTTAGGCCGGCCTGTCGCCAACCGGGAGGCCGAAAATGAAAAGCTCAGCATCTGGACTGGACTGCCCGCAATGGGCCTCGATGGGCTCAGTTCGGCGGCATATGGCCCGGAAGCCGCTCTCGCGGTGCTCGTGGCCGCGGGCTCCCAGGGTCTCGCAGCTATTCAGCCAATAACGTGGGCGATCTTGGCGGTGCTTGCTGTGCTCTTTCTGTCGTACTGGCAGACAATCGAGGCGTACCCGAGCAATGGCGGCTCATATGTCGTTGCAAAGGAGAACCTTGGAGATGGGTTTGCTCTGCTCGCAGGAGCGGCCCTGATGGTCGATTATCTGCTTAATGTCGCGGTCGGAGTAGCAGCGGGGGTTGGAGCGCTGACTTCTGCATTTCCGATCCTGCACGCGCATACACTCCCACTATGCCTGATCATCCTGGCGGCGATCACGCTCATCAATCTGCGCGGCACCAGGGAAGCAGGCGCGGCATGGTCTATCCCAACCTACCTTTTCGTCGGCACCCTCGGTGTCGTTCTTGCCACCGGTGCTTGGCAGTTGCTGGGGGCCCATGTGACTCCTGAGCCCATAATTGCTCCGCCGCCCAATCCTGTACCGTCCGAAGGCGTCACGCTTTGGCTGCTTATGCGTGCTTTCGCGAGTGGTTGCACAGCCATGACGGGAGTGGAAGCCGTTAGCAACGGCGTCGATGCGTTCGCCGAGCCTCGAGTTATGCGAGCGCACGGAACGCTCGCAATTATCGTCCTCATTCTGGGAATACTGCTGCTCGGAATAGCAAGCGCAGCAACCGGGTTTGGCATTCTGGCAATGGACCAGACCAAAGCAGGTTATCAAAGTGTCATTTCGCAGATCGTAAGTGCGGTTTGGGGGCGCGGGCCGTTCTACTACATCACGATCAGATCGGTACTGGCCGTGCTTTGTCTATCGGCAAACACCAGCTTCGTGGGTTTTCCGCGACTGTGCCGCATGATCGCGCAGGATCAATACTTGCCGCATCCGTTCGCGATTCCGGGACGCCGACTGGTCACTGTACCTTGGCAGCTTGAAAAAGCAGATCCGGAAAGTGTTATCGAGGAGAAGAGCCGACTGCGCCTCCCCACTAGTCGAGCGCACACGCATTGGCTTAGTCAGCAGTAGCGAAAGGCGGATGCACGACTTGGCGAGAATAGATTCTGTGCGTCGAACGGATGCCACGTGCGTTAGCACCTGAAGCAGATCGTCCGTGAGGCCAAACAGGTCTCGGACGACGAGGACATCGATTTCGGCTGCAGCGGCGACGGCGCGGCATTTTGCGGGAATGGCGTGAACAACTTCGCCATCGCCGGCACGTTCGGCTCGAGGATTCCAGCGCTGCTACCACCACTGATCCGCTAACTCGCAAAAGAGAGAGCCGCGCTAGTCGACTAGCGCGGCTCTCCCGAGCGGCGAGCTAAGCAGCAGAATCGCCGCTCACCCCCGAACCTAATGCTTGTTCGATCCAGTCGAGTGCCCGCAGGCTCCGCACTTGAAAATGCATTGGCTGGCGTTGACAGAGAAAAGAAGAGCAAAAATTCGGTATCACGCCCAGAGCGATTGCGGGGTGGCTTTCCGCACGAAGTAGGCAGCATCTCGCCCCGGCTTTTCATTCAGGCGGCGATGGTCGGCGGAAATTGTGTTTTTTTTAGCTCGATCACAGACAGCTCACAAAGCAATTTATTGTTTTGAAATGTGTACACAAATACCGTTCGGATTCGACGACGCCAAAACAAAGCCCCAAGATGGCCGGGTGCATGGGCTGCGAGGCACCTCACCTCAAAGCGGTGCATCTGCTGCAAGCTGCAGGGTTCGCAATAGAAGACCCTCTTACGCGAGCATGCCTACTCGCAAAACGAGAGCATGAACCTCATTCATCATCGTGTGAGCGGTATCCAGCCGTCATAATGCCGTATCAGCCGTGATTCTACTCGCTTATCAATTCAAGCCGGTGCTTTTTCGCGGTCCCGGCCTCTCGACATCAGGACGACTGCTTCCTATTCGTCCGATAGCAGCGTTCCGAAGAGACCGCCACAAGTGTCAGAGGGCTTGCATCAAAACCGCACAACAGCAGGCCCCGCCGGCGCCACCGGCCTGCGCCGCCGTACCGCCTTACTCCTGTTGCGTCACCACGTTGAAAACGGCGTCTCGGTCTCACTGTCTTTCGCGGCCGTTGTGCTCGCGGCAGGCGCGATCGCCGGCTTTGATGCAGCCGTCTTCGTGGGAAGTGGCGCTATGTGTGTCAGCATCGTCGATCAGCCGGGCCCATTACCGAGAAAGGCGCGGGCCTTTGCCGCTGCGCTGCTCTCCAGTTCCTTGATCTCGCTCTTCGCGAGCCTCACAGACAAGCACCCACTGGGAATGGCTGCGCTCGTCGCCGTCACGAGCATCGGCTTCGCGTTTGTCAGCGCCTTCGGCCGTAACGCGCTCGTTATCGGGATAACGGCCGTCTTGGCCCTCATTACCGGCATGGCGACGCCCTCCGAAATTCCCGTCATCGCCTTCGAGCACTCCTGGCTTTTCTTCTTCGGTGGGGCTGCATACGCGTTACTCGCCTTGCTCGCCTCGTGGTGTCTGGACGACCGAAATCGCCGCATGTTCCTGAGCGAGGCGCTCCTCGCGATGGCTGCCTATCTGCGCGCGCGAGGCGGGCTCTACGATCGTGACGTTTCGGAGCAATCCGCGCTGACCGAGGTCATCGAGCGGCACGGCGCCCTTATGGAGCGCCTGCAGGGGGCGCGCGACACGATCTTCATCGGAACGCCGACGCCGGCGCGGCGAAAATGGATCGCGGCCATGTTGGGCCTGCTCGATCTGTATGAGGCCGTACTCGCCACCGACGCTGACTGGGAGGCGCTGCGCGAGGTGGCCGATCCCGAGACGCTGCGTCCGGTCACGCTTCTGAGCAACGCCTTGGCGAGCGATATCGAGGCGCTGGCGCTGATCCTGAGTTCGGGCGCGGGCGCGGCACCCGGCTGCCAGCATTCCGAATTGCTCGGCGCCCTTGACGAGGCGCTTGCGAAGCTCACCGAGGCGGGCCGCGCGGACGCGACAGCAGGACTCCATCCCACCCGTAACAAGATCGTTCAGGTCGTGCAGCGAACCCGGCGATTGGCCGAAACGATATCGCCCCTCGACAACAAGACACCGACTTTGCCGGCTATTGACCTCCGGCAATTCGTCCAGCCGCCGTCGCCCCTCGTCACGACCCTGCGCGCCCATTGGACATTGAGTTCGCCCGTCACGCGTTACACGATACGCCTCACCCTTGCGATGCTCGCAGCCTACGCGGCGACCTTGGCCTTCCCGACCTACGTCCACGGCGGCTGGATCCTGCTCACAGTCGCCCTGATCATGCGCGCAAGTTACGCGGTCACCCGTCAACGCCGGACCGACCGCCTGGTCGGCACACTCGCGGGCTGCGCAGTCACCGCAGCCGTGATGCCGGTGCTTCCAACTTATGGCGTGATTGCGATCGTGATCATCAGCATCGGGGTGGCGCATGCCTATGCCGGCGTGAACTACAAGATCACGTCGTTCGGAGGCTCACTCATGGCGCTGCTGCTGTTGCATTTCCTCGAGCCGCAGACCTTCTATGTCGTGGATCGGATCGCGGATACCCTGATTGGAGCAGCGCTCTCGGCCGCGTTCGCACGCGTTCTGCCGAGCTGGGAGTGGAACGACATCCCACGCCTCGCTTCCGCCCTCCTCGCGGCCGACCGGACTTTCGCGGCGGAGGCCCTCACCATCACACCGGATGATCAGGCATACCGGCTCGCCCGCAAGCGGGCGCTCGACAGCTTTACGACGCTGGCGACGACCACTCGGCGGCTTTCGAGCGAGCCCTCATGCAGCGGCACCCCCGCGATCTTGATGCCAAGCTCGCGTCCAGCTTGCTGGGCGAGGTCCGGGGCCGGGTGATGGACATTCTGAGCAGCAGCGGATCCGTACCGCCGCCGGAATTGCTGCGCCGCCGCGGTTGGGTAGAACTGAGCAACGCACAGCCACTCCCGATGCTGAGACGTCGCCTATTGCACATCGAACACGCTGCCCGGAGGGTAGCCGCGGAAGCGAGCATCGCGGAAGCGCGCCCTCATTCGAGCGAATTCAGTGGCTGTCCATAGCCGGACGTAAAGCTCGCAAAAAATCGCTCGACGTCAGCCTCCCACACTCGGACTTCCGATGCTCTCTCCCGGCGTACGATCTCAAGAGGCGGCCAACTAGGCGCCATCACCGCCGTATTGGGCGCAGCGTGGCGATGGCGGGCAGCCATGCAACCGACACCAAAGGCAGGCCAACCTCCGGTACATAAGGGCGGCCACGATGTGATCGGCTAGACTCTCTAGCTTGACGGTGAGCGGATTCAACATGAGGCGCCCCATCTAGTTCTCCGCTCATCTACTTACCGGGATACGCCGCATGGCCCGTGATCTGTGTCAACGGAATAGTTTGCAGCGCAGTTGCAGAGGCGCAACGCTGTTGCACTAACTGAAGCATTGCCCGAAATATCTCGGCAAAATGCCGCGGCCGGGTCTTAATTCGACCAAGGAGGCTTCTATGGTGGCCGGCGAACTGCTGGTGAAAACATGGGTCGGCTCGCTGAAGCAATCTCGGTCATTTTGACGGTAAGCCTAATTCCAGCGTTTATCGCGGCATCGTTCTTTTTTCTCGCACACTTTTAGTGTCCGACATAAGGCTTGCAGAGCTTGTCCTGAATTGTAAATCCAGGCGGGCAGCAGCCATTGGCCGTACAATCCGGGTAGCCTTTTTCAGGAAAAAACCGCGTCCAGTAATCGCGATCTCTCGGCGTGTAGACTTGTAACGGTTGGCATTTAGCCCCATTCCAATACCAGCCAAGCGCGCACTCTTCAGCGGCGCTAGGGGCGGCCGACCCGACGAGAACTAATAAGACTGCACGTGCCACACGCATTCCCGAACTCCCCCTCGTTCGGCGGGTGTCGGCGACATCATGACGTTTTCTGGGAGAGTCTTCAAACAACAGAAAGGCAGCGCCCAGACAAATCATGGAGGCAGTAGAACGGCACCTGCGCCAATTCACCCCCAAGCGCAGCGGGGTGCGAGGTGCCTAGCTCGCGATACGAATGCGCGGGCGACTTCTAGTTTCAGCGTGGTTGCGCAGCGGCACAAAAATGAAGGCCTAGATGCACAGCCTGATCGACTACATCGAAGTGGACGACACCCGGATCAGGATCAAGGGGAGCAAGGACCTACTAGAGAAAGCGGTGCTTGCAAACCAAGCAACGACGGACGGGTGTTCGCAGGTTAGTACTAATTGGCGCGCCGGTCGGAATAAAACTGCGAACCCGTATATCATTGATATTTCTATCGATTTTTTAGCCGTATCGTAGAAGTCAGCGTCAAGGCGGCCGTTGGACTGAATGAGCGGGGGCTCAGTGAGGAGGCTGAGCCGGTAATCGGACATCCGGGTAGATTCTAGCGACGAGGGCAACGACGGTACTCGTCGACTTCGCGCCGATGACTGAGACGTTCCTGAGTGACCGGAACACCCATGGTGCCTGAGCCGCCGAAAGAAGAGCTGCGGGAATTGAAGCGGATATAGTAAAGATCGATTTCCGGATAGGTCTTCGAAAGGGACAGTATTTTTCGAAGCTCGCATGGAGGTTCCCATGAACGCCCATCCCCGCCTCCTCACACTCCTCGGGTTGGCCCTAGCCCTAGCATCCTTTTCGATTCCGTACTCGGCCCGCGCTGAGCTGGTCCGCATCTACGTCACCAACAGCGCCGGCGACAGTGTCCACGTAATCGATCCCGCGACCAACAAGGTGGTACAGGTGTTCAAGGGTCCGGAGGCGATGCACGGCATCGGGTTCGCGCCGGACGGCTCGCGAGTTTATGTCAGCAACGAGCACGACCGTACGCTCGACGTGTTCAACCGCGAGGACGGCATGCTTATCAAGCAAGTAAAGCTCAGCGACCGGCCAAACAACATCGCGGTTGCAAAGGACGGCCGCATCGTAGTCGGCATTGCGCGCGGCCACGGCGCGCTCGATATCGTCGATCCCAAGACCTTGGAACTACACGCCACCATTCTGGTGAACGGGCGGCTGCACAACGTCTATGTCACGCGCGACAGCAAATACGTCATCACAGGATCAATCGCGAACAAGGTGATCACGGTTATCGACCTCGACAAGGAGCAGATCGCCTGGGAGGTCAAGCTCGACAAGGGCGTTCGCCCAATGACGATCGAGTCCAATCCCGACGGCTCGCCTAAACGCATCTTCGCACAGCTCTCCGACCTGAACGGTTTTGCCGTGGTGGATTTCGCAGCGCGCAAGGAAATTGCCCGTATTACGCTGCCGAAGGCCACCGCCACGTTCGAAACTGATCCCGCGCGCGACACCTCTCCGTCGCACGGCATCGGCGTCTCGCCTGACGGCAAGACGCTGTGGGTTACGAGCATCCCGAACAATTCGGTTTTCGTCTACTCGCTCGTCGAGCTGAAGCAACTTGGTGAGGTGGCGCTACCAGTGCTGAAGATACCAGGCCGCGAGCAAATCTCTTCGGTGCCGAACTGGGTGACATTCACGCCCGACGGCAAGACGATCTACATTTCGAACGCAGCCATGCGCTCGGTCACCGCGATCGACACGGCGAGCATGACCGTGAAGGCGGTCGTTCCTGTTGGCGAAGTACCCAAGCGGATCAACACACTGGTGATGAACTAAGGCGCCTTTGCGCCATTGACGAACGCTGCCAGCGTCTTCCAGTCCTTGTCGTTCTTCGACTCGAACTGGCGGCCGCCCGAGTGGAATGCGTGGCCACCGCCTTCCGGCGCAAGCGGATGCTGCGTCAGCAGGCTGCTCTCCGGATCGCCTGGATTGACGAGCTTCGCAACCATCTCGAAGTTGCGGCGCGATTGCTCCTCGGTCCAAGCGTTCGCGCCGGGTCCGAGCTTCTCAAGGCGGAAGTTGTTGTTGGAATCCTGGTGACAGACTACGCAGCGGGTGTGGCCGTCCTTCTTTGCGAGGAAGATCGGCTCGACACGGCTCTTGTAAAAGCCGTAGTCGAGCACCAGCGTGGGTTGCGCGGACACCGCCGCCGGCAGCGCCACCGCAATCGCGGCCACCGTCGAAATTAGTATCGATCCCATCGCTTGCATCGATCCCTCCCCTTGCGATTTCTTACACATCCGACATTAGCAGACCGCAGGCAAAGGTACGATGTTCGCCTTCTCTAATCGGCCGATCTGGGTCAAGCGCTTCCGACTGTCCACGACAGATGAATGTCACTCGCGGGCTCGTGCTTCTCTCCGGAATCGGCACCAGG
>Ga0207862_1000052_pt1 | contig 27114 bp, 29 predicted proteins | sample LuqExpMetageno81_FD_187838 | JGI IMG/M metagenome (GOLD analysis project Ga0207862, IMG submission 187838) | Tropical forest soil microbial communities from Luquillo Experimental Forest, Puerto Rico - Sample 81 (SPAdes) | ecosystem: Environmental > Terrestrial > Soil > Tropical forest ... | reverse complement strand
CGCCGCGAGGGCGAGTGCTGCGGTTGGACGCGCCGACGGAACCGCTTTCGAAGGCCAAAATGATCGTGGGGCACAGCGCCGGGGAAGGTGGGGAGGAAAATCGCGCGTCGATCGAAAACATAGCAGCGGGGGGAGACAGTCTGTTTGTGACGGACATTATTGGAGGGCCGTCGCGGTTGCGTGTGTTCGACGACAAGGGCACGTTGTTGACAACGATCGCGCCTCCGGTGACTTCGATCGGCCAGGTTGTGCCGCTCGGAGGTAGCGAGGCGCTTTTGCTGGTGGCCAGCTACCTGGAGCCGCCGGCATGGATGCAGTTCGACCATGGACAGAAAAAACTGGTCAAAACAGGATTGGTCATGACGTCAGCATCGAAATTTGACGATGCGGAAGTGATCCGGGCGTACGCGACTTCGAAGGACGACACGCGCGTGCCGGTGAGTATCGTGCGGCGCAAGGGGACGAAGCTGGATGGGACGAACCCGACGCTGCTCATGGGATATGGCGGATATTCGATCAGTGAAAAGCCACGCTTTCTGGGATCGTGGGCGCGGGTGTGGCTGGACCAGGGTGGGGTATACGTCGTGGCGAACCTGCGAGGCGGAGGGGAGTACGGCGAGGAGTGGCACAAGGCGGGAAATCTCACGCGAAAGCAGAATGTGTTCGACGATTTCCTGGCGTGCGCACAGTATCTGATCGATCAGAAATACACCTCACCACAACACTTGGCGATCCTCGGCGGAAGCAACGGCGGATTGCTGATGGGGGCAGCGTTTACGCAGAGGCCCGACCTGTTCCGCGCGGTGGTATCGTTCGTGGGGATTTACGACATGCTGCGCGTGGAACTGGACCCGAACGGGGCGTTCAATGTGACGGAATTCGGGACGGTGAAAGATACGGAGCAGTTCAAGGCCCTGTACGCCTATTCGCCGTATCACCACGTGAAGGATGGAGCCGCGTATCCGGCGATTTTGTTCTTGACGGGGGAGAACGACCACCGAGTGAACCCGATGGAATCACGGAAAATGACGGCGCGTCTGCAGGCGGCGAACCGTTCCGGGTACCCGATATTGCTGCGGACGAGTTCGGCCTCGGGTCACGGATTCGGGACGTCGCTCGACGAGGAGATCGAACAGGATGCCGATGTGTTCAGCTTTTTGTTTGATCAGTTGGGAGTGCGGTACGGGGCGGCGGGAAAATGAGGACGAAACACGCCTTGCCCACAGATAAAACAGCCCCTACTTGTCGGCCGTAAGAGGTCATCCTTAAAAGGCCAAGGCTGCAGATTGACGCTTGCGGAAAAAGTTTGTCGCTTCGGCCGTTGAGCCTGCCGCGGCGTAAGAGTCCCGACCCGCCCTTGAAGTTGCGCCCATTAGATCGCGATGTATGCACGTTTGAATCCGTTGAGCACCCGCTGTGCCATCCCCAGAAATTACGTCTGCGAAAGGAGAATCCAATGAGAACTCGCTCGTTTGTTTTTCTTGTTGGATTGATGGCCGTGATCGCACTGGTTTCTGCGGTGCCGGCGCGCGGGCAGGATGGAGGAGCCTTGCCCGATCCGGGTTGGCAGGTGATGAAGGCGGACTGGGGCGTGGGGAACCGGTGGGCAGACGTGACTCCGCAGGTGCGAATACTGCTTTCAGGAAATGGCATGGTGAAGGTGAATAACCAAAATCTGGGCGGCGATCCGGCCGTCGGCGCAGACAAGATTCTGCGGATCAAGTGCGGAACTACCAGGGCCAATCGCGCGTTTTCACGTTTAAAGAAGGTAGCGTGATTGACGCGAGCCAGTTCTACAACTATGGCGGCTACCCCGGCGGAGGAGGGGGCGGTTTAGCACCACCAACGCCGGGCCCAGGGCCTTACGGAATTTGCAGTGAACAGCGGGGGTTTGATTGTACAGGTGAATAACAACAACATGGGAAGCGACCCGGCGCCGGGAGCCGACAAGGTGCTGACGGTGATCTACCGGGTGAGTGGCAGAGAGCAGACGGCAACGATGAAAGAGGAGAACACGCAGCGAATACCGTAGTGCGCGGGACGCGGGACGCAGGAATCGGGAGATTATTGGACGGGTTGCCAGGATTTGCCGTTGTTCGTGGTGGAGAATTTCTTGCCGCCGGCGGCAGTAAGCGTGGCGGAAGAGGCGTCCTTGGCCGAAACGGCTGTGAGATCGGCCGGGGAAGGGGCATGGACCTTTTTCCAGGTGATGCCATCGATCGTGCGATAGATTGTGCCCTTTGCGCCGACAACCCAGCACACGTTCCGCGAAGGAGCGCTGCCGGCGGCAAGTTCGGCGTTCGCGCTGACAAGTTGACCATTCCAGGTTGCGCCGCCGTCGGTGGTGCGGGAAATGAATCCTCCACTGGTCAAGCGATAACGAACCTGCGGGTCGGGAGTTCGAACGGGGATGTCGGTCGAGCGTTCCTCGATGACGAGGGTCCCTTGACCGGACGATAAATTGGACTGCTCGGAAGGAGCCAGCGGGAGACCGATGAAAAAAAGGACAATAAGAACCGACATGGATTACCTCGCGATGTGAAATCGTGCGCCGAAGCATGACAGCGCGTCAAGGTCGGAAAGACGCGCACGGGAATGGCAAGAAGGCGACGAAGTTAGTGCGAAGCGGGTAGTGCCGAAGTGCCGACGACCAGATATTCGTATTTTTTGCCGTCGACCTTGAACTTCGCCTTGTTCTTATCGAGGGTGAACTGGATGGGAGTATTAGCGGGGAAAACGTGCTCTTCTGCGGGCTTTTGTTGTCGGAACTGATATTCCGAAGTCGCGGTGCGAACAATATATTGATGACAAAGCAAAGAGGTGGAGGTCTTCCCCTTTTTCTTCGAGCCGCAGTCAACCGATTGCATGGAGACGATTGTGCCGGACACAGGAGTTTTGTCGGCAAAAACGAGAGAGGCCGAGAGAACGGTCACGGCGAGCGAAAATGCAGCGAATTTGAACCTCATGGTTCCCTCCTTGGGATCGAACTCACGGTTCCGGCGGGAGAACACGCTGAGTCCGGTGTAAAGCCGCAGACGACCTCAAAACCAACCACAGGCTGTAAACTCTTCAATCCGCGCAGGTGGATCAAATGAATTGAGTCGATTGTAGACCTTGAGGAACACAGGGCAAAAGGAGAATTTTGGGAAGGACGGACTTACCGGCAGAACGCACGCATGCACGGCGCGCAAGGCGCGCACAATTCAGCTCGTGGCCTCTGCGCCAAGACCAGCCGGGAGAGCATGTCAGCTTTTTTTGGAGGTCACAGCGAAGAAAGCGGCGGCGCGCTGGTGAACCTTCTTGCTGTCACACTTCGGGCACTTGATCTTGCCTTTCTCGTACTCGTCGAGGGTGAGGCTGATTTCAAAAGCCTTTTTGCATTCTTCGCAATAATATTCGTACCGAGGCATGAAGACCTCCGAAGAACTCAGGGGGGCGGGGGTTCTAAGTAAGCGTATACGCTTGGGGAATGGTGCCGTCAAGGCTAGGGAGGGCTCATATGGAGAAGCAATGCGTTGACGCACGAAGCGCGCAAGGCCCGCTCTCGATTAAAATGGGACGGAGCCCGCGGACAACCGAGTTGAAGGTCCGCTGAAACAGGGGGCCAGCCCTTCGATGGCGGTGTGGCGCTGACGTGACCGTGGCCGGCGTTACTTGGTAGCAGCTTTGGATTGGCCACCGTGCGCGTCGGCGTGAGCCTTGGCAGCTTCGGCGGCGTGGTGAGAGGCGTGAAGCGTGTGAGCGTGCGCAACGTGGGCGTGGTGGGCTGCAACCTCGTGGTCTCCGGATTCGTGGTGAGCCGCAGCTTCGCGATGATGGCGGGCGGCGTGCTCGTGGTGTTCGGCAGCCTTTTCGTGGTGTTCAACGGCGTGCGTGGCCATGGGTCGCTCCTTAGGTGAGATGGGTGGGGCGGGGTCTTGAGGAACGTACGCCGGGCTCATTAACAACACGTAACCGACTGGTGAAAATTGAGACTGAGGCCGAAGCCCGGGGGATTCCGGCCGGGTGTCCTCTACGAAGCCGTACCGCGGTTCCATACACTGGAGACGGATACGGGAGTACACTCATAGAATAGGCCCTTGCTCAAGGCGGAGAATTCCCATGACCCTTTCTATCCGTGTGTGTTCGTTAATTCTTACGGGTGTGCTCGGTGCGAGCGGAAGCTGGGCACAAACAAAATGCAAAGCAGGGGCTGACAAAAAGATGCCCCAGGCGGAAGGGCTGCAAGGCACGCCGGTTAAACGTGCACCGGTGCCGAGCGATGATTCGATCGTGCGATTGGCGGTGAAACCTGCGCAGCAGTCGAGCCTCGCCGCGGATACGACTAAAGCATCGAGCGCAACCCCAGAAGACCTCGCGAAGAAAGCAGCAGAGATTGCATCGCTCGAAAAGCAAATCCAGGACAAGCAAAAAAAGATCTTGCTGTTGATGCAGTTGTTTGTGTACGACGAGCAGGGATTCTTAAGGGATCCCGGCGGCCATCACGCGGACCCGGAACTACGGGAGCGGCGGCAATCCGAGCAGAATGAGTTGCATGAGGAGACGGCGCAACTGGCACAGTTGAAGACGCGGCTGAACGAATTGATGGCGGCGCGGTAAAGGGCGACGTTCGTAATCGATAGCCGGTGACAGGCGCAGGCGGCACAAACCAAAACAAGACGCGATTAGACTGAAGCCAATCTAGAAACAAAGAACGACTGACCTTCGATCGTAAAGGCCAATCTTCAGGCGCCAACGGCAGGCGCCCTCAAATTCACTAAAAAAGCGGCGTTAGCGGCGGGAGGATTCAATGGTGTAGACGCCGAGAAGCGCGAGTAGGCCCCCGAGAAGTTCGAGCCAGGAGCGGCGTTCGCCGAGAAAGAGAATCCCGAGACCAGAGGCGGAGACGGGGAGGAGATAAGAGAACGAGGCGAGTTGGGAGGCTTCGAGGTAGCCGAGCAGCCAGTAGTAAAGAAGATAGGCGAGCGTGGAGCTGAAGAGGCCAGTGTAGAACATACAGGCCCACGCCTGCCAAGGAATGGTGCGCCAATGCTGGAGGAGGCCGAAGGCCGCGGCCTCGCGGAGTGAGACGGGGAGGATCACAAGCGCGCCGAAAAAGAAGTTCCAGGTGGTCATGGTGAGGGCGTCGTATTTTGGGGCGACGCGCTTGCCAAGGACAACGTACATCGCGAAGCCGAGCGAGCCGCACATGGTGATGGCGTCGCCGAGGAGCGTTGGGGAATGGTTCGGAATGCCGGCAGCGGAGGCGAGCGCAACGACGCCAGAGAAGGCGATTGCCATCCCGAGCGCTTTGCGCCAAGTGAGGAGTTCGAGACAAAAGAGGACCGCGAGGGTAAGCGTGTAGATTGGGGCCATGCCAACGATGATGGAGGAGTGGGTGACGTTGGTGTACAGCAAGCCGAGGGTGAAGCAGAACTGGTTGAGGGAGACACCGAAGAAACCGAGGTAGGCAAAGGTGAAGTAGTCGCGAAGAGAGTGCCTGATGACTCGTGGCTGGTGACTGGTGGCGAAGGAAATGGGCAGGAGGCGACAAAGCGGGGCGATGGCGATCATGAAAAGCCCGGCACCAACGATGCGGAAAGACGCAAAGGTGATCGCCGGCAGATAGCGAAGACCGATTTTGACGACGAGGAAATTGACGGCCCAGATGGCCATCAGAAAGGCGATGGCGATGGTGAGAACGGCGCGAGAGGGCGGCTTGCCGTTAGGCGACTCTATGAGCATAGGGATGTGGAGGTAGGTTTGAAAAGGACGGACAAATTCGTTTTCGGGGATCCCTCGATTCATTATACGCGGGAGAGGGTGGGTGGAGGGAATCTCCTTCGCGCGGGGCAAACAAGGCTGGCGTATTCGAAAGCTAGGTGAGATGAATCTGGCGGGTGGTGAGAGAAGCGATGCGGTCAAGGCGGGGAGTAAAGCCGATGCCGGGCAAGGTGGGGACGTGGATAGTGCCTTGTGGCGTAACTGTGACTTCCGGGTCGATGATGTCTTCGCGCCAGTACCGTTTGCTGGCGGTGACATCGCCGGGGAGCGAAAAATTCGCAAGAGTGGACATAGCGATGTTCTGCGCGCGGCCGATGCCGGCTTCGAGCATACCTCCGCACCAGACGGGAATGCCGTGGCGCTGGCAGAGGTCGTGGATGCGCTTGGCCTGAAGATGACCGCCGACGCGTCCGAGTTTGATGTTGATGATTTTGCAGGCGCCCAGAGCGATGGCGGCTTCTGCGTGTTCGTATGTGTGGATGCATTCGTCGAGGCAAATCGGGGTCTGGAGATTGTTCTGGACTTCGACGTGCCCGAAGAGATCGTCCCAGCCTAGCGGCTGCTCAATCATCATGAGATAGAAACCGTCGAGTTGCTTGAGCAAGGTCCAATCGTCTTTACGGTAGGCGGAGTTGGCGTCGACGGTGAGTTTGATGCGCGGAAAATCCTGGCGAAGACGCTGGACGACTTGCAGGTCTCTGCTGGGCTTGATTTTGATTTTAATGCGCTGGTAGCCGGCGGCGAGCTCCTTTTTCACCGTGGCGACGAGTTCGTCAAGTGAATCCTTGATGCCGATAGAAACGCCGCAAGGAATTTCGGGGCGCTCGCCTCCCAGGAGTTTCCAGAGCGGAAGATTCTTGAGGCGGGCCTCGGCGTCCCATACGGCAGTTTCGATGGTGGCTTTGGCCATGTTGTGTCCGCGAACTTGCTCGATAAGCGGCCAAACGCAGGCGGCTGAGGTGAGTTCCCTGCCCTTGAGCATAGGCCAGAGGTAGTGTTCGAGGATGTGCCAGCAGGTCTCGGTGTCTTCGGGCGAGTAGAAAGGATTTTCGCCGGCGGTGCATTCGCCCCACCCGGAGACGCCGTCGACGTTGACTTCGGCGAGGATGATGCGACGTTCGGTGACGCGATCCATGCTGGTTTCGAAGGGAGTGACGAGCGGGAGATGGATTTCGCGAAGAATCAGGGAGTGTAGGCGCATTCGGTGTCCTTAGTGGCGCGGGGACAGTGTAATGCGAGAGATGCGGTGGAGGAAGGGGCGCGGGGAGGATCAGAAGTCGCTGTAGGGTGCGAGACAGTAGTCAACGCCGGAGACTGTAGAGCGGACACCGAGAACCGCATAGCCCCTGGCGAACCACTCTGTAAACTCGGCGCGGATGCGGGACTGGATTTCAAAGCGCGAAGTGGTGGCGGAAGGAGCCGCTGCTTGAAGGTCTGAGGGAGCGTCCGGAAAATCCGTGCGGCTTGCGGACTCGCCGCGCGCTACTGGTTCAGCGGGCCGGCCAAAGGGCACGGCGTTGCGAATGGCGGCCGAGACGGGAAGGCGGACGTGAGCGGGACATTCGCGAGGCTCCGGCGTGATATCGTTGACGGCCCCGACGACGCGCTTGGTATCGAGATGCCATTCGACGAGGAGGCGATCGGTCGGCAAACCGCGATGCAACGGGCTAGTGGTGATTCCGTAGAAGTTGGGAATATAGCGGCGGCAAATGGCCCCGAGCCGGTTGATGTTGAAGTGGGCGTTCTTAGTTTCGAGGGGGTCGAAGGTCCATTCGACGAGGCGAATCCCGCGGCGGAGCGCGTCTTCGCGCTGGAAAAGTTTTAGATAGCGACCGACACGACGGTCGCGGTGAGAAGCAAGAACGCCGGTCATGTGCGAATGAAGGTACGGCGTCCGGTCGTGAAGACCGACGTAGGCTTTCGTAAAGCCGACCATGAGGTCGCCATCGAAGGCGCCGAGCACCTGACCACCGGTGTGGTCGGCAATCACGAGGGTTACGTAGGGCTCGGTGTCGAGGTCGCTGTCGCTCCAGACTTCGCGAGCGATTTGCACACAACGACGGAATTCGTCGAGCGTGTGAAGCGGGCGGACGAGGATTTCAGCGGCCATAGGGAGTTTGCGCTAATAAGTTATCAGTTTTTGGACTTAGGTTTAGGGAAAAGCGAAAAGCGGAGGCAAGGCTGCGATGCCAGAGGATCTAGTTTTCCATTGTCACCGGGGGTTCGTTGCGCTTGGATTGCTCCCACAGCGATTCCATTTGGTCGCGCGGGATGTTGGCGAGAGTGGTGCGCTGCTCGCGGGCAACCCGCTCCATTTCGCGGAAGCGGCGAGAGAACTTGGCAGAGGCTTTTTTGGCGGCAATTTCGGGGTCGACGTGCAGGAAACGGGCGAGATTGATGACCACGAAGAGGACATCGCCGAGCTCGGATTCGATCCGGCGCGGGTCTTTTTGCGTGGCCGCGAGCACGGCGCGGAGCTCGCGGGCTTCCTCGGCGAGTTTGTCGAAGATTCCGTCGACGTTATCCCAGTCGAAGCCGATGCGTGCGGCCCGGCGGGTAAGCTGGTAGCCTTCGAGTAAAGCGGGGAGGGTCGAGGGGATGCCGTCCAGGAGGGATTCGGCGGCGGACGTAGAAACCGCCGGGGCCGACGACTTGGCGAGGCGCTCCTTTTTCTTGATGATTTCCCAGTTGCGGAGGACCTCGGTGGCATCTTTGGCGCGCTCTTCGCCGAAGACATGCGGATGACGGCGAATCATTTTCTCGTAGATTTCGCGGATCACGTCGACGATAGAGAAACGGCCCTCCTCCTGAGCGATCTGTGCGTGGAAGAGCACCTGGAGAAGGAGGTCGCCGAGTTCTTCGGCGACTCGAGCATCATCGGAGGACTCCAGGGCGTCGAGGACTTCGTAGGCTTCTTCGATGAGATAGGTGCGAAGAGTGGCGTGAGTTTGCTCGCGGTCCCAGGGACAGCCATTGGGAGAGCGGAGGCGAGACATGAGCGCGACGAGCCTTTCGAAAGCGGGCCCAACGCGGCGCGGACGAGCAGATTTCGATTTGCGCGGGCCGCGCGTGGAGCGTTGAGAAACCTTGCGCTTGGATTTGCGAGGGGCCATGAGAGGTTTTTCAAGTAATAAGTTATCAGTTTTCGGTCCGGGAGAAAAATCCGAAGGAATGAAAGAACATTCTGCATGAGATGCTTTGGCCGCGAAATAGGCGCGGCTTCAGGGTGCAGCGCTTGGCAGCGCGCTTTGGCTGTGATGAACATTATTCAGTGGATAACGAACGGTACAAACGCCAGAAGCGCCGAGATATGCGTCCAAAAACAGGAACGCCGCCTCGCGGGGGTGCGAGGCGGCAAGGTTCCATTGGGTTTGAGGACTGGGCCTACAAAGCCGCCTTCTTAGGCGCTGGAGCGTCAGAGAGAACGACCCGAAAAGATGCAATTAGGTGCCCAAAGACACGTAAGTTCGTGAAAAATCCAAGGTACTGCGAAATAAGAGGTTAGTTCTAAGCCCTCGGAGGCAGTGAGAAAGTGGGTGTGCAAACCAGTTCCCATTTCGCTCTGGGGAGCGGAAGGTTAATCAACATTGCAGGGCCCGTTAAAGAACAGTTAAAGAAGAAGTATACGCCGGGAATCCGGGGCAGGACGGGCCGGAGTGGACCTGTACCTGTAAACTCTGTGTAAAGGATGAAGTTGGTGGCGGTGGGGCGCAACCCTTGAGGCCTCTGTCCGCCGAAGGGTGCGCGTCAGAATGGCAGGCTCAAATTAGGGAGGCGGGATTGGGAGGATCTATGCATCGACGAATGGCGTGGGCTATAGCGTTGGTGGGTTTGATGAGCATACGAAACACGGCGATGGCACAAGAGCACGAGAACTCGTCGCAGAGCGGGACCTTGCGGGTTGTGATTGCGGGAATGGTGCACGGGCACGTGGACGGATTCCTCGCGGGGGCAATGAAGCGCAAGGACGTCGAGATTGTAGGTGTGGCAGAGCCGGACCGAGGGTTGTTTGAGATGTACGCCAAGAAGTATGGATTGGATGCGAAGTTGTATCACGCGGACCTGTCAGAAGCGATCGAGACAACGAAACCGCAGGCCGTTTTGGCGTACACGAATACGCTGGAGCATCGCAAGGTCGTGGAGATTTGTGCAAAGTATCCAGGTAGCCTGCGAGCAGGCGCGAAGGGGCTGAGACCGCTGGCGGTGATGATGGAAAAGCCACTGGCGGTGAGCGCTGAGGACGCCCATGCCATTGCGGAAGTCGCGGCAAAAACGAGCATGCCGGTGCTGGTGAATTACTTCGCGACGTGGGAGCCGAGCCGGCAAGCTGCCTTCGACGCCGTGAATAAGAGCGAGATTGGAGATGTTCGCAAGGTGGTGACGCACGACGGGCACCAAGGCCCGAAAGAGGTTGGCGTGGGGCCGGAGTTTCTGGCGTGGCTGACGGACCCGAAACTGAATGGCGGCGGCGCGCTTTATGACTTCGGCTGCTACGGCGCGGATTTCATGACCTGGCTGATGAACGGCAAGCGGCCGCTGACGGTTACCGCCGTGACGCTGCAGATCAGACCTGACGTTTATCCGAGAGTGGACGATGACGCGACGATCCTTTTGACTTACCCGAAGGCGGAGGCGATCTTGCTGGCATCCTGGAACTGGCCCTTTGGGAGAAGTGATGTGGAGGTGTATGGGAAGACGGGAACCGTGTTTACCCGCGGGCGGGACGAGATCGAAGAGCAGCGGGCAGGAGAGGTGGAGTCAAAAAAGATGAAGGCGCCCCCGTTGCTGGAGCCACAAAACGATCCGATTAGCTATTTGCGGGCGGTCGTGCTCGAGGGGTTGAAGCCGGACGGACGGTCGTCGCTGGAGGTGAATGTTGTGGTGGCCGAAATACTGGATGCGGCAAGGGAGTCGGCGAAGACGGGCAAGACTCTGAGGATCAAAGAGGGCGCAAAGTAGCGGAAAATTGCAACCCTCGGGTAGCAGGACGCGTCAGGAAATAAGCTTGACAGGACGTAGACTTCGCGGTTCACTGGCCCATTAGAGGCGAGGCGGAGGAGGGCTGTTCCGCGAAGACATGTACCGCCACCACCTGCTCTGCTAAACGAAACAGGCAACGAACAACGGGTAGTGAAGTGAGCACGAACGCCGGCAGGCGGGGGGTCATGCGCCAGGCAAAAGCACTTTTCTTCTTCGCGGCGCTGCATGCGGTCTTCATACCGTTTAGCGTAACGCTCGCGCGGCAGGAGCCTTCAGGCAATTTCCCACAACAAGAAGCGGTAAACACACAACCGACGACCCTGCGGGTGTGCCTCCGACTCGAGGACGAGACGGTGTTCCTGGGGAGAGCGCAGGTGCGACTGACGCCGAGCGAAGGCCGTGCTATACAAGCGGAAGTCCCCGAGTTGTTCGGAGAAGCGCGATTTCCCGATGTGAAGCCGGCGAGCTATGAGGTTGTCGTCGACGCGGTCGGATATCAAACAGCACCCGTGAGCATGCAGGTCGCCGCGGGGGTAAGACAGAAAACCCTGTACGTGGTAATGCAGCCGAAGGCGCTGCATCTGGAGGCAGCGGATAGCCCGCCAGCGGAAACGAAAGAGAAAGTGAAAGAGGAGGGGCCGGCGAAGCCGTCTGAGGCGGCGTCGGCGCTGCTGCCAACGACCAAGTCGAACGGAACAGTGGAGCGGAACTACTGGACGGCGCACGAACTCGAAGCGTTGGTGCCTCCGGTCGAGTCTTCCGTGGCGTGTCCGACGGACAAAGTGCTCGAGGGCGTGGGCGAACGGATGGAGGAGTTCACCAGCAACCTGGAAAGGTTTGCGGCGACGGAACTGGTGCAGCACTACCCGGTAAGCGGGGAGAAGCCGAAGGGCCCGCCGGAATCGCGGAAGTTTGATTACGTGGTGACGGTGACACAGAACCGCTTGGGAACATTTCTGCTGGAAGAATACCGGAATGGCCAGGCGGGTCCCGAGCAGTTCCCGGCCAAGGTGGCGACGCTCGGATTGCCCGCGATGGCGCTGCTGTTTCATCCACAACTGGCTCCCGATTTCAATTTTGTGTGTGAAGGGCTCGGCGAATGGGAAGGACGGCCTGCATGGCAAATGCATTTCGCGCAGAGAAGCGACCGGCCGGTGCGGATGCGCGCGTACGTAGTGAATGGCAGAGTGTTCGACGTGCGAATTGAGGGCCGCGCGTGGATCGATCCAGGAACTTTTCAAGTGATCCGAATGGAATCGGAACTGATGTCGCCAATCCCGCAAATCGAGTTGACGATGGAGCATATCGCGATCGAATACGAGCCGGTGCAATTCCGCACGCAGAAGACTCAGATCTGGCTGCCAAGGCAGGGTGAACTGTACGTGGAGCGGCGAGGTCGGCGCTACTACAGAAAGCATACTTTTTCCGACTTCCAGGTTTTCAACGTGGATACGTCGCAAAATATCGAGGCGCCTAAGGAGTCGTACAGCTTCACGAATACGTCGGACCGGGATATCGCGGGAGTGCTGACGGTGACGCCGACGACTGGAGCCAATGACAAGCCCATAACGCTGAAGTTCACGGTGCCGGCGCGAGGGCGGGTCTTTAAGATCGTGGGACCAGGAAAAGATGTGAACCTGTCGGTGGCGGAGGTGGGGTCGGCGACGTTTGCGCACAACGGCGGGGACGGAAGCATTAAGGTAGATGCAAATCTGGCGAGAGACACGACGCTGGACGTGATACCGGGGGCAGCGATCAGTAATCAGTGAACTCGAAACCCGACGGTTCAGATCGTTCAGCCCGGAAGGGTGCGGAGGCGGGACGACATTTCGTCAGGATGGAGATGATTCCATCGAGTTCCACCCAAGAGCGATGATCGCCGGGATCGCTCCGCTTCGAGTCGGTAAAGTCCCGACTTTCCGTTCGGGATGACAGAAGAAGCGACCTGAAGGTCGGCTCACAAAACGTACGCTGCCTAAGTGGCGCACTGCAGCGAATCAGGGTGTGGACCAGTAGCGGTTGAAACCGATGTAGTCGGAGGAAAGGTTGGCGAGGATTTTGCGCCGGAGTTCTACGATTTCGACGGAGCCGAGTTTTTGGTTCAGGACTGTGCCATCGGCGGTGACAAGAACCGTGTACGGGACGGCCGAATCCCAGTTGGGGTCGAAGGCGACCTGGAGGGCAGCGGCGGCGGATGCAAAAAGCAGATTGCGCCCGGTTGAGTGGAAGTGCTGCAGCATGCGGAGGACACCGGGTTTCTCGTCGGGCATGTTGGTCGAGACGGTGACGTAGGCGAGCTCACGAACGGAATACATGCGGTAGGTGTCTTCGAGATCAGGAAATTCATCGACACAGGCCCCACACCAGGTGGCCCAGAAATTGATGAGGGCCATTTTGCCGGTTGGCGCGGAGGGATTTGAGGTCGGCGGCGGAGACGAGAGAAACATCGATAGGCTGGGAATCGAGTTTGCGGAGGGCCGCGACGCGGTCGGCCTGTTTTTCAGCCCATTTCGTCGAGCAGCCGAAGACGCCGGTGTGCGTGACGGGTGGGTCTTTGTGGGCGAGAAGCGCGTCGATGGCGTTGCGGGCATCGTAGCGTAGGTGCCGGGTTTCGTCGAAAATGAAAGCGTGCGGCGTGGCTTGAGGCCCGTAGGCACGGGAAGCAGATTGCGTTTCGCGGTCATAGAGATAGGGATAGCGGAGACGCTTGTAGGCGACGCGAATTTTCATTTCGTCGAGTGAGTCGCTGATATCGGATTCTTCAAGCCCCGTTCTCGTCGTCGTTTTCAGCTGCAACCACTGCCCTATCGCGCAGATGTACGTTCATCCTTTCGTCGCAACAAACTCACCCAATTCTCGCCGTCGGGTCTCCCGCTCCGGAATTCTCTCTTCCTGGTGTCGATGGCAAAACACACTCTCTCGCCGATTACGGAAAAAGGAGAAAGGCGAAAAGCCGAAACGGTTTCAAGGGGCCTCCCGAGATTAGCGGCCGAGGGGTGGCTTCCATTTTTTGAGGAAGGCGAGGATATCTTCGGGGGCGAGAGAGCGGGCGGCTTCGAATTCGCCACGCTTCTGGCTGAAAAGGAGTTTGCCGTCGGAGTTGAGGACGGCAATGGCGGGGACGCCGCGGTCGAGAGGAACGTCGTATTTCTTTGCGACGTCAAGATTCTTGTCCATATGGCCGATGTCGATGTGAACCACTTCGAAGGATTTGTCCACGGTGGGAGCAATTTCGGGGCTGTGCAAGGCCTCGTCGAGAACGTGGCAATCGAAGCACCAGTTCCCGCCGAAGACGACGAGGACGCGTTTGTGGGCTGCGGCGGCGGCGTGGAGAGTGTCAGCGATCTGCTTGTTGGGGTCGGCTGACGAATCGTAGATGTCCTTGTTATTGAGAGGCGGCCGCATGCGGGAGGCTGGGGAACGCTGGGAAATGAGAATGAGTTGCTGGTCGCCGTGCTGCAACCATCCTTGCGACAAGACGACATACTCTTTGTGAAGGGCCGAGCCTTCTTTCACGGTTAGGGTGACCTGGAGAAGGAACATATGAAGGCTGGGATCGGGCGTCTTGCGATCGGCAATTTCGTAACTGAGGTTGGTAAGGCCTTTGGACTTCCAAGAACGCCAGAATTGAAGTTCGTCATTGAGCGAAAGCTCCTTACCGGAGGAAGTGTGAAGGTCTGCAGGAGGCTCCTTGGAATAGAGGGAGGCGAGAGAGGCCGAATCGCCCGAGAGGACAGCGGAGCGCCACTTGTCGAGGGTGGTGGTAGGGTCAAATTCGGATTGTTGGGCGAGTGCGGGAACGGTGAGAAGCAGGGAAAGCGGGGCGAGGAGAAAGAGACGTGGCATCGGGCCTCCGGGAAAAGCAAATAATAGCAGATGTAAGGAAGAGAGTTGTTCAGGGCGCCGGTGAGCGTTTCGAGGATACGCGGGAGGAAAGAATCACTCGGGTGATGGCCGGGCCAGGTCAGGCGGAGGTGACGTGGACGCGCTCGCCGGGAACAGGCACGGCGGCACGCGGTGGTGCCGGGAGAAACGGGAGGCGATGTGGCGCGGCCAGGCGGGCGCCGATCGGACCCCAAGGAACGCCGGCGAGGTCGCGGTCGAGCCAGCGTCGGATGACGAATTTTTTCATGGTGCGACGGAGCCAGTTGCCTTCGTAGCAGTTGCGGAAACCCTGTTCGAGGAGGCCTTCCAGCACCGGGGGAGCGCAGTGCGGGTGGTTCCAGACGAGGTGCTTGGTGTCGAACCTGGACCAATCCTTTTCGAAGATGCCATAGTTCGATTCGAGGTCCCGCCACATTTCGGTCTGCGGGTGAGGGGTGACGATGGTGATCTGAGTGGTGTCGAGTTCGAGAGAGGCGAGGGTGCGAAGGTCTTCGGCGATGGATTCAGGAGTTTCGGAAGGCAGGCCGATGATGTAGTAGCCCTGGGCGTAGAGTCCGCCGCGATTGAGCCGCGCAGCAAGTTCGAAGGCGGCCTGCACTTTTTCGTTCTTATGCATCTGCTTGAGAATTTCCTGATGGAAACTTTCGATGCCGAAGAGCGCGCCTTCCATGCCGCACTTCTGCCACCGGTCGAAATTGCGGAGGAAGAGATCGACGCGGGACTGCACGAGCCAGCGGACGCGGTGACGGGCGAGGAGTTCGATGACCGTTTCGGCATGCGACGGGAGATTGCCGAAGTTTTCGTCAAGCATGAGAACGAAGTGGACTCCATGCTGTGTGTAAAAGCGGAGAACGCGATCGAGCGAATCGAGGGAAATGGGTTTGGGATGGGGGGCAAAGGCGGTGGTCTGACAGAAGGTGCACCGGAAGCTGCAACCGCGCGAGGAAAACAGCACGCCGACTGGAATGGACCAGCCGCCGGGGAAACGAAACTCGGTGATGAGAGGAGGATGCTGGATTTCGTCGAGTGACGCGCCAAGGTGTTGCGCAACGGCTTCTTCACTGTAGCTCGAGAAAATCCGATCGAAGGTGGAGTGAATCGCGGGCGTGAGGGCGCCGTAATTCCCTGCCCAGAGTTGCGAGATTCCCGCGGCGCGAGCTTCGCGAGCCATGTCGAGAATGTCGTTGGTCTCCTCGAGATAGAAGGAGAAGCCGACGGCGTCCCAGCCTTGGCGGAGCGAGGCAGTGAATTCGGTGCGCGTCGGATATTCGAGAATCGAAATACCGGGAATGTTCTGGCGAAGGAAGCGCAGGCCAAAGGAGATGCGGCGAGGCATGCCGAAGCGCCAGCGGAAATTGCGGGGAGCGTTCTCGCGGAAGTAGTCGTAAAGACCAGAGTCTCGGCAACGGGTCGTCAGAAGAATTCGTGCCATAGCACGCTCCCACCTCGAAATGGATACGCGGCCCGACCTGGTTGCGGGAGAGGGTAGCACAGGCGAGAGAAAATTCACCACAACAGGGCGGCGGAACAGCCCCGAGAGTTGGAACGGCTCCGATGATTCTGGCGGGATCACCGGTTGCCAGGACCCCCACCAGGCGCCCGGTCAGCGGCAGGCAGTCCCGGAATAACGGCGATGACATAACGAAAAATCGCTGCGCACATCGCCGTCCGCCGATAAAAGCCTAGAAACCAAGAATGGGGAAGCCTCAAGGAGGCAACGGCCTGCCTCACAAGGCGGGGCTCGACAATGCTTGGATCGATGGCGCAGCGATTGAAGAGAATGCTTGCGAGTCAGTTTGAAAATTTCGGTAATGGTATAGTTTGAATCTTCGCGGCGACCTTCGTACTGAGCGTTCCGTGACCTCTGGAGGCAGGACATGAAAGCGTCCATCTTTTATCGAGTCGCTGCTGTCCTTTTGCTGCTTTTTGCTGCAGGGCACACCCTTGGGTTTCGCCAGTCCGATCCCAAATGGGGCGTTGACGGGCTTCTTGGCTCAATGCGGTCAATTCAATTTGACGTGCAGGGGTTCAACCGGACGTATTGGGACCTCTTTGTTGCGGCCGGACTCTCTGTCGGCGTGTTTTATCTATTCGCGGCGATACTAGCCTGGCAGCTGGGTAGCCTTCCGAAAGAGACTTTGGCGCTCATGCGCGGCATCGCCTGGGCGTTCGCCCTTTGCTTTGCCGCGCTCACGGTTGTCAGCTGGACATACCTCTTTGTCCTACCTATCGTTTTTTCACTCGTGATTACCGTGTGTTTGATTTCAGCTGCATGGCTTTCATCAAAGTAGGTTTCCATGCGCCGTAGCGCCGGCTACGGTGGGGTTTCAAAAACTGCACCACTAAAGGGAAATGCGGTCGTTTGACAAAGATAGGATGGTCGGCCAAACTAATGGTTTGAGCAATTCGTATAAGGAGCGATAGATGGCCCAAGGTCAGCCTACGAAAGTCAAGAAGAAGAAAAAGTCCGTACTGAAACGGGCTGCACAGTCGCTGCAACGAGCGGAAGTAAACCGGGCGAACCGGACTCGAGTGCGCACCGCGATCAAGCGTCTCCGTACTGCAATTACCACGCGCGATGCCACTGCCGCGGGCAACCTGCTCCATCCCACGATGTCCGCAATCGATCAGGCCATCACGAAGGGCGTTCTTCACGAAAATACGGCGAACCGCTATAAGTCCCGCCTCAACCTCGCTTACAACCAACTGAAAAGCAAAGCTGCCGCAAAGTAGAAAGCCGGAAAGTCAGTAGTTGATTGCACGTGGAGTTACACCACTAATCCGCGGTGTGGCCTGGCAGTTGCGGCTTGGGGGCCGCTCAATTGCCAAACCAGAAACTCCATCACGGCGCGAACGTCCTTTGTGCCGCCCTTCAGCCGGTCGTCGGCATCGCGTAAAACACGCAGTCCATCGAGCAATCGTTCCTTAGAGGTTTTGCGGGCGCATTGCAAGGCCGTTTCCGCTTGCTCCGGGCGCATGCCGAGCGCCCGAGCCGCCTGCCAGCCGTTTGAAACGCCGCGGAGTTCGCTGGCTTCGACCAGCTTCCTGTACATCCAGGCCATTCCACCGATCATCATGACCGGTTCCTCGCCTTCGCGAAGCAGGCGGTCAAAAAATTCGAGCGCCTTGGCGGGTTGGCGCGTGGCCAGCAAGTCAGCCACTTCCCAGATGGTTGCGCTTTTTTCGGAAATGACAAGCGCGCTGATGTCTTCACGCCGCAGGCGTTTTCGCTCGGCTGCATAAGTGGCGAGCTTCGTCACTTCGGTCTTCAAGCGCATCAAGTTGCCGCTCACGAATTCCGCAAGATCTTCGGCGGCGCCTTTTTCGAACTCGACGCCGGACTCTTTTGCGAGGGCCTTCGCGAGGCCCACGGCGGCGGCGGCGCGGTCGGCCGCGTTCTCTCCGAGGCCCACTTCAACCACGAGAGCTTTGTCGACGAGCAGCTTCGCCAAGCGCATGCGCTGATCCAGACTCGACGCTTCGATGACAAGAGTCGTGAATGGCGCGGGATTTTCAAGGTAAGCCTCGAGAGTTTCGACCGCCCCATCGCGGGCTTTCTCGCCGAGCTTTTCGATCGCCTCGGCATCTTCGAGAAAGACGAGTTGCCGCGCGGACAACATAGGAAGGGTCTGGGCCTGGTCCATGGCGGCTTGCACTTCGCCGCGATCGGCCGAAAACTGGGAGACGGCCCAAGTGCGGGCGCCTTCCGCGACATACTTGTCAATCAGCTGCGCGCGGCATTCATCGCGCAAATAGGGCTCGTCGCCGAGCAAGAGTACCGCGGGAACCGGCTTCCCTTTTTGCAGGCGTTCGGCAAACGCAGCGGTGGTGAGACGGGGCATCAGTAGTTTTCCGTTACTGCCGCCACCAGGCGGGTGGCAAAGTCCTGCGCCATGCGGTCGAGCGCCGGCTCACCTTCCTGAAAAAAGCTTTCGACGTCACCGCGCACATTCGGAGAAGGGGCGCTTGTAGCCAACTGATATTCGTTGCGAAAGACGAAGTTGTCGGTGTGATAGAGCACCTTGTCATTGTCGCGCTCGGTGAGAGTGACTTCGCAGCGCATGGTGATCATCATGGCGGTGGCCTGGGCCAGCGTTGAACCCGAGGTCGAACTGGCGCTTTGGAACAGGAGCGGAACCACCTCGAGGCTGAGCACCTTACCGGTCAGAACGGCGTCTCCGTTTTGCGGATCGGCCACGACTCTGAAATTCGTCTTCGACAAAAACTCGTGAATCGTCGCCGCCGTCAGCTTCTGTTCGATCTTGTAAGTGGAGGTCTTATTTTCGAGCGCCGGAACCGCGATGACTTGGATGCTCTTGGGCAGACTGTTGCTGCGCCCGGCGACATGGTATCCGCAGGCCGAGAGAACGAGACCAAGCAGAAATGCCAGCCCGAGTTGTGTCACGCGCCTCATGCTTCCAACCACTCCGCGAGTTTGCAGCCATTCCATGCGGGAACGCGCAAATTGTCGCCGGCGCCCCAGAACCACCAGCAACCGGAGACCACAGGGTCAGGCTGGGGTCCCTGAAGAAAGATGCTGGTTTCACCGGCAACGGTCACATTGCTGGGTGCGGGTTCTGCGGGAGGGACAATGGAAAATCCCGCGGTGCGGCAGGCAGAGACGATGGTTTCATTGGTTGCGGCCGATTCCAGATCGCAGCAGACGCTGAAGGTCGTCCCGTAAAACACAGGAGCATGGACCAGCTTCATGGCCACCCTGGCGTCTTGTGCCGCATCGGAGAGCGCCGCGCTTATTTCGGCGCGAACTTCCAAAAGGTTAGCCGGCAAGTCGTGGCGGCTGTCGGGACCGAAGCAAGGCAAGAGATTGAACGCGGCTTGGGTGCCGAACACCTGCTGGCCGACGCTTTGAAAAGATAAGAGCTGCGACGTTTGCGTCTCGAGCTCCTCGATGCCCTCGCGGCCGGACTCGGAGACCGGACGATTCATCACGACGGTCAGCCGCCGCAAGCTGAGCGGCCGCAATGCTAAGACCAGGCTGGCCACCGCGATTCCGCCGACGGAAAAAACCGCGAATGCTTTCGCACTCTTGGCAACACTCCGGCCCGTAAGGGCGGCAATCTTTGGAAACCAGGGTGCCGCATCGGGGTCGGACAACGTTGCGCGCGAAAAATCGATGATGGTCGCTCCCGCCTCGCGCGATGGAGCAAGGCATTGCTTTGCGAAAGCGCTGGAGCCAGTGAGAAAAACGTACTTCGCGCCGTGGAACGTGTCTTCGTCCACGCGCTGGATGAAGGCGGCTTCTCCGGCGGCTTCGGTGAGGGTTCCGGCGACATCTTCTTCGTCAACCAGGCGCAAATCCCAGGTCGCGAAAAGGCTTTCCTCGAGGAGCGACTTCACTTCGTTCCCCAGCAACGATGAAGCACCGGCAATCACGATGCGTTGGGAGTGGCGCCCCGATGGCATGGTCTAAACGGTCCTGGCAACCAGCCGGTGCCGAAGGACACGCACGATGTGCAGGATGACTCCTATCAGAGCGTAGGAGCACGCGAGAATAACCAGCACGTATTCGGAATACCGCCAGATTACGCTGGCGAGCAGAACCAGAAGAATGATGGTGACGGAGGGCTGTTTGCGTGTCCAAGGAATATCCTTGAAGCTGTAGTAGCGTACGGTGCTGGTCATCAGTGCGCCGAGCCCCAACATTACGGCAAACCAGCCGATAGCCCACATTTTTTCGCTAAGCGGCCCGATCCAGTGGCAGGCATGCACGATGGCAGCTACTACGCCAGCCGCCGCAGGTGTAGGCATGCCGACAAAATTCTTCGAGCCTCCGGGCGCCATGCCTTGCACGTTAAAGCGCGCCAAGCGCCAGGCAGAGCAAATCAGAAAGGCGAGGCAGCAAATCCAGGCAAAGTGGCCAAGCTGCTCGTAGCCTTCACTGGAAAGGCCGGCAATGCTGCGAAAACCCCAGGAGTAGGCCAGGATCGCCGGAGCGATTCCGAAGGTGACCACGTCGGCAAGAGAATCAAACTGTACGCCAAACTCGGTGTTTGTGCCGGTCATGCGGGCAATGCGCCCGTCCATACCGTCAAAAAGGATGGCGATGCCAATGGCTTTAGCCGCGTGGTCAAAATCTTCCACTCCGCCGTTGAGTGCGGCAATCGAAGCGTAGTACCCGCACAGAAGGTTCGCGCCGGTGAAGATGCTCGGGAGAAGAAAAATGCCGCGGCGAAGGCGGTTGCGTCTGTGCCGGCGTTCGTCAAATGGGATTTCGTGCTGTTCGAATTCGTTCATCTGGGCTCTAACATCCCCTGAAACAGGGTACTACGGTCGGTCGTCCGCATCCCGTAATTTCTGCGAAGTTGTTCGAGACTTGTCGGTCGCGCTTTTGCGAACGGGTGCGGACTCTGGGAAGCGGGCCAGCACGCTCGAACCACCTTTGACATTGTTTCCGACGCTGACGAGGATTTCAGCTTCGCGGGGCAGCCAGAGGTCAACACGTGAACCGAACCGTACCAGCCCAATCCGTTCGCCGCGCGCCACGAAGTCTCCCTGCTTCTTCCAGGATACGACGCGCCGCGCCACCCAACCCGCAATCTGCTTATAGACGATTTCCCCGTATTCGGTCGATTGGACAAAAATGTTCTGTTCATTTTCGGCGGAGGCGGATTCCGCCCACGCAGCCATAAACTTGCCAGGCCTGTAGTCGAGCTGGGAGATCGTGCCGGCCGCCGGGGCGCGGTTGACGTGCACGTTCCAAATGGCGAGGAAGATACTGATGCGCTTTCCCGGGCGTCCCTGGTTTGGTTCGTCCTTCACTACAACCACCCGGCCATCGGCGGGCGACACGACCGCGCCAGCCGCATCCGGAATCAGCCGCTCGGGATCGCGAAAAAAATAAAATGTGAACAAACCGAGGAAGAGCAGCAGCCCCCCCACCGCCTGCGGAACGGGCGAGCGAGCGCCGAGCAAAAACAAACCGATTAGGACCGGCGGCAAGCCAAAGTAGTACCCCTCGCGGACCATAGCCTCCCCTGCTCCATCACGGCTTAAAGCCACAGGAGCGCTGCGGTCATTCTACGATACTTGGGCTTGATTCCGGGGCAGGTTACTGCGTATGTCTAGCGCGCGCGCCGTGGAGCTGCGAGGCAATGCGCTCCATTTCATCCTTCGCATGTAACTTCAGCTTTTTCAACCTTATTTCTTCGAGGAGATCTTCTGAATTGAGGTAGGGCGACTGCGAGAGTTTCTGGAGTTCTGCTTCGTACTGCTGGTGCTTCGTTGCCAGACGCTGATACTCGGCGTCGGCTTCGAAAATTACGTCCCGAGGGGCGCGATGAGCAGTTGCCATGCGTTTCTCCTCATGACTGGAATGTGAATACTACATGACCGCAGACTAACACTGGGAAAGCGGGCGTCAAGGGGTATTCGGTACCTGTCCTGTGGAATTCCAAAGTACCTGCTCGTTCGGGTCAGCCAACGGAAGGAGAAGAGGGGCTTAGTGGCCGGGCCAGCACAAGGGCGGCCTCTGGCGGATCGCTGTAATAGGCCTCGCGCCGGCCTATTTCGCGGAATCCCAGCTGGCGGTAGAAGGAAATGGCACCATGATTCGACTCGCGAACTTCGAGAAACACTTGAAGGGCGCCATCCCGGCAGAAACGTTCAAGCACTACATGAACCAAGGCTTGCCCGAGCCCTTGGCGGCGGAACTCCGGTTTCACCGCCAGGTTCAGGATTTCAGCTTCGACGGCGATGCGCCGACTGGAAATGAAGCCTGCGACGGCGCCGTCGACGATGGATACAAAATGGTGACCAGGGCTTGCCGCCAACGCGTGTCCGATGGCCTCACTTGACCACTGGGCGGCTTCTCGAGAGTTCGCGAGAATCGCTTGAACTTCAGGAATGTTGCCGCTTTGGCATTCGCGGATTTCGAATGCGCTTTCACCAGGGGCTGGCCTAGCGCACATGCTTGGCGTTTCCCTTCCAAAAAAGTTCGGCATCGGAGCGACGCACGTAGTTCGCGTCGAGGGTAACGGGGTCGCTGAGTTGCAGGTCTCGCGCCTTTTGCTCGCCCAGCTCGCCGATGCTGTCAGCCAGAACCCCGGTAGGCGACATCAACGTATCCCCGAGCGCGGCTCTTTCCGCCCACTTTGCCTGGCCCGAAATCAGAGCCGGATCCAAGGCGACCCAGCGCACTGGATTCACACCGCATGAGGTCGAAACGAGCTCCAGGAAGCCCACCGGTTCAAGCACGGCTTCTGGCTCGACCACCTCGATTCCGCAGGCTCCTCTTCGAAACAATCCACCAAATATCTGCCCTCGCTGAGCGTCATAGCAAGCTGCAATGTAGGAAGCGCCTTTTGAACCACGATGCGCCAACGCCTGCAAGCGGGAAACCCCGACTACGGGAGTCCCGTAGACCTCAGCCCAAGCTTTAACTGTTGTTAGCCCCACACGCAGACCGGTGAAGGATCCGGGACCGGTCGCGACGGCCAGTAGCGTAAGGTCCTCGAGTTTCGACTGTGAGTCCTTCAAAAGGTCGTGAACAGCCGGGAGCAGCCAGCTCGAGTAGTCCTCCTCGGTGCCATGCTGACGGAAAGACGACAATCGGCCCTCGCGGCGCAGAGCCACACTACCGCGCGCCTCTGAGGTGTCCACGGCCAATGTGAGTTCTGCTGACATGCAACTCCAGCTTACTCTCTCAAACGAAATGATTTGTATCAAGGCTTGCGGGCCGCAAGGGGCGGTCGAGGCCACCTAAGGATGAAGCACTGGTCAGACCAGCCGCGGACAGAGCAATTTCGATGCCAAAATAAAAACCGGCCTTCCCTATCTTCATGATTCCAGAGGATATATCTTGACTCTTGCAGCACAAGCCCGTACACTCGGTTTATCTCTGAGGGGGACAACCGAAGCTATGGACTTCAAGATTGGCGACAAGGTCGTTTATCCGAACCACGGCGTAGGGGTAGTCGAGCAAATCAGTTACGGAGTTCTCAACGGCAGGACCGAACGTTACTTCATGATTCGCATCATCTCCAGCGGCTTGCGCGTGATGGTTCCATCATCAAACGCGCTCGCGGTTGGCCTCAGATCGGTAATACGTTCCAACGACACGACAAAGGTGCTGGGTTTTCTCGAAAAGGGGAAACTCAACTCGCACCACGACTGGAAACATCGATTCAAGGAGAACTCCGAGCGCATGCGCACGGGTTCTCTCCTCGAAGTAGCTGTAGTCCTGAAGAGCCTCGTATCCCTCAGCCGGAGCAAACCCCTCTCCTTCCGCGAAAAGAAAATGCTGGAACGCGCCAAGTATCTCCTTGTGAGCGAGATGGCGACGGCGCGTAACTTGAGCGCGGAGACCGCCGAAGTGCTCGTCGTTAAGTCGCTGGCAAAGGCAAAGCTGCAGTTCCCCACGATGCAGGAGAAGGTCGACTAAACTGCGTGCTGAATTTTCAGCGGGCAGCCTCCGGGCTGCCCGCATTTTTTGTTTTGCGGCAACGACGGTAGGTTTTGTGCGACTACAGTAAGCCGTAGCACTCCCCCTTGCATCATCAGGGCGGACAGCCGCGAATTTCGCGGCTCCTCGCGGAGGGATCGCGGCACAGCTCAGCTTCGAACCGTGAACCGCAACGGTCCGCCTCAAGCCAACGGCATACTGGCAACCGCATTCAGCGAGGTGTCGGCAAACGAGCGGCGCATGTACTTTGGATACGCGGCAGCCGCAATCATTGCAGCGTTGTCGGTCGAAAGCTCGCGGCTCGGGAAGTAGACCTTCAGTCCGCGCTCACGGGCCCGCCCGAGTAGCGTCGCGCGCAGTCTCGAGTTAGCCGCTACGCCTCCAGAGACCAGAATGCTGCCGACACCGGATTCTTCGGCCGCAGCGAGCGTGCGTTCCACGAGGTCGCGCACCACAGCATTTTGAAACTCGCGCACCAGGCCCAGCGTCGCTGGGGAGCATAGCCGCAACAACTCGTCGAACGTGCGGTGGCCCTGTGCTATCGCCTCCTCCCTTTTCGCAATTTCGCCGTCGTATTCCGGGTGCTCGCGCAGATGATAAAGAACGGCGGTCTTCAGGCCACTGAAGCTGAAGTCGAGCGCATGGCCACGCGTCTTGGTCGGACCAAACTTTACTGGTGCCGGGGCGTCATCTGCGGCAGCCGCCAGGCGATCGAGAATGGGTCCGCCTGGGTAGCCGAGGCCTAGCAGCTTGGCCACCTTGTCGTACGCTTCTCCGGCGGCATCGTCGCGCGTTTGCCCCAATTTGCGGTAGTGGAAAGTCTGCGAACCGTTCTCGGCGGTTGCCTTCACCTCATGCAGCACGGTATGCCCGCCCGACACGATTAGACAGACCGCCGGCAGCTCCGGAGTATCGCCGTCCTGCCGGGCTTGGAGAAACGTGGCATGAACGTGGCCCTCCAAATGATTCACCGCCAACAAGGGCTTTCCGAGTGCTTCGGCGAGCGTTTTGCCATAGGTGATGCCCACGAGCAACGAACCCACAAGCCCCGGTCCTTGGGTTACGCCGATGGCGTCCACGTCGTCGAAGCGCAATCCGGCTTCGGCTAATGCCTCACGCACCACCGGAACGATTTGACGAAGATGTTCGCGCGAGGCCAACTCCGGGACCACACCGCCGTACTTGCGGTGAATATCGATCTGCGAGGCTACGACGCTCGAGAGGATCCGGCACCCATCGACGACGACTGCAGCGGCGGTCTCGTCGCACGACGACTCAATGCCGAGAATACGCACTCCGGTTGGTTTATTCGCTGCCACCATTTGCGTGAATTCCATGCTAGCACGCTCCCGCCCCTTTACTGATTCGCGCTAGTTCCATTGCTGGCCGCAAAGGCAAAGGGCAAATTCGACGCAAGCGCCGATGACCACGACGTTCACATCGACTCCGAGCCTCATCGAGCAACGCCTCGGCGGCGGTCCGGGAATGCCGCCCGTGCTGCTGAACCATCCGACACGGAGCGCTACCACAATCGACGGCTGGAAATCCGTGCTTTTCGGGCTGCCTTTTCTGCTCGCGGGTGTCGCGATCGACAGCGCTGCGCTGGGCCTGGCTCGCGGGCAGAAGAATGCTCCGGACTGGCTGATTGGCCTGATTGGGGCTTTTTTCTTTTCCGCCGGCGCTTTTCTGGTCGTTCATGGTCTGCGCGGAGCGGCCCGCAAGGCTGAATACGAGCACGAGTCGGCGACACGACCCGACGAGCCATGGCTCGCAGACCATCCCTGGCAGCGCGAAGGTTCGGGGTTTTCGGCTTTTCATTCGATGCTGCAGCGGCTGACGGCCGTGCTCGTCTGGAACGCGTTCCTTATCCCGTTTTTCTGGGTAGGGCTGAATCAACGCGGGCTCGGACGCCTATTTCTGGTGGTTGCCAGCTTTTTAGCACTGACTGGACTCGTGTTTTGGGCGCGGTGGATTCAAATGCTTGCCGACCTCTTCCGCTATGGCAATAGTTTCCTGTGTTACGACGAGTTTCCCTATTTTCTGGGGCAAACGCTGCGGGTACGACTCCGCGCGCCGGCGCATGCGTCGAGCATGAATCAGTTGGCTTTGACACTCCGTTGCGTGCAGGAAAAGTATGTGACGACGGCAGGCGGGACCAACCGCCAGACGCAAGTGGTGTGCTACGAGCTCTACAGGGACACACGTACGCTCGCCCACGAGCAACTGGCCGGTGCCTACGCCGGTTGCGACATACCGGTCGAGTTCCGCCCGCCTGAAGACCAGCCTGCCACCGCTCTCATCCAAACGCCGCCCACATATTGGGAAATCGAAGCGCGGGGAGAAGCCCGTGGCGTCGACTACCAAGCCTATTTTCTCGTTCCCGTATACAAGAGACCATAGCCAGGACTGGTATTTGCACCAATTGACAAACCTCGCGCGCCGCGGCTACCGTGCTAGCGGAGTAAAATTTCGAGAGAGTTGAGCCCATGCAGCTGCCTGCGATGGAACAAACCAACCACCCGCTGTTGAACGCCACGCCGATTCGCAAAGTCCGCAAGGCCGTCCTTCCCGCCGCCGGCCTGGGAACAAGATTCCTGCCTGCCACCAAGGCGCAACCCAAAGAAATGCTGACCGTCGTTGACAAGCCGCAAATTCAGTATGTGGCTGAGGAATGCGTCGCATCCGGGATCGAGCACATCATCATCGTCACCGGGAAAGGCAAGAATTCGATCGAAGATCACTTCGACAACGCGCCGGTGCTGGAGAGGTTTCTCGAGGAAAAAGGCAAAAAGGGGCAGGCGGACCTGGTGCGGCGGATCAGCAACATGGTCCAGGTCAGTTACACGCGCCAGAAGGAGCCCTTGGGGCTGGGACATGCTGTGCTGGTGGCCAAAGACCTGGTGGGCGACGAGCCTTTCGCCGTGCTGCTGGGCGATGTGCTGATTCCCGGCGAAAATCCGGCGACCAAGCAGCTGATTGATGTTTATGAAGCGACGGGCACCGGGGCGATCGCGGTGGAAGAAGTTCCACGCGATAAGACGTATCTACACGGGATCGCCGCAGGG
>Ga0207862_1000051_pt1 | contig 27174 bp, 25 predicted proteins | sample LuqExpMetageno81_FD_187838 | JGI IMG/M metagenome (GOLD analysis project Ga0207862, IMG submission 187838) | Tropical forest soil microbial communities from Luquillo Experimental Forest, Puerto Rico - Sample 81 (SPAdes) | ecosystem: Environmental > Terrestrial > Soil > Tropical forest ... | reverse complement strand
TCTTCTTGAGGATCTACCCGTCATAAAGGTACCAAAACCGTCCGCAAAGAGGATGACACATCTTAATTGAAATGGTTTTTCAGCAGCCTGTTAGCGGAGCTAATGACATAATCGAATTTTTGAATAAGGAGGGTTATGGTCAGCGCCCCAATTTTTCCAGACGCACGCCTAAGAGGCGAATCAATTTCTTGGAGGGGTTCTCCCGGCGGTCCAGAAAAGGCATGAAAAGCCGCATGGCTTCAACCTGGAGCACCCGCAGGGAATTGACCGGACTGGCTAAGGTATGTGAGCGGGTGTGCGTCTCAAAATCCGCAAAGCGCACGGTGACCACCACGGTACGAAAGGTCCGGGAACCTTCTTCCTGCAAGCTCGCAAGGATGCTACGGCACATGGCCCAGAGGCGCTCGAAGAGAAACCCCAAATCCATTGTATCGGCAAAATAAGTTTCCTGCTCGCCGATGGACTTGGGTACTCCCGCGGACTTGAGGATCGCACTACCCCGGCCCCGCACCTTCTCATAAAGCACAAGTCCCCACTTCCCCAGAAGGCTCTCCAGTTCCTCCGGCGTGAAACGCTTGACGTCCGCCACCCTCCTAATCCCCTGGCGGGCCAGGAACCGCTCCGTTTTGGGGCCTACTCCCGGAATCACCCGGATGGGGAGGGGTGCCAGGAAATCTTCCGCCTCTTCGGCTGTCACCACCGTCAGACCGTCCGGTTTTTGATGGTCCGAGGCGATCTTGGCCACCAACTTATTAGGACCGATCCCCACTGAGGCCGTGAGGTCTTCCTGGACCTTGATTTCCTCTTTGATTTTCCGGCAGAGTTCTCTGGCCTGTTGAAATGATTGACAAAAACCGAGGTCGAGGTAGGCCTCATCGATACCCACCACCTGGACCACCGGCACCTGTCGGCGGATAATGGCCATGATCCGCCGGGAGAATTCTGCATAGCGTGGAAAATTGGGAGTGATAAAAATGGTTGCCGGCTCGTTTCGGCGCCTGGCCGCTTGGGCGAGATCCCAGGCCCGGGAAATAGGCATGGCCGAGTGGATGCCGTAGCGTCGGGCCGGATAGTTGGCCGTGGACACCACCCCCCGGCCCTGGCCTTCCCTGGGGTCAGCCCCCACCACCAGGGGCAACCCCCGCCACTCCGGGTGATCCCGCTCCTCCACAGCCGCAAAGAAGGCGTCCATATCCAGGTGTCCGATGATGTCCACAGCTGCCATTTTCGCAGATTTCTGCCCGGGCACCAAGGGATGCAGCGCCAATGGGGAGAGGCTAGGGGAAAATTATAGGAAAGGGCAGGGCGAGTTAAAAAACCCGGTGAGGAATCATTTTCACACCATCATGGCAAGGACGGTTTCGGTCATCTCATCAAGAAGGTCCTGATTATTCCGGCTTTCCACGTTCAGCCGCAGCACCGGTTCGGTGTTGGACTTGCGCAGATTGACGCGCCACTCGGCAAACTCAAGGCTGAGCCCGTCCGTGTAATCCACGGCTAAGGCTCCTGGCTTAAAAGCCTCCTCTACCCGGGCCAGCACCCGGTCCGGGTCTTCCACCTGGCGGTTGATCTCCCCGCTCACCGGAAAGCGCCGTTGGCGCTCCGCGATCAAGGCTGACAACGGCTGCCCCCGGCGGCACAACATTCCCAGCACCAAAAGCCAGGGGATCATGCCGCTGTCACAATAGGAGAAGTCCCGGAAGTAATGATGGCCGCTCATTTCTCCGCCGTAGAGCGCATCCTCCTTGCGCATGCGCTCCTTGATAAAGGCGTGCCCGGTTTTGCTCATCACCGGCACGCCGCCGGCTGCCCGCACCATCTCAATGGTATTCCAGGTGAGGCGGGGGTCGTGGATGATCTTCCCCCCGGGGTGCCTGGCCAACAGGGCCTGGGCCAGAAGCCCGATGAGGTAATAGCTTTCCACGAAATTACCCGCTTCGTCAAAAAAGAAGCAGCGGTCGAAGTCCCCGTCCCAGGCCAGACCCACGTCCGCCCCGTGCTGCTGCACTGCCTGGGCCGTCATCTCCCGGTTTTCCGGTAGCAGGGGATTAGGGACGCCATGGGGAAAAGTGCCATCCGGCTCGTGGCAGATTTTGATAAAACGGCAGGGAAGATGAGCCTCCAGGGCGTCAATCACCGGCCCGGCACAGCCGTTCCCCGGATTGGTCACCACCGTCAAGGGTTGCAAGGCCTCACGGTCCACGTAACTTAGGAGATGTTTTACATAATCATTCAGGGGCTCCTGAGCACCCCGGGCACCCTTGTGAGCAGCCGGAACAATTTTCCCATGATCCACGGACAGAGCCTCGATCTCTCTTAAGCCGCTGTCCCCGGAAACGGGTCGGGACCCCTCCCGGACAAACTTCATGCCATTGTAGTTGGGGGGATTATGGCTGGCGGTAACCATGATGCCGCCGTCGAGCTCGAGTGCGGCCGTATAAAAGTAAACCTGCTCGGTGCCGCACAGACCCAGGTCCACCACCTCCGCGCCTGTTTCCATGAGCCCCGATGCCAGAGCGTCCACCAGTTCGGCGCTGCTCAGGCGTATGTCCCGGCCCACGGCCACCCGCCGGGGTATGAGATAGGCGGCGTAGGCCCTGCCGATGTGATATGCCAGCCGGTCGTCGAGTTCCTCGGGCACCCGCCCCCGGACATCGTAAGCCTTAAAGCAGGGAAGTAGGCCCATTTAGCGTTCCCATGTTTGTAGATTAAAGAAATGGCAGCTTGCCTTTATCACACCTCAAACCCGGGGAGCCAGGCGCAGACTGTCTCCCTCCCGGACGACGAAGCCCTCGGCCAGCAACTGTTCGAGGGCCGCCCTGGTCCGGGTTGGGCTTAACCCCACGGCCCGGGCCAGTTCCTTGTAAGGGAGGGATGGCTTTTCTATAAGGGTCTTCAAAATCAGACTCCGCACCTCCCGGTTCGAGCCGCTAAAAGAGCTTTGCCGGGCATAATGGGCGCTGCGCCGGTTAGGATTGAGAAAAGACCTCTTGAGTTCGGCTCCGTAATCCATGAGGGCGTAGTACCAGTCCCTGACCCGCTCCCGATCCAGGGTTTCTGCCACCAGGGGGAGGATTTCCCGGTCCGTGACACCCTCCTGGCCGGCGAAGAAAAAATGCAGAAATACCCGGCGAATATTGGTTTCGATGAAAGCCATCGGCTGCTGAAAGGCAAATGCCAGGAGCGCCCCGGCCGTGGCGGGACCGATACCTGGCAGGGACCGGAGGTCTTCTGCGTTCCTGGGTAAGGCACCGCCCCAGTCCTCCACCACCGCCTGGGCCAGGCGCTTTAGAGCCAGGGCCCGCCGGTTATACCCCAGACCCTGCCACACCGCCAGTACCTCCGGCCAGGTTGCTTCGGCCAGGGAGTCGAAATCCGGGAACCTGGCCAGAAACTCCCCGTACTTTCCCAGTACCCGCTCCACCGGGGTCTGCTGCAGCATGATTTCCGAAACCAGGATGTGGTAAGGGTTGTGGGTCTGCCGCCAGGGCATCGCTCTTTTATGAGCCCGGTAGTGTTGATAAATCTGGGTTTGAAATTTCTTCACCCGGCCCACAGTAAGGTTACCGGTCCAGGTCTGGGCCCTTGCTTGCCCCCGCCGTCTTGCCTTCGTCACCATGGCTGCCGTGGCATCCTCCCGAGAAATCCTGGCCGTCTCGCCGGGCACCCTCAGGTGGCTTTCTCCAACTCCTTCAGGTACTCTTCCGGGGCCTGAAACCCCACAAAGCGGTGCTTCTCTTTACCATCCGGGGAGAATAGGAGGGTGGTGGGGGTCCCCCGGACCTCAAACTGCTTCACCAGGTCCATGTGGCTGCGCCCTTCCAGGCGCACCGGAACAAAATTGTTATTTAAGGCCTTAATTACCGCGGAATCTTGATGGGTCTCACGGACCAACCGGGCGCAATGTGGTCACCCGTCCATGTAAAATTCCAGGAGTAAAGGCCGGTTGGTCTTTTTGGCTTCTTCAAGCGCTTTTGCCCAGTTGTCTCGCCATCCTATCGATGCCATTTCCGCTGTCTCCTTATCTCCCGAAAAGGCTGAAGAGTTATCTTTTGCGGAATCGTCCTCCCGGTTTTTCCATTACAGTTCTTTATCAAGGTGCCACCCTCGCCGGGGTTGCGGTCCCGCGGTCAGCAGCCCGGCTCTCCCGGGTGGCCGCAGTAGTTGCTGAGGCTCCGCATCTTCAGCCAGTTATTCCGGAAAAGCAGGTTGACCTTGGTTGGCCAGGGAAGAGGGGCGTTGAGATTGGTGAAAAAATCCCGTAAATTGGGCCGGCCCCGATGCATAGATTTCCTCGGGTATCCCTGGTAATTATGGAGGATAGGGCCCCCAGCCACCCATAGGAGGATTTCCGGGGGCCCCGCGGTAGATTTCACCCCTGCCGATTAATAATGGGTCTCCTCGTAGGCCACTTCATCATCGCTGAGCCTTTCCTTGAAGAGAAAGTGCACCCAGACCTGGTAGGCGATGACAATGGGCACGAAGGTTAAGGCCACGGCCAGCATGATCTTTAGGGTCAGGGGGCTTGAGGACGAATTGGCCACGGTCATGCTGAACCTGGGATCAAGGCTTGAGGGTATGAGGTTGGGATAAAGCCCCACCACCCCAAACAGAGTGGTGCTGGCGATAGTCAGGGCCGAAGCGATCCAGGCCTTCCACCAGGACGACATGGCCATGAACACCCGGGTGGCGAGCAGGGCGAAAACCGCCACCGCCGGGATGAGAAACAGGACGGGATTGGCCAGATAATTGTCATACAGGTTGGTCATCCTGATGGTGGCCAAAAGAAAGATCACCGCCAGCACCAATACCAGGGGCCAGAGCTTCTTGGCCAGGGCCTCGGCCTGACTCAGGAGCTGCCCTTCCGCCTTGGTGGTGAGCCACAGGGAACCGTGCATGGCAAAGATGGCCACGAAGAGCAAACCGCCGGCGATGCCGTACGGATTGAGGAGGGTAAACAGGGTCCCCTGAAAGATGCCCTCGCCGTCAATGGGCAATCCTTTGAACAGGTTGGCAAAGGCCACTCCCAAAAGCAGCGCCGGCAGGAAGCTCCCCAGCACCAGGCAGAAGTCCCAGATTTGCCGCCACTTGGGGTCGTCCACCTTGCCCCGAAAAGCAAAAGTGACGCCCCTCAGGATCAGCGCGAACAAAATGAGCATCAACGGCGTGTACAGCCCGCTGAAAAGCACGGCGTAGGTGGCCGGGAAGGCCGCAAAGGTCACGCCCCCGGCCGTGATCAGCCAGACTTCGTTGCCGTCCCAGAAGGGGCCCATGGCCCGGTACACCAGTTTGCGCTCCTCCTCGGTCTTGGCCACGGCCGGCATCACCGTCCCCAGCCCCAAGTCAGAGCCGTCCAGCATGAAGTATACGGCCCAGAGCACGCCCCACAAGAGAAACCAGATGATCCCCAGCATGGCTCACACCTCCCTCTTTCTGGCCGGTGCCGCCACCGGTTCCGGCCCCTGGATGGCAAACTTGCGGATAAGATAAAAGGCCGCGATTCCCAGAATGGTATAAACCACCACGAAAGCCGCAAACGAAGTCCCCACCTGGGAGGTGGCAATGGGCGACACCGCGTCCTTGGTCCTCATGACATTGTAAACGATCCAGGGTTGCCGCCCCACCTCCGTCACCAGCCAGCCTGCCTGCAAGGCGATGTACGGTAGTGGTATGCTCCAGAGCATCACTTTCAAGTATAAGGGGCTGTCCACCAACTTGTTGCGTCTGAAAAAGCCGACAACCGTGAGCAGAATAAAAAGGAAGCCCAGGGCCACCATGAGGCGGAAGGCCACAAAAGTGAGCAGGACAGGAGGACGATCATCTTTGGGGAAGGCCTTGAGACCTTTGACTTCGGCTCCGAAGCTGCGGTAGGCCAGCAGGCTTAACATCCCGGGGATCTTCCCGAACTCCATCAGGTTGCGTTCGTTTTTTTCATCAGGGATCAGGAACAAGGTCTGGGGGGCGTTGGTCTGCGTATCCCACAAAGATTCCATGGCCGCCAGTTTAGCCGGCTGGATTTTGGCTACCTCAAAGGCATGAATGTCCCCCTGGATGACCTCTACAAACGAAAAAATCAGGGCCATGGTCAGGCCGATTCGGAAGGACTTGGTGAAAAAATCGACATGCTGCTTGCGCAACAGGTGATAGGCGCTGATCCCCATGACCACAAAGCCCGACAGGATGTAGGCCCCGCTGATGACATGAAAAAACATCTGCCAGGCGAAGGGTTGGGTGACTACTGCCAGGAAGTTGTCCAGTTCAGCCCGCCCGTTCCTGAGAACAAAACCCACGGGGTGTTGCATCCAGGCATTGGCGATGAGAATCCACAAGGCTGAAAGGTTGGAGGCGATGGCCACCAGCCAGATGCAGGTGGCGTGGGCCTTAGGGGAAAGGCGCTTCCAGCCGAAGGCCCAGACTGCCAGGAAGGTGGATTCCAGGAAAAAGGCCAGGGTTGCCTCGATGGCCAAAAGCGAGCCAAAGATATCCCCCACGTAACGGGAGTAGCGGGACCAGTTGGTGCCGAACTGAAATTCCAGGGTGATACCGGTCACTACCCCCACGGCAAAGTTAACCAGGAAAATCTTTCCCCAGAATTTGGCCGCCCGCAGATAATCCTCATCGCCGGTTTTCACGTAAATGGTCTCCATGATGGCGATGAGAACGGACAGGCCCAGGGTCAGGGGCACAAACAGGAAATGGAAGAAAGTGGCTGCGGCAAACTGTAATCGGGAAAGCAGGAGTACGTCCATATGTGGCTACCTCCTTATTGGGTCAACCCCCTGGGGAACTCGGCACCACCGCGGTGTGGCGCTTCATGCACCGGTTCACTTCCTTTATGATAATAATTCTCCAATTCACCTAACGCCACCTCAATCACCTTAAAAAAATCGGCACTGAGGGTTTTTTGTTCAGATAGATGGTGAGCAGGAGCTGGTAAGGAAAAGCTCAAAAAGAACTAGTCCTTCCGAATCTTACCTGAGTCTAGCCACCGATCAGTGACAGGCGCTCGTCGTAAATAAACTCCCGGGTGTGGCGGCCCACCCGTTCAGGGTCAATGTGAATCCGGGCGCTGCCGGTTTCGAGGCCGGCCCGGGCCGTAGCCTCGGCCACGGCCGGCGGTACCCGGAAATCCATGGCGTTGGGCAGGATATAGCCGGGAGACAGGTCTTTCCCCACCAACTCGGCAATGGCATGGGCCGCCGCGATATTCATGGCGTCGTTGATGGCCCGGGCCCTGATGTCCAAGGCCCCCCGAAAGATACCGGGAAAGGCCAGGCAGTTGTTGACCTGGTTGGGGAAATCGCTCCTGCCGGTGGCCACCACCGCCGCGCCCGCAGCCCTGGCCTCCTCCGGGTGAATCTCCGGGTCGGGGTTGGCCATGGCAAAGACCACCGGCTCGGCAGCCATGGCTTTCACCATGTCCTGGTTGAGCACGTTGGGCCCGGACAGCCCGATGAAGACCTCGGCGCCTTTGAGCACGTCCGGGAGGCTTCCCCTGAGGCGCTCCGGATTGGTAATCTCTGCCAGCTCTTCTTTGATGAGGTTCATGCCCGCCGACCGCCCTTTAAAAATCGCACCCTTGGTGTCGCAGACGACAATATTTTGAGCCCCCGCCTCCATAAGGATCTTGGCGGTGGAGATGGCCGAGGCCCCCGCCCCGTTGAAGACGATCTTTACTTCACTGAGTTTCCGGCCCACGATCTTGAGGGCGTTCAGAAGCCCTGCCAAAGCCACCACCGCGGTCCCGTGCTGGTCGTCGTGAAACACCGGAATGTCCAGGAGTTCCACGAGCTTCTGCTCAATTTCGAAACACCGGGGCGAAGAGATATCTTCCAGGTTGATACCCCCAAAGGTGGGGGCGATGGATTCCACCAGCCGCACCACAAAGTCGGTCTCCTGGGTGCTGATGCAAATGGGAAAGGCCTCGACGCCTCCGAAGGTCTTGAACAGGACCGCCTTCCCCTCCATCACCGGCAAAGCCGCTCGGGGGCCGATGTTCCCCAGCCCCAGCACCGCACTGCCATCCGTGACGATGGCCACCAGGTTGTTCTTGCTGGTGTAGTCGTAGGCCGCCATGGGGTCGTCCAGGATCCTGCCGATCACTTCCGCCACCGCCTCCGGAGCGTAAAGCTTCCGGTAAATGACCTCATCCTTGATGGGCACCTTGGTGTACACCTGGATGACTCCCTGGTAACGCCGGTGCACCTCCAGGGCTTCCTCGTTGATGCTCATTCTGCCGTAGTCGTGGCCTTCTTGGGGGAGCCAGGCCAACTCCCCTTCATAAATGTAGCGTTCGGTGCGTTCGTGGACCCTTTCCGGGGACATCTCTGCCGGGCCCAATTGGGCCACCCCAGCTTCCTGGGCCGCCCGGGCCACGGCCTCGGAGACCACCGGGGAGATGTGCCAGTCCATCTGCCGGGGAATAATGGTGGTGGCGGAAAGCTCCGCCTCGGGAATCATGCCCGCCAGGGCCCGGGCCGCCGCCACGTACATGGGCACGTTCACCCGTTCAGCCCCCACGTCCAGGCAGCCCCGAAAGAACCCCGGAGTCACCAGGGAAGAGCGGATCTGGTTGTCGCTGCTGGAAAGTGCGGTGGCCACCACCGCGGCGCCCCCCGACTTGGCCTCGGCCTCGCTGATCTCAGGCTCAGGCAGGGCCAGGGCAAAGACGATGGGGTCTTTGGCCATGGAGGCCACCATCTGCCGGGTCACCAGGTTCTTGGCGGAGAGGCCGATGAACACGTCCGCTCCCTTGATCACCTCCGGCAGAACCCCTTTGGCTTCAGAGCGCACCAACCGGGCGATCTCACTTTTGGCCCAGTTCATCCCCTCCGTGCGGTAGACCCTGAGGGCCCCGTGACGGTCGCACAGCACCAGATTACGCAAGCCCGCGACGTATAAACCCTTGGCCACCCCGATGCCGGCCACCCCGGCCCCGTTGATGACGATGCGCACCTCCTCGGGCTTTTTTCCCACCACCTTGAGGGCATTTAGGAGCGCGGCCAAAACAATGATGCCGGCCGCGTGAAACTCGTGGTGCAACACCGCCACTCGCACCGCCTTCCGGATGCGGCTCTCGATGGTAAAGCACTTGGGCGCGGCGATACTCTCCAAACAAAAGCCCCCGAAGCTGGGGGCCAAAATCCGCACGATCTCCACAATCTCGTCGGCGTCCTGGGTGGCCAGCGCCAGGGGCACGGCGTCCACGTTGGCAAAGGTTTTGTAGATGACGCTTTTGGCCTCGAGTTTGGGAAGCACTGCCAGGGCCCCGATGTTGCCGAATTCATAGCCGGCGCTGCCGTCAGAAACCAGGGCAATGGCGTTGCCCCGGCAGGTCAGCTGGTAGGATGCCACCGGATGTTGATCGATCTCCCGGCAGACCGCCCCCACCCCGGGGGTATAAATCCGGCTCAACACCGACATATCCCGGATGGGCATCTTGCTTTTGACCCCGATCAAGCCTCGATAACGGCGGCGGTAAGAAAGGGCCTCGGATTCGGCGCTCATTTCCTCTCCTTCCAACGGTATGCGGACAAGTAAAAGCCGCTTCGGGTCAGGCTGCCCCCAGTTTATCCGACTTTTCCAGGTTCAGCATCCCTGGTCTTCGGGATTTTCCAGGGAGCCATGCCGTGGTCGCCAAGCTATGGACTCTTTTTGTAAAACCGGCAGCGGTGTTCCGGTAAGGCCTCCTCCACGCACCCGGAGCATGGAGGGCGAATGCCTGGGAAAAAATTGGGCAGGCCCGGAAGTGGTATGAGACCGAATCAATGCGAGGAAGTGAAGGGGTCGTCCCCGGAAACTGCCATCCCTCCCCGGCGCTTGAGGAAACGGCGATAATCCTTGCGGTGATGTTGCAGAATATATTTCAGGTAATCGATATTTTTCTCGATGGCCTTCCGGGCCAGATCCCGGTCAATCCCCCAGCGGACCCGGAAGTGATCCCGCAAGTAACGATCCATGCTGCCCAGTTCGTTTACAAATCTATTCTTGGTAAATTCCCAAAAACCAGGAGTTTTTTCCAAAAGATCAAACTCATCTACATACATATTCATGCCGGCTTCTTGAAATTCCTTAAAAAGAGTAGGCAGTTTTTTCAGATAAAACGGATCGGACATCTGCCCCACCAGATCAGCTGTTCCTAACATCTTCCCCATTAATTCATTTTCGCAGGAGAGAAATTTAATCCTGTTAATTTTTACGGTAAGTCCAGTACATTTTAAACAATTTTTGCAAAATTGAATATCAGCTGACTCAAATCCCCTTTGAGTTAAATATTTATTCATGAATTTTATACTTCGATTAATGTGAACCAGGGTGAATTTTCCTCCAGTTCCCCCAGCTTCATGTATGGTTTTAATATAGCCGGTATCATGCATGATGGCTGATATTAACCCAAGATTGACATCCTTTTCAGAGAAAGTACATCCGTTTAAAGAGGCGCCATGAATAAGCCGGGCCATCTCTAAGAGACATTCCTGGGTGTGACGGAGATCGTGATAGTCAGTGTCACACTCCAGGTAGCCGAGATATTCACCATTAAACAACTTTTTGATATCATGATAGATGCTTGTCACCAAATCGAAGTTAAAATGTGAAAAAATCAATGACGTAATCGTTTTGATCTCTTCAAATATATGTTTAGGTCTTATAATCCCGCTGAAATCCTCAGTCCTTTCTTGCCATGATTTCATAAGAGGGATATCCTCATAAGTTATAAAACAACAATCAGGCATACTTTTAGAAATTTGACTAGATCAGATTTTAATTGCAAAGATTTCGTGTTGTCAAGGTGTTTCCACCCTCCCCGATCTCTTGTCTCAAGAAAAATCAGCAATAATCATAAGCCCATAGGAAACACCACCTGCAAGGTTTCGGAACTGGTTGCCATAAGAATTCTCTTTCCCTTCCCGGTAACCTGGCTTATAACATCGGTAAACAAATTTGCGGAGGTACTCCCATGAGGCGTCTCGTATGGATCCTGATCATGTCTTTCCTTGCTGCCGCCTTGGTCTTCGGCTGCGGCAAGACGGAAGAGCCCAAAGCCAAAAAAACGGCGGAGCAAGCGGTTTCCGGGCAGAAGGAAGGTGAGAAGAAGGAAGCTGAGAAAAAAGAGCCTGAGAAGAAAGAGACCCCAGAGGTGGCCAAGCCCAAAGAGACTAAGCCCAAGGATACGCAACCTGGTGAGGCTAAGCCTGCAGCCGAAAAGCCCAGTGAAGAAAAGAAATAGGATTTTGGTGCCCTAAGGGGGAGGCCAGAGCTTGTCGGGTGGAAGGCTCGGGGCCGCCGTTTTTTCTGGCCCTCTCCCGAAAAACGCCATCTTGCCGGGCTCTCATGCTTTTTAGAGAAGGTGAATCCGTATCGCCAACGATAAGGGGCATTATCATGATTGACCAGGCCGTGCGCGGGAAGCGTTTCTTCAAGGTGAAAGACAGGGCCGGCAACGAGTGGCTCTGCCCCCTTGACGCCCTAAAGAATGTTAAGGAAGCCACCCAGGAGGAGCTGGACGACTGTGTGGAACCGGATGTCGTCACTCGCTATCCTGGAGATATCGAGGCTGAACGATAATCTTAACTTAGGGGATTTGCTGAAAGAGCCTGTCGGCCCAGGGTCTGTTGGCCAGTTGGTCAAACTTGCCGGTTTTACCCCATCCCTTAACCCAAGATTTCCCCATTAATTTTTCCTCTCTCAGGGTTATGGGGCCCTCTTCAGGATCCGCATCCCGGAAATTATAGGGATAGTCCTGAGCCTGTTAGCATTTTATCCTTGACTTTCCCTCTCAGCCCTTTATAAAGAAAAAATTCACAATTAGAATTCACGTCACAGGCTTGATGCGAATGCCGGCTTGGCCAGGTCACAGGGAATACTCGCGTCCAGTCAACCTTGGGTGGGGAAAGCATGGGCAATCGACCGACGTACTTCAAAAGGGCCGCCCTGGTTTTCGTTCTGCTGGCGGCATTTGCGCTCTGGCTCTGGATCATGGGCGGTACCGCCCTGGGGGCTGCCAATCCCGGCGGTCAGGGAAGCTCCCTTCCCTGGTGGGCCTGGGTTTTAATCCTCTTCGTTATGACCTTTGTCATGGGCATTGTCGCGGTTTTGGGAGGGGTTGGCGGTGGTGTGATATTTGTGCCCATTGTCAGCGGCTTTTTCCCCTTTCACCTGGATTTTGTTCGCTGCGCCGGCCTCCTGGTGGCGCTGTCCGGAGCCTTGTCGGCTGGTCCGGGACTGTTGCGGGTGGGCATGGCTGACCTGCGCCTGGCCCTGCCCACTGCCTTGATCGCTTCCACCGCCTCCATTGTCGGGGCCCTGATGGGTCTGGCCCTGCCCGCCAACGTCGTGCAAGTCTCTCTGGGCATCACCATTTTGGGCATCGTGGCCATCATGCTTCTGGCGAAAAAGTCGGAATACCCGGAAGTGCGGGAAATGGATAACATGGCTAAGATGTTGGGTATCTATGGAGCCTATACGGATTTCTCCACCCACCAAGAGGTTCAATGGAAAGTCCACCGCACCCCCATAGGCTTCGGCCTCTTTATTATTATCGGCGTTATGGCTGGCATGTTCGGCTTGGGAGCCGGCTGGGCCAACGTCCCGGTTCTTAATTTATTGATGGGGGCCCCTCTCAAGGTGTCGGTGGCCACCAGCAAATTCCTCCTTTCGATCACCGATACCAGCGCCGCTTGGATCTATATTAACAGCGGGGCCATGCTCCCCCTCATCGTGGTACCCTCCCTTATCGGCGTTATGCTGGGAAGCTGGGTCGGCGTTCCCATCCTGACCCGCACTAAGCCGACCATCATACGTTATATCGTTATCGGTTTGCTGCTTTTTGCCGGCGCCCGGGCCCTCCTGAAGGGCTTCGGCATCTGAGCCATCGCTGGAGGAATTATGAGTCCATTAAAGGCTTCAGAAGCACAGTTGTTTTACGCTAATCTACTGAATAAACTAACATTGTTCGGTTTTTTAGTGCTGATCATCACCTTCCTTATTTATGTCTCAGGAATTATCGGTTCCTATGTGCCTCTGGGACAGGTCTCCTATTTTTGGACCAAATCCAGCCATCACTATTTGGAGAACGCCAACATACAACCTGGCTGGGCCTGGTTGGCCCACTTGAACTATGCGGATTTCCTGGTTTATGTCCCTATCACCATCCTCGCCGGGGTAACCATGGTGTGTTACCTCGGGGTGATCTTTAAGTTCCTGAAAACCAAGGAATACATCCTGGTAGTTATCGCCATCCTGGAAGTTATCGTGTTAGCGGCCGCCGCCTCCGGTCTCCTGAAAACAGGCGGCCATTAAAGGCTCTGCTTTTCGGAGGACAAGTGCTTTTCCTGCAGGGCATTGTTTTCCTGCAGATCAGTACGTCAGAAACCGGTCCACGAAAAATTAAAAGGGAACTCATGACGGGTTCCCTTTTTCTTCTTTTTGGTTTAATGAAAGGGCGAAAAGACCGCGAGGTCAGCTTTAACAGGTCTTGACCACCAGCACCGGACAGGGGGCGTGGGCAATGACCCGCTCGGCCGTGCTCCCCATAAGAAATCTCTTTAACCCGGTCCTCCCGTGGGAACCCATGACAATAACGCCGACTTGTTCTTTCTGGGCGATCTCCGTGATGACGTTATAAGGCTCGGCGCTGTCCCGCACGAAGCCCCGGGATTGAATGCCGTGGGAATCCGCCAGCTTCTGGATTCCAGCTAGGTACTCCTCGGTCTTTTGCACCTTCTCCTCCACCACTTGCGGCGCGATGGAATAAATCTCCGGCAGGATTTCCACGACGGAGACCACATTCAATTTGGCGTCGTAGGATTCGGCAAAATCCACCGCCTTGATCATCGCCCGGCGGCTGTATTCCGAACCGTCGGTGGCCACCAGGATCTTGTCAAAGCCCAAAGTGGTGTTCTCCGGCACCACCAGGACATCCTTGACGCTGTAGCCGATAACCTTGGCGGTGGTGTCCCCCATCAAGGTCTTTTCCAGGGACAGCATGCCCTTGGCGCCCATGACGATAAGGTCGCAGCCCTCTGATTCGGATAGATCGACGATCCTTTCGTGGGGCAGGCCCATGGCACAGATACTGATAATCTGTGCGTCCGCCGCCTTGGCCAGTTCCGCCGCCTTGCTCAAGGCGGTCTCGCAAGGCTCTTTCAGCAGCTTCTGGATTTCCCCTTCGGCCCCGATTTTCAGGTCCACCGTGAAAGGCGGGGCCACGGCCACTACCACGGTCTCCTCCTTCGAAAGCCGGAAAGATTCTTCAAGAGCATGCATACTCGATGCTGAACCATCCACCGCCACCAAAAGCTTCTTGTACTTGGCCATAGCTTTCTCCCCAGAGTTTATCGAACCATCAAGTATTCAGGTGTTATGAGCCAGTTGTCGAACATGGCGGGCCTCAGGTTTCATCCTGGCTCACTTTCCTAACGACACCGAGAAGTAAAAATGTATTATATATCATCAGTTGACCAAGGTCCTTATCCACGGTAAAAAATTCCGCTTCCCCAAATTTTTTCCTGCTGCCTTGCCGATCTTAAGTAATGAAAAGGATTTCCTGGAGGTGCCGATCTTGCAAAAGGTCCATCCCCGCCCCCGATCGGATAATCCTGCCTTCTTCCAGGATATAAGCCGTTTCGGCAATTTTTAGGACTCGGCGGATATGCTGGCCCGAAATCAACAAGGTGATGCCGGTCCGGGCCAGGTCCCGGAATGAGTTGCAGAATCTGGTCACCAGTTTGGGACTGAGTCCCATGAAGGGTTCATCCAGGAGCAACAGACGGGGCTCTGCCATGAGGCCTCGCCCCAGGGTGACCATGCGTTGTTGGCCGCCGCTCAAAAGACCGGCCGGCTGGCGGACCAGGTCACGCAATTCGGGGAAAACCCGGAAAACCAAATCCAGGCGTCCAGCCATGCCCTCACGGTGACAATAGGCCCCCACTTCCAGATTCTCCAGAACGCTCATTTGGGGGAAGACCCGCATCCCTTCCGGCACGTAAACCAACCCGCGCTTGACCACCTGCCAGGCCGGCAGCGTTTCGATAACTTCTCCCGCAAAGATAAGCTTCCCGGAGGTTTTTCGGATGAGGCCGCTCAAGACCTTGAGGAGCATGGTTTTCCCGGAGCCGCCAGCCCCCACGATGGCAGTTATTTGCTGGGGTGGGACCGTGAGGTTGATATCCACCAGGATAGGTGATCCCTGATAGGATAAGCTCAGGTGTCGCATTTCCAACAGGGGCCGGGAAGTATCATTCAGGCTCATGGGCTTGTCCAAAATTTATCACGATGCCAACTTGCTGAGAAATGGCTGGCAAGTCAGGGCACCGGGCCCCGCCTTGTCAGCCTCCTCTGCGGGTTGGGAGGGGGGCTTGGAGGGAGGGCAGGGGCCTTAGGTCCCTGGTCCTCCCCCCAAAAGACATCTCACAAAGCGGGGTAGGAGTCCGCGACCCTGGCTCCCTCTCCCAAAATTAGCCTTCCTCTCCTGCCGCGTCTTTGGTCCCCAGGTAGGCGTGCTCCACCCGTGGGTCATGAAGTAACGCCTGGGGCGGTCCTGCTGCGATGATCTTCCCCTGATCCAGGGCCAGTAACCGGTCCGACACGGGCACTACCAGGTTGAGCAAGTGATCGGTTAACAGGAGAGTCAGGCCCTGGTCCCGCAGGTGCAAAATCAGTTCGGTCAACTGCCTTACCGCCTTGAGGCTGAGCCCCGCGGCCAGTTCATCCAGGAGCAGCAGCCTTGGGCCGGTAGCCAGGGCCCGGGCCAATTCCAGGAGGCGTTGCTGCATAAGGGTTAATTTCCGGGCCGGGACATCCTCCTTGTCGGCCAGTCCCACCGTCTTCAGGAGAACCAGGGACATTTCTCGGGCCTCATACTCGCGGGGGGACGATTCCTGGCCGAACCAGGAGCCCAGCATGACGTTTGCCAGGACGCTCATCTCCGGAAAAACCTGGGGAACCTGGAAGGTCCGAGCCATGCCGGCCCGGCAGCGGCGGTCCGGCGGCCAGCCGGTGATGTTTTTGCCCCACCAGAGCACCTCGCCCCCCGCAGGCGGCTGCCAACCCGCGATAATGTTGAACAGGGTGGATTTCCCGGCGCCGTTTGGCCCGATGATGCCCAGAACTTCCCCTTCCTGGAGAGAAAAAGATATGTCTTCAAGGACTCGCCGGTCCCCATAGTGCTTGCCTAAACCCACCACCTCCAGACAGGTTTTCACTTGCGAGTCTTCCATACCGAGATGCCTTGGGGGAAAAAGAGGATGGTCAGGATGATCACCACCCCGTAAACACCGGCGTGGCCCCGGGGAAAGATAGGCTGAAACACCAGTTGTTCCAGGGGATAGAGAATAAGGGCCCCCAGGACCGGCCCGTAAAAGCGGCTGCGCCCTCCAAAAATGCTGAAAATGAGGGGCAGGGCTGAAATATGCAGGCTGAATACCAGGGGAGGCTCCACCAACCCCAGGATGTGCACGTAAAGAGCCCCGCAAATCCCGGTCAGGTAGGAACTGCCCAGCAGGGCCTTGGTCCGCTCCCGGTTGGCCGCAATACCGATGGCAGTAGCCGCAGTTTCATTTTCCCTTATAGCCCGCAGGGCCCACCCCCACCTGGACTCCATGGTCTGTTTCAGAAAAACTGCCGCCAACAGGACCAGGATGAGCAGGAGATAGTACTGCGCCTTTAGATCAGACCCCAAGGCCGCCTCCCATCCCCCCCAGGCCAGGGTGGGGAGCTTGCTTAGCCCGGTCATGCCCATGGAGCCGAAGGTCAGATTATCCCAATTATCGATGATCACTTTGGGGATTTCCACCGCAGCCAGGGAAGCCAGTCCCAGGTACACTCCCCGTAGCCGCCGGAAAAAAGCGGCCCAAAGCAGGGCAAACAGAAGGCTGGCCAGGGGGCCCACCAGGATGGTGGCGACGGTGGACCACTGGCAGTAGTAGTTAAGCAGGGCCGAACCGTAGGCCCCCAAGCCGAAGAACGCCGCGTGCCCTAGGGAAATGGCGCCCGACAGGGCATACAGGTTCCAGGCCAGGGCCAGGGTTCCATAAAGGCAGGCCACCCCGAAGACCTGGTAATACAGGGAAGCGTCCGGGAACAAGAGCGGCCACAACGCCAAGGCCAACGCCGCTGCTGTGAACCAAACCGAGGAAAGTTGAGATTTCTCCATTAAAATAACTTAAGAGGTTGGGGGAGTGGGTTTGGGAGGGGAGGCAGGGGTTGGTGGCACAGGCTTTTCAGCCTGTGGAACCCATGGCGCCCTCTCTCAAAAGCTCTTTGCATCAAATCTATTCGTGCCATCAAATCTATTCGTTCCGGCGGGCCGAAATCCCCTCTGGCCTGAGTGCCAGCAGAACCAGGAGGACCGCCGCTGCCACCAGTTCCCGCCATCTACTGCCCAAAGTCAAGATGGTGGCTGACTCTGCCAACCCCAGCAGCCAGCCGGCCAAAAGTAGAGTGCGGATGCGGCCGACCCCGGCGAAAATCGTCAGAATGATGGCAATCAAGGTGGCCCCGGTGCCGGCGGTGGGATACAGGTACATGTTTTCCCCATAAAGAGGCCCGGCCAGGCCGATGAGCATGCCCCCCAACCCAAAAGCGAAAAAAGCCATCCGTTTTACATTGATCCCCGCCACCTGGGCGACCTCCGAATCCTGGATGGTGGCCCGGAGCCCCTTACCCATAAAAGTGTGATGCATCAATACATGGACCGCGCCGGTGGCCAAAAGCGACAACAGCACGAGACTTATCTGGTTAAAGGAGATGGGAAAATCCGTGCCAAGGAAGGTGAAGTTGGCCAATTCAGGACGGATCAGGCGGTAGTCAGCCGAAAACAGGACCAGCATGAGGTTTTGCAGCAGCAAGGCCAATCCGAAGGTAACCACCAGGGTGTTCAGGGCGTAAGGTTCCTTGAGTCCCCGGAGTAACAGACACAGCAGTAGAGCCGCCAGAGCCATGGCCAGAAGACAAGGACCGAAGGTCAGCAGGAAGGGCACCTGGTAAAATTTCCATAAGGCAAAGGCCAGGTAGCCGGCCAGCATGATCAATTCGCCGTGGGCCAGGTTGAAGGCCCGGGTGATGCCGAAAATCAGGGAGAACCCCAGCGCCACCAGGGCATAAAAGGAACCCAGAGAGAAGCCCGTGGCCAGGATCTGGGCCCACGGCCAGGCACTGACTGACATGGTCACCGCGTTTGCTTATAAAAAGTAATCTCTTACCTCGCTGGCAAGAGAAGTTCTTCTATTAACTATAAGTGGTTCCTGAAAAAAGTGGTTCCTGAAAAAGCCAGGTTGAGGGAGGGAGCTGGGGGTCGCGAGCCCCTGCCCCTCCTTCAACTTCCCCAACCCCTTGACGCTCTTTGGCCGGAAGGTCGGGCCTCTGGCCCGCCTTCCGGCCCCTTCTGCGGGTTTGGAGGGGGGTTTGGGGTGAGGGCAGGGACCTCAGGTCCCTGGCTCTCCCCCCAACCGTCTCATCTTAGTGCGCGGCCAGGGAAAAGTCCACCTTCCCGGTGGCGCGCTCCGGAGGATAGACAACTATCATCTTCTGGTTTTGAATCTGCACCACCACTTGTTGGTAATACCGGGGGTCGCCATGCTCGTCAAAGGCCAGCCGGCCCATGGGAAGGGTGATATCCAGTTTGCTCAAGGCCCGGCTCACCGCTTCACCGGTCAGTCCCTGGTTTTCCTTGAGCACTGCCGTCATGGCGGCCAGCATGGCCCTGGCGGAGATGTAGCCGTGCATGCTGGTGGTATTGGGCTCTTCGCCGAACTTCTGGCGAAACCTGTCCGTAAAAGCCCGGGAAATCTCCTCGGTCCCCGGCCAGGTGATTCCGGGGTTCCAGGCGCAGGTCCCGAAGAGGCCCTCAGCGCCCTGGCCCATCTCTCTTAAAAAGCTCTGGTAAGCCACACCCCAGGGGGCCAGGAAACCTTTGAGGCCCAGAGGGCGCTCCTTCAATTGCCGCACCATGATCAGGTTGTCGGCAAAAAAGCTCCCCGAAATGAGCATGTCCACCCCGGCCTGCTTGACCTTGAGCAACAGCATGGAAAAGTCCGGCCATCCCGGGCGAAACTTCTCCATGATGGGCACCGGCACCCCGGCTTTCTCCAGGCAGGATTTGACGCTGTCGGCAAACTCGGTGGCCCCGGGCGTAGATAAATACAGCACTGCCGCGGTCCTGGCCTTAAAGGTTTGCCCCGTAAACCGGCACACGGGGTCCACAATGCCATCCAGGCGGGAAACCCGGAAAAAATAGGGATTCCCCTTGGCGGTCAGACCCCTTTGCAAACTGGCGGACGCCACATAGGGCACCTTATACCTGGCCGCCAATTCGCTCACCGGCCCCACCAGAGAATCGACGTAACCCCCCACGAGCCCTTGCACCTTTTCCCGGATGATCAAATCCTGGGCCTGGTTCAGGGCTACCTCGGGCTTGCTTTGGTCATCCCGGCTGATCAGTTGCACCTGGTGACCCGCCACTCCCCCTTGGGCGTTGGCTTCTTCCACCGCCACCAGGATGCCCTGATGAATTTCCGTGCCGTGCTGGGCCAAATGCCCCGACAGCGGATCGATTTCTCCGATCTTGATAGCTTCGGCGGACAGCGCCAGGCCGGGCGTTCCCAAAGCCACGAGAATAACTAAGACTATAAAAAGAACCACAAAGCTTGCGAAGCTATACCGACCTGCCTTCTCCTTCATGAACTCCTGTCCTTTCATGGCAGCAATGAGGAACGCCGGCAAGGCCTCCGCCAGGGCCAGCACCTTCTCCAGTCGGTCTTCAAAGGTCATCATTTCTTCAAGCCCGCGCAGAGTTACTTTACTCCTGAAATGGCCGGAATGTGCAGAGAATATCAAAAATTTTCGGGAAATCTGAAAAGTTTGTTCCGGGAACGGCCTATTATCCTTGATTGAGTCCTTTATGCAAGGAAATGTGTCTGCCTCCATTGCCAAGATCGTGGGGCAGGGACCCATCCTCTGGCCTTGGGGCGGCACCGCCTATCTCCGGGCGCTTGGGGGATGGTGCGCAAGCAATTGATAATTGTTAATTATTCATCTAGACCCTTGCAATTTTGACCCAACAGAGGGATAAACTATATACGAAGAAAGTTCCATATGGATGCCCCGCTGCAGTTACACTCCAGCCAGAATGTCTCCTTACCCACACCATAACCCTTTGCAACCCGGCTCAAACGCCAATATGGTCGCCCACGAGACACGCCCCCGGCGGGTGCTGAGCTTTTTTCCGCCTTGCTTCTCAAGTTCGGAAAGGAGGGGTTTGATGCGTCTGTTGGTAATATTCTTGGGATTAGTGCTTGTGGTCGGTAATGGCGTCAATGCCCTGGCGGCCAGTGCAAAGGCCATGGCCCTGCGGCAGGCCAACGGCCTGGTGGCCTTCATGCCGTCCGAAAAATTCCTCTCGGGGAATTTCATAGCCGACGAAACCAATCCCACCTTCATTTTTGGCCCGGTGCAGGCCTTCGTTGCCTCCCGCAAATGCCCGACGGCCTGGCTCATCGAAGAGATCGCTAAGAATCGCCCTGCGGCGCTTCCTAGCACCGACACCCCCGTGGAGTACACCCTCTTTTTGGAAGAAGACTGCCCGGGGAAAGTAATCTATTACGTCTTCATGGATGACAGCAGCATGACCCCCCAGCAATGGATCGACTGGCGCCGGCAATTCCACAAGAGCAAAACCGACGAAGCCTTTGCTGCGGCCAAAGATAAGCTGGAGAAAGCCTGCCAGCAAGGTTGCGCCATCAGCGGCGAGCTGCGTTTTATTGAGAAAAACGGGGAACTCCAGGCCAAATCCCCTGAGAAGGTTCTGCGGAACGATCTCAAGTTGGCCCCTGTCTATGACCTGAATAAGCAGAAAAAAATTTCCCATTAAGCGGCGCAATTCGGAGAATCTATGGCTCGGCGGAAGGCGAAGGTAGGCCCCAATCAAAGGCTGGTGGGATATTGTATCCTAGCCACTCTGGGCTTGATCACCGTCTGGCTTTTGGTCCAGCAATCCCGGTTCAACCCTGCCGTTAATGTCGCCCTGCGCGGGGCCCAGCTTAAGGGACAGCCCCGGGCGGCTGCCGGACAGGCCCTTGCGGCTACGGCCGCGTTTATCCCCGAGGTCCCGGGATTTACTCCCCTGGCCCCCGCCGAGAGCTTCGGCCCGGACAACCTCTCCGATAAGATCGACGGCAAGGCCGAGCTCTACCTGTCCTCAGGCTTCAAGGAAATGTCCTGCCGCAGCTTCACTCTGACCGGCCAGGGCAAGGCCCACGTGGAAGTATTTGTCTATGATATGGGTTCGGCCCCCAATGCCTTTGCGGTGTTCAGCGGTCAACGCCGGCCGGGTTCCCCCAATATCTCTCTCACCCCCAATGCCTATGCCACGGCCAATGCCCTGTTTTTCACCCAGGGGCCCTATTACCTGGAAATTGTGGCTGACCGGGCCTCGGAGGCGCTCTCAGGATCTCTTCAGGAGTACGCCAAGACACTTCTGGCCAAGCTCCCCTCTCAGGAGGGCGAAAAAACGCCGGCAGTGGCCGGACTCTTTCCGAAAGAGGGTTTGGCCCAGGACAGCGTGCGCTTGAATGCCAGTGACGCCTTCGGCCTGGAGGGACTGAACAACGTCTTCACCGGCGAATATACCTTGAAGAATGGCACCGCCACCGCCTTTTTGGCGGAGCGCGACACCCCGGACCAGGCCAACGCCGATGCCAAGCGTTACCGGGATTTTTTAGCCGCCAATGGTTACACCAAAGTCCAGTCCCCCGGCACTCCGGAGGGTATCGAGGTGCTGAAACTGGACAAATCTTATGAAATCGTCCTGGTTCAGGGCCGGACTCTGGCCGGAGTGCATGACGCCTCTTCCCCGGAAGCCGCCCTGGATCTTGCCGCTAAAGTGAGGGCAACCCTCAAGGAAAAGCCGTGAACAAGACCACGGATGAAAAAGCTGCGCCAACCGGCGAACTGAATCGCCGGGATTTTCTGAAAAGGGTGGGCTACGCCTCCGCCCTGGCCCTGGCCGCCGGTGGCCTGGGTCTGGCCCTGTTTGATGCGAAGGGTCCGGCTGCTGTCGAGAGGTTCAAGGCCCTGACCGGCCTGGGTGATTTTACCGCCAAGGCCGTAGCCTCGGGACCGGGTAAAATGGCCATCGTCCGGGGGACCGACCGGAAGGTGATGTGCGAGCAGGGCATCAAGGCCTTGGGGGGCATGGAGGCCTTTGTCCAGAAGGGCGACCGGGTGCTCATCAAGGTCAATGCCGCCTTCGCCACCCCGCCCTCCCTGGGCGCCACCACCCATCCGGAAGTGCTCGCCGCCGTGGCCGGCCTGTGTTTCAAGGCCGGGGCGGCCCAGGTCATGGTGACGGACAACCCCATCAACAACCCCGACAGCTGCTTTGCCATCACCGGCATTGCCGACGCCGCCCAGGAAACCGGGGCCCGGATTATCGTACCCCGCGCCTCCCTGTTTTCTCCCCTGAGCCTCCCCAACGGCAAGCTCATTGAAAATTGGCCGGTTATGGCCGGGGCCCTCACGGGAATAAACCGGGTCATTGTGGTTTCCCCGGTCAAGGACCACCAGCGGGCCATGGCCTCCATGACCCTGAAAAATTTTTACGGGTTTCTGGGCGGGCGGCGTAACGTCTTCCACCAGGACATCAACGGCATCATCACCGAGTTGTCCCAGTTGATGAAACCCACCCTGTGCGTCCTTGACGGCACGGTGAGCATGATGACCAACGGCCCCACCGGGGGCTCCCTGGCTGACTTGAAAGAAACCGGCACCATGATCATCTCCACCGACCCCGTAGCCGCCGACGCCGTGGGAGTGGAACTGTTGGGACGTACCCTGGCGGACGTTCCCTACATCTCCATGGCTGAGAAAGCCGGGGCCGGCCAGGCCGACTATAACCTGCTCAAGCCGGTGCGTATCGACACCAAGGTCTGAAACACGAGCGAAATCCCATGCGTATCGTCACTGTTCGCCGCATCAGTCAAATCTTTTTCCTGATAGTTTTCCTGTGGTTCTGCATCACCGCCACCCTGGGCTCGACCTGGTGGCAGCTGCGGGGCTGGCCCATTAACTGGATCCTGGAACTGGATCCCCTCACCGCCCTGGCCACAGTTTTCTCCACCGGCACCCTTTACGTCAATCTTCTCTGGGCCCTGGTCGCCATCGTTCTGACCCTGCTCATAGGCCGGTTTTTCTGCGGCTTTGTCTGTCCCCTGGGCACCACCAACCAGTTTACCGGTTGGCTGGCCCGGCGGAGTCAGGGTTCCGCCGCCAGGTTGGAGGCCAATCGCCACCGGCCATTGCAGTCCACCAAATACTACCTTTTAGCCTTCCTACTGACCCTGGCCCTCATGGGCTCGGTGCTAACCGGTCTCATTGACCCGCTGCCCCTGCTGCACCGCAGCCTCAACCTGACCCTGGCCCCCATTGCGGATAGGGGTCTTAAGGTGCTGAGTGACGAGCCGCGCTTTTATGCCTCGGCCTGGCTCCTCGGGGTCGTCCTCTTGTCGATAGTAGGCCTGAATCTGGTGCTGCCCCGGTTTTTCTGCCGCTTTGTCTGCCCCCTGGGAGCGCTGTTTGGCCTGATGAGCCGCTTCACCCCCTGGCGCATCGGCAAGACTTCGGATAAATGTGGCGATTGCTGCCTCTGCGACGAATACTGCGAAGGAGCCTGCCGGCCCTCGGGAAAAATCATCGGCAGCGAGTGCGTCTTGTGCTTTAACTGTATGGACCGGTGTCCGGCCGGCCGGATCACCTTTGCCGGTCAGGCCTCGGCGGCTGGCGAGGCCGGGTTGCCGGATTTGTCCAGGCGCGGCTTTGTTGTGGCCGGCACCGGCTTACTAGTGGCCTCCATGTGGGAACTGGGCGGCCTGAGCGGTGCCAACCGCAATCCCGCCCTGATCCGCCCCCCCGGCGCCCTGGACGAGGACCGCTTCCTGGCCCGCTGCATCCGTTGTGGCCAGTGTATGCGTATCTGCCCGACCAACATCATCCAGCCCGCCCTGCTCGAGGCCGGGATTCAGGGATTGTGGACGCCGGCCATCAATTACCGCCTCGGCCGCAGCGGCTGCCAGCCCAACTGCATCGCCTGCGGCCAGGTCTGCCCCACCGCGGCCATCCGGCCCCTCAGCCTCGATGAAAAGCTGGGTAGGGGCGATTTCGCCTCCCAGGGTCCGTTGCGCCTCGGCACCGCCTTTGTGGACCCGGGCCGCTGTTTGCCCTGGGCCCTGGACCGGCCCTGCCTGGTCTGCCATGAATTGTGCCCGGTGAGCCCCAAAGCTATCTTCACCCGCACCGTGTTTCAGCCCATCAGGGACGGTCAGGAGTTGTCGGCCAGGGTGCTGGGCAAAAGCGTGGACCTGTATGCCCCCCTCCCCAAAGGAGTGAATCTGGCCAGCGGCGACTACTATCTGCGCGTCACCGGACATCCCGGAGCCGCACTCCGGCGGATCATCGGGTTTTCCGGCAACCGGCTGACCCTGGACAATTCCCTGGCAGTGGAAGGCAGCCAGGTTTTTTATGTGGCTAAGGTGGATATCATGGTAAGATTGCAGCGTCCTTTCGTGGACGCAATCAAATGCACCGGCTGTGGCATGTGTGAGCATGAATGCCCGGTGTCGGGCCAGCGGGCCATCCGGGTATATGCCGAAAATGAATCCCGTTCACGCTCGGGGCGCCTGCTCATTTAGAGCGGTGAACTTTAAGCCGCTAGGAGGTGACTGTCATGACTGAGAAAACCAAAGGCACAAGCTTTACCCGCAGGGATTTTGTCAAAACCGTCGGCATTGCCGGACTAGCCGTGGCGGGGACCGGAGTAACCGGGGCCCTGGCGGCGCCGGAGCAGCCGGCCGGCGGGGCCGCCAAGGCCAACGCCACCCCCAGACGCAAGCTGGGGAAAACCGGCGTGGAGGTGTCTATCCTGAACCTGGGCGGGATGTTTGACACCATCAACAACCAATTGCTTCTCAAGCAGGCCCTGAATTGGGGGGTCAACTTCTGGGACACCGCCGAGAGCTACGGCAACGGGCTGAGCGAGGAGGGCTACGGCCGGTTCTTCGCCAAAAACCCCGAGGCCCGCAAGGAGATCTTCCTGACCACCAAGCTGGTGCCCAAAGAAGGCAACTTCACCGCACGGCTGAACCAAGGCTTGAAAAGGCTGCAGACAGACTATGTTGACCTGTTTTACGTCCACGCCATCAAGGGCATCGACGAGTTACCCCCGGAAACGAAGTCTTGGGCCGCGGAGATGAAAAAGGCGGGTAAGATCAAATTTGTCGGCTTCAGCACCCACACCAACATGGCGGACTGTTTGCGCTGCGCCGCTGGGATGGATTGGATCGATGCGGTGATGTTTACCTATAACTTCCGGGTCATGAACGACCCCAAGATGATAGCAGCCATTGATGCTTGCACGAAAGCCGGAGTTGGCCTGGTGGCCATGAAGACCATGGCTGTCGGCGTACCGGGGATGCCGACGCCCAAGAGGCCGGCTGAGTTCAAAATAGCCGACCGCTTCCTGGAACGGGGCTTCACGGACAAGCAGGCCAAGCTCAAGGTCGTCTGGGAGACCCCGCAAATCGCCAGCATCTGCTCCCAGATGCCGAACCTGACCATTCTCTCCGCTAACGTGGCTGCCGCCCGGGACAAGACCAAACTGGCCCGGGAGGACTTCGATTTCCTGCGCCAGTATGCCCAGGAGACCAAGGCTGATTACTGCGCCGGCTGCGGTCAGATCTGCCAGGAGGCCGTGGGCGGGGCTGTTCCCGTCAATGAAGTCATGCGCAGCCTCATGTATCACCTGGACTACGGCGAGCCGGAGCTGGCCAGGCAAACCTTCGCGCTTCTGCCGGAGGAAATTCGGGAACGGCTGGTGGAGGTGGATTATTCCAGGGCTGAAAGGGTCTGTCCCCAGGGGCTGGCCATCGCTGATCTCATGCGCCAGGCTAAGGAGTTATTGGCTTGATCAGATAAACAGGCTTGGGGGGCCAGGGATCGCGGCCCCCTCCCCTAACCCCTTGGTGCTTTTTCGGGAAGTCAGGCCGTCGGCCCACCTTCCCGGCCCCTTCTGCGAGTTGGGAGGGGGGTCTGGGGGGAGGGCAGGGACCTCATGTTTCCCTGCCCCTTCCCTCAGATAAGACCTTTCAAACAAACAGATTCTCCGCCAGTCGGCTTAAGCCGCTCACTCCCTGGATCTCCTGGTCGTAAAGGGGAACCAGTGCCCGCACCTGGCCGTCGAAGAGCCGCCAGATGGTCTCCAGGTGTTCCGCCTGCATTTTCCTCCGGTTGACGATAAACTCCGGCAGTGCCGCGCCCTCGGGCACGGGGATCAGGCCGTTGACCACGATCCCCCCCACCGGGATGCCAAAGTCGTGGAACCAGTGCAGAAACCGGGTGACCACGGCAATGGGCAGGGCCTCCGGCAGCGTGATGAAGAAAAAGGCGGTGAGGTCCTGGTCGGTCAAAAGCTCCCTGGCATGCCCCATACGCTGCTGCAGGGTCACCAGGTAATCCATCAGGGGGTCGGCCTCCTCCTTTTTGCTGAAGCTCAAAAGCTGCCGCAGGGACTTGGCTTCCTCCCGGCTTTTCATCATTTTATTGACCCACAGGGAATAGACCCGTGACATGCCCAGGAGGCGCCGGGCATTGGCGGTGGGCGCGGTGTCGAAAACGAAGGCCTCGAATTCCCCCCCGAACATCAGGTCCAGCATGTTTTCAAACATGGCCGACTCCTCAAAGGCCGGGTTGAGGGTCGCAGCCTCCACGAAGTCATCGGCCTTGAGGTGCAAATCAGCAAAGCGTAGAAACCAGTTGATCTTGTCCTTGATCTCCCGCCGGGACTTCTCAATGGTCTCCCTGGTGTCGATCTCGTAGGCGAAGGCCTTGTCCTCCCCGGGGAGCGGCGTGATCTTGCCGTACACGTCGAAACCCAACAGGCCGGAGAGGGAATGCACCGGGTTGGTGGAGGCCAGAAGCGTCTTTTTCCCCTGGCGGGCCAGCCACAGGGCCGTGGCCCCGGCCATCACGGTCTTCCCCACCCCCCCCTTGCCGCCGAAAAAAAGAAACTTCAGCCCGGGATGCTCCCCCAGGAACCCCTTCATGCTGGTGCTAATCTCCGACGCCATGCTTTCCCTTTCTTTGTGTGTTGGGTGAGGGGGCTAAGGGTCGCAGACCCTTACCCCCTCG
>Ga0207862_1000050_pt1 | contig 27193 bp, 17 predicted proteins | sample LuqExpMetageno81_FD_187838 | JGI IMG/M metagenome (GOLD analysis project Ga0207862, IMG submission 187838) | Tropical forest soil microbial communities from Luquillo Experimental Forest, Puerto Rico - Sample 81 (SPAdes) | ecosystem: Environmental > Terrestrial > Soil > Tropical forest ... | reverse complement strand
GGCGGGCCGTCGGTAGATCTCCCGGGGAGAGGCGACTTGCTCAAGCGAACCATCTCTGAGAAGCGCGATGCGGTCGGAAAGGGCCATGGCTTCTTCCTGGTCGTGCGTGACAAAAAGGAAAGTGATGCCGAGTTCGCGCTGCAGGGATTTCAGTTCGCCCTGCATCTGCTTACGGAGATTGGCGTCGAGGGCGGAGAGCGGCTCATCGAGCAAAAGAAGCTGCGGCCGATTGACCAGCGCGCGGGCGAGGGCGACGCGCTGCTGCTGGCCGCCGCTCAGTTGGGACGGGCGGGTGGCGGCATATTCCTGCATCTTGACCATCGAGAGGGCCTCGGCAACGCGAGACGGGATTTCCGCGGGCGCCGTGCGCGAGACGCGCAAGCCGTATGCGACATTGTCTTCGACGGAGAGGTGAGGAAAGAGCGCGTAGTGCTGGAAAACGGTGTTCACCCGGCGCTGGTAAGGCGGCAGCGTGTCGAGACGCTGGCCACTCATCCAGATTTCGCCGGAGGTTGGTTGTTCGAATCCGGCGATGAGCCGCAGAAGCGTCGTTTTGCCCGAGCCGCTTTCACCGAGCAAAGTCAGAAATTCTCCGGAAGCGATCTCGAGCGAGATGTTCTTCAGGACTTCGCGCACCCCGAAGCGTTTGGCGATGCCGCGGACTTCGAGCAAAGCGCCACCCCTCACGGGTGCGGCGGAAGCTGCGGCATCGGCCGGGCTGGAGGCGGACGGAGTCACTGGGCGGCTTTGACCTCGTTCCAGACTTCGATGTATTTGGCGCGACGTGGAACATCTTGCCAGAAATAAATGCGCTGCATGTAGGCGTCGGGATCGTCGAGATGGAGACCGTTCCTTTCGCCGGCGGTCATGAATTGCGCGGCGGCGGGATTCGCGGGCGTGTAGTGAGTGACGTCGGTGATTTTTTTCTGGGTTTGCGGCTGGATCATGAATTCAAGAAAAGCGTAGGCGAGTTCCTTTTGGGGGCTGGCCTTTGTGATCATCAAATGATCAATCCACCCGGTAGTGTTTTCCCTGGGGATGGTTTCTGCAATGGGGAAGTTGGACTGGCGGAGTTGATTGGTCATAAGCGGCCAGCCCATCGCCGCGATGATCTCGTGATTCTGAAAGAGGTTGGTGAGCTCGCCGCCAGTGGACCAGAGTTTGCGGACATTCGGCTTGAGCGCAAGGAGTTTCTGCTTCACGGCGGCCAGTTCGTCGTCAGAGAGATTGTAGAGATGCGAAGGATCGGGCTGGTCATAACCGAGGAGCTGGGCGGCCATATATAAGGTCGAGAGGTCATCCCAGACCGAGATTTTGCCTTTGTATTTCGGGTCCCAAAACAGCGACCAGGAGTCGGGAGGCTTGGCGAAAGCCGTGGTGTTGTAAAGCAAGGGATTCGGGCCCCACATGAAAGGCACGCCGAAAGTTTGGCCGTTGGCCTTGACGAGTGGAAGATCGCGAAGCCTGGCCGAGAGCTGGGTGTAGGTCGGAATGCGGGAGAGGTCCAGGGGCTCGGCGAGGCCGGTGCGCGAGATGGAAGTGGCAACATCGCTGGAAGGCGAAATGACGTCGTAGTTGGAGGCGCTGCCGCCACGGAGCTTCGCAACGAGGTCGTCGCTCGAGCCCATGTACGACGCGGAGATTTTGCAGTGGTGAGCTTCTTCGAAGGCATGGACGAAGGAAGGATCGGCGTAGCCTTCCCAAACGAGGAGGCTAAGAGATTCCTCCTTTTTTTGGCAGGAGGAGAGGAGAGCTGTGAAGCTGAGAATGACAGCGAGTCTCACAAGTCTTCGAAGCCACGATTCGTCATACCGGACGCCTGCGAAGCGTCCAATTGTTCCGGCGTCTCGTCGAAGAGCGATTCCTCGCAGCGCTCGGGTTGACGCCCAAAGTCCTCTTCGCTCGAGCCGGTTAAGGCGCGTTTGGTTCATAGACGATTTTGCCTCCGACCATGGTGAGGACGACATTGGTCTTCTCAATCGAGCGCGTCTCGACTTCGAAGATATTGCGGTCGAGCATAATCAGGTCCGCAACCTTGCCGACAACGATGGAGCCTTCGGTCTTCTCGCGGTGACCGGCAAACGCGGCGCCAAGAGTATACGCTTCGACGGCTTGCCCCACGGTAAGCCGTTGCTTCGGATCAAATCCACCCGGCGGCTTGCCGGCATCGGTCTGCCGCGTCACAGCGGTTTGAATGCCGGCAAAAGGATTCAGCGAAGCGATGGGCCAATCGCTGCCAAAGACGTAGCGGCCGCCTCCGTCGCCGATGCTATTCCAGGCCCAGGCGCGGGCGGCGCGATCGGGACCGACTGCAGGCACCCAGATCTTGAGCGTCTCGTCGTCCGGGTAGGCGTGCAGCGGCTGCATGCTGGCGATGACCGCGAGTTTTCCGAAACGCCAAACGTCTTGCGGCGCGATCGTCTCGATGTGTTCGACGCGATGGCGGCGGTCTTTGCTGTGATTCTTATGCGCGGCTTCCTCGTAGGCGTCGAGGGCGGTGCGCACGGCAAGATCGCCGATGGCGTGGGTGTAGACCTGAATATCGCGTTTGTCGAGTGTGGTGACGGCCGCCTGGTATTGAGAGACGTCCCAGAAGAGGGAGCCCTTGGTCGAGGGATCGTCCGTGTAGGCTTCGATCATCGCGGCGGTGTGAGCTTCAATCACGCCGTCAAGCTTGAGCTTCGCCGTACGGCCAGCCTCGAGCCAGTCGTCGCGAAATTTTTTGTGAGCGGCTTCGAGAGTGTCGAGGTCTTCGGGGCGGAGCTGATATTCGGGGAGGCGATAGGCCACCTCGAAACGAACTGTGAGCTGCCCTTCCTCGCGGATTTGGGCTAGCAGAGGAAGGATGGGAAAGTCCTCGCCGGCGCTTTGAACCCGAGTGATGCCGTAACGGTTGGCAAGTTTGATGCCGGCGCGAAGGGCCAGGAGTTTATCGACTTCGGCAGGCTCGGGAAGAAATTTTCGAACCAGGCGGTCCGCGTCTTCGAGGAGAACGCCGGTGGGCTCGCCGGACTTGGGATCGTGGATGATCCAGCCGTTTCGCGGATCAGGCGTGTCTTTGGTGATACCAGCGATGGAGAGGGCCTTGGAGTTGAGCCAAACGGCGTGGGAATCGTAAGACTCGAGGAAGACCGGGCGATTGAGAAAAGTGGGGTCGAGTTCGCTGCGGTCAGGAAGGGTACGGGGGCCGAACATCGAATAGTCCCAGCCGCGCGCCACGATCCAGTCGTTGCCGGGATTTTCCTTCGCGTAGTCGGTAAGGATTTTCAGGATATCGGCAACGGACTTTGCGTCTTCGAGATTTGGCATGCGAAGACTCATGGAGCCGGGATAGAAGTGGGCGTGGCAGTCGGTGAAGCCCGGCAGAACGACCTTTGCGCCGGCGTCAATGACGCGGGTACCGATGCCGCGCATGCGTTCGACCTCTTCCTCTCTGCCGACGGCTACGATCTTTCCTTTGCGAATGGCGACACCCTGCGCCCACGGGTTTTTCGTGTCGAGGGTGAAGACTTTGGCGTGAATGATGACGACTTCGGCCTGTGCCACGCGGGCTGACTGCTGGGCCGGGGAAAGCGAAGCGAGCGCCAGAATCGCGAGGGTCGGCGGGAGCGAGAAGGAGAGATGACGGAATCGCAAGCGCACCTCGTGAAGCGCCGAAAGGCCGGCGCCCGGGGAAAAAGACGTCAAGAATTCAGAACGTGGGCGGCGTGTTGACCCACAAGATCCAGGATTCCGTGCGTCCCGGATTTTTCCAGCGATGCGGTCGAGAGCTTTCGAAATAGAGGCTGTCGCCGGACTTGAGGTGGTAGTGCCCCTGATTGTGCAGCCAGATTTCGAATTCACCGCGTAAGACGTGCAGGAACTCTTCACCTTCATGAGCATAAGATTCGCCGCTGCCGCCGCCGGGTTTGATGCGAAAAAGATGAGGCTCCATTGCCGTGTTGCCCCAAGCCAGCAACTCCATGCGGACGGAGGGGCTGGTCTCAAGGATTTTACGCTGAGAAGAACGAACAAGGGGCTGGGCGTCCCCGTTCGTTTCGAACATGGAAAGGATATTCGTTTTGTAGAAGCGCGCGATGCGGCGGAGGGTGGCGACCGAGGAGCGCATTTGGCCGCGCTCGAGCGCGCTCAGAAAGCCCACGGAGACACCCGTGGCCCGGGCGACTTGAGCCAGCGAGAGTCCGCGCCGTGCGCGCAAGCGCCGGAAACGCTGGCCGGGGGACGGGAGCGCTTCAGCCGGAGCGGGAACGACGCCTTGCTTTTTCAGGACATGTACAATCGCAGCGGGATTCAAGCCGCGGGCGCGGCGCAGAAAAATGGCGCGCTGCAGCACCCGGACGTCGGCTTCGGTGTACATGCGGTAGCGGCTCTCGGTGCGCTGAGGAGAGACCAGGCCGAGCGCTTCCCAGGCTCGCAGCGCGGAGGAAGAGATGGCGAGGCGGCGGGCGACTTCCGAGATGCGGAGGAGGCGGCGTCTCGAGGAAGAATCCGATTCGCTGGACAAATTCTTTCTACTTGACACGGGTCCCGGCTTTCTCTAAGTTTGCAGGATTATAGTAAGGTTTTGGGGTCAGTAGCAACCACGAAGAATCGCTTTCAGGGAAGTGGTTCTCGGGGGAATCAGGGGTGATGTCAATGAACCGAGTAAAGCAATGTGGGTTGGGGTCCGTGTGTGGCCGGAGCATTCTGCTCGCGGTCGTATTGGCAGTGGTGATGATGGCGCTTGCGGCGTCGTGGGGGAGTGCGCAGAGCACCGGCGGGCGCGTGAGGGGAACCGTTTCCGATGCCAGCGGCGGGGTCGTGGCGGGAGTCAACGTGACTCTGACGAACACGGCCACAAACGTCTCGCGCCAGACGGTCACCGGGGCGAACGGCGAATACCTGTTTCTGGAAGTTCCCGTGGGGCCGTACGAAATCAGCGTGAATCAGCCGGGGTTTAAGAGATTTCTGAGAAAAGATATCACGGTGGACCTGAACACCGTGCTGGGTGTGGACATCGCCCTGCAACTGGGGGGTTCGACGGAAGTCGTGGAAGTGACGGGCGAGCCGCCGGTGATCGATACGACGACAACGCAATTGGGCGCGGTGGTGGGCTCACGAGAGGTGACCCAACTGCCCCTGAATACGAGGGACACGTACCAGCTTCTGCAACTGCAACCAGGGGTGCAGTCGCAACTGGGGAATGACCTCTTCTACGGGTCAGACAAGCCTGGCGTCGTCACCGTGAACGGTGGCCGCGGGCGTTCGAACAATTATTCGGTGAACGGCGGAGACGGAAATGACCTGTTCGCGAACCTGCCGGCGGTGCAGCCTTCGCCAGACTCGATCGAAGAGTTTCGCGTGATCACCAACTCGTTCGACGCGGAGTACGGACGAAACTCCGGGTCGGTCGTGAACGTGGTGACGAAGTCGGGGACGAACGAGTTTCACGGCAGCGCCTTTGAATTCTTCCGAAACACGGTGCTGGACGCGCGGCCGTTCACGTTTACTCCCAGTAACAAACCCGACTTTCAGCAAAACCAGTTTGGCGGGACGCTCGGCGGCCCGATCAAAAAAGACAAGACGTTTTTCTTTGCCTCGTACGAAGGGCGCCGGATCAAGCAGGGCATACTCTCAAACCCGGTACCGCTGCTGACTTCGGACCAGCTGAATGGAAACTTCTCGGATTTGAGCGGGACGCTGACGACGGCGCCGACGGCCAGCGTACTGCAGGGCCGGTGCGGGGGGCAGTTGACCCCGGCAGCAAACGCCGAACTCACCAACATTATCAGCGGTGGAACGCCGACCAGCGGAAACTACGGAATCCTCTTCCCAAACGGCGCGATTCCCACGCAATGCTTCGATCCCTTGTCGACGAGCATCTACAACCAATACGTGCACCCCACCTCGAACGGGGTGTTTCAGGCGGCGCCAAACAAGATCGACAACGGGGATCAGTTCTCGGTCAGAGTGGATCACGACCTGACCAAGAACCAGAAGTTGTCCGCCTACTACTACTTTGATGACGATAATACGACCGACCCGTTCGCCAAGTTCCAACAAGCGGGAGGGAACCTCGGCAATTTCCCCGGGCTGTTCAGCACCCGGACGCAGCAGGTGAACGTCACGCATACCTGGACGATCGGAACGACCTCGGTGAACGAGTTCCGCTTCGCGTACTTCCGCGAGGGCCAGAGCAAATTCAATTCGCCAACCTTCACCGCCGCGGTACAGAACTCGTGTGGATCGGCCGCTTCTGCATTTTGCTTTACGGGGACGACGGACCAGCCGTTGATGGACGGCAGCGGGAACATACTGGCGCCGAGCAAAGCCTACGGCATTTTTCCAAACCTGGGCGCTTCGAAGGAAGGATTGCCCTTCATCAGCGTGAGCGGTGGACTGACGGTGGGGAACAACTTCGAGGGCCAACTGCCGCAGACGGGGAATACGTTTCAATTTGCCGATAACTTCAGCAAGATTCTGGGCACTCATAGCCTGAAGTTTGGCGGAGACATCCGCTATCAGAAGTTCGATCAAACGTTATATTACAACGTAAATGGATATATCCAGTTCCAACCTGGCGGCGCCAATGACACCGGCGACACCTACGCGAACTTTCTCCTGGGGCTGCCGAACTCGTACAGCCAGGGATCGGCGCAAGCGGAGTTGGTGAGAAGCACGTCGGTCTATCTGTTCGTGCAGGACAGCTGGAAAGCCAGACCGAGCTTGACGTTCAATTACGGCCTGCGCTGGGAGATGAACACGCCGCTCACCGACATCGGGCAGAAGGTGCAGACCTACCGCCCGGGACAAGTTTCGACGATCTATCCGTGCAAGCTCGACCCGAGCAATCCGTTGGCCGACCTCACGCAACCGGACAATGGCTGCCAGTCCGGCGGCTTAACCCCGGTGGGCCTGGTCTTCCCGGGAGACAAGGGAGTGCCCGGCGGCTTGACCAACACGTATTACAAGGCCTTTGCGCCGCGGCTCGGTTTCAACTGGAGCCCTTCGGCCAGCGACGGGTTGCTGAAAGATATCACCGGCGGTGCGGGGAGGACGTCAATCAGCGGCGGTTGGGGACTGTTCTACAATCCGATCGAACAACTGGTGCTCGAGCAGTTCAGTGCGGAACCGCCGTTTGGCGGCAGCAACTTCATCACCGATCCGGTGTTCCAGGCTCCGTTCGTTACGCAAGGCGGGTCCGTCAATCCCAATCCCTTTAACGGGATCCTGAATCCGCCGCGCGGCCAGCCGATCGACTGGTCGACTTTCCGTTCGATTTTGTTGTACGGGCAGTTTCCGGCGAATCTGCGGACACAGTATGCGGCGCAGTACAACCTGACGGTAAAGCGGGAACTCCCAGGGAACCTGCTGTTCCAGGTCGGCTATGTGGGCTCGCAAGGACACCGGCTTCTCGGTTCTTACGACCTGAATCACGGCAACCCGGATACCTGCAACGGTCTGGCTGCCATTCCAGGGGTGTTGAGCGGTCCGGGAGGAAGCCCCATTTCTTGCAGCTCGTACGGGGCCGACAATTCCTACTTCATTCCGGCGGGAACGGTAATTCCGAATATCACCAACATTCATACACCGAGCTTCAACGGGCTCATCCTGCCGTACAACGCCGGTTCCGGCGGTACACAGATTCCCGCGGGAACGGTGGTGGGCCCGAACGGGATCACGCTGGTCGGCATACGGCAGTATTCCTCGCCGCTTTGCCAGCCTTTGACCGGAGCGGGCTGCCCGGCGGATGGCATTCCGGTGTTTTCCAACATTTTCACGGAAAACACGATCGCGCATTCGAATTACAACTCGCTGCAAGTGCTTGTCGAAAAGCACTACTCGCACGGACTGCAGTTCTCCGGGGCGTACACCTACAGCAAATCGCTCGACAACTCGTCGAGCTTCGAGAGTTCCTTGAACCCCATCAACCTGAACGCAACCTACGGTCCGTCGCTGTTCGATGCGCGCCACCGCTTCGTCTTCAGCTATGTCTGGGAGATACCCGCACCCAAGTACGACGGATTCAAGGGGCAAATGATCGACGGTTGGCAAGTTTCGGGGATTGTGACCTACCAGACCGGTTTTCCGGTGCGCATCACCTCCTCCGACGACGTCGAAGAGTTCTCGAGCACCTTCTTCGAAGCGCCGGGCGAGCCGAACTGGGCGGCGGGCTATCCAACGACGCATTTGACGCAATGGAATCCGAAGACGCACAACGGGCTGACGTTCGACCCGAACCAGTTCACCAACGCGACCGTGACGCCCGGGACGATCGGGAATGCGCCGCGTTCGATCTGCTGCCAGCCCGGAATCGCGAACTGGGACATGGGCTTCTTCAAGGGATTCCAGTTGAAGGAGCGGCTCCAGATGCAGTTCCGTGCCGAGCTCTATAACATCTGGAACCACGCGCAGTTCTACAGCGTGGACGGGAACATCTCGGACGGGCCGACATTCGGCCTGGCACAGAAAGTGCGCGACCCGCGCCAGGTGCAGTTCGCGCTGAAGTTCCTGTTCTAAGGCCGGTTCGAAAAAAGATGGCCGACCGGGAGGTCTTTTCGCAAAGCCGCAATGGAGCGCGCGACGGCAAGCGGATAGGTGTCAGAAACGGGCGCGAAGGCGTAAAATAAGGGTGCAGTTTACCGCAGAACCCGCGAAGTTTTTCCTCGCTCGAGAGGTGGCCTAACGCCTGCCCATAAGGCGGGCCGCCCCTACACTGACCGCAGGGAACAGACCTGCCACAGGTAACCACAGGAAGGCTTGCCTGAACGGAGTCCCAAATGCACGAAACCCTACAGAAGGAAATCGCTCTGTACGAGAAGCGCACGCCGAAGTCGGCGGAAGCGCACAAGAAGGCGCAGCAACGCATACCGCTCGGAGTAGCGAGCAATTACCGGGCGTATGACCCTTACCCGATGTTCGTGGCCGAAGGGCGCGGCAGCCGGATCGTCGACGTCGACGGAAACGAATACATCGATCACAACCTGTGTTTTGGCACGCTCATGGCCGGGCACAGTCATCCGGCAGTCGTGAAAGCGGTCGAGTGGGCGCTCGAACACGGAGCGACGTTTGGCATGCCTCACGGCATGGAAGCGGAACTCGCCGATGAGATTTGCGCGCGTTATCCGGTCGAAATGGTGCGCTTCGGGTCGAGCGGCACGGAAGCCACGATGCACGCCTGCCGGATTGCGCGCGCGGCGACGGGCCGCGATAAGATTCTGCGGTTTGAAGGCGCGTATCACGGACTGCATGATACGGCGCTGGTCAGCGTAAAGCCCAAGGAAGAAGAGTTTGGCGATATCAATGCGCCGAACTCGGTACCGGGGGGACTCGGCGTAATCAAGGCGGTGCTCGATAACGTGACGGTCGCGACCTTCAACAACCTGCCGAGCGTGGAAAACCGCTTCAAGCAATTTCCCGGACAAATCGCGGCCATTATCCTCGAGCCCATCCTGATGAACGTCGGATTGTGCATGCCCCAGCCGGGCTTCCTCGAAAGGCTGCGCGAGATCTGCACAAAAAACGGTGCGCTCCTCATTTTCGACGAGGTGAAAACCGGCGCGAAACTTGGGTGGGGCGGTGCGAGCGAGTATTTCGGCGTGAAGCCCGACGTGATCACGCTGGCGAAATCAATTGGCGGGGGCGTCCCGCTGGCGGCGTTCGGAGCGAGTCGCGCGGTGATGGATCTGATCGTGCAGCACAAGGTGTTTCACGGCGGCACCTATAACACGAACCGCTTTGCGATGGCGGCGGGCCTGGCGACGTTCCGCGAAGTGTTGACGCGCGAGAATTACGCGCACGTGGACAAACTCAGCAAGAAGCTTGCGGAAGGATACCGCTCGATTCTCAAGAAGGCCGGATTGCAGGCGTATGTGGCGCAAGCGGGTGTAAACGGCGCGCTGATGCTTTATCCGCAGGAAATCCTGAATTATCGCGACTGGCTCGAGATCGATGTCGATCTGTGGCGGCAGTTCTGGTTCGGCATGGTGAACCGCGGCGTGCTGGCGATGCCGTACTGGTGGGACGAGCAATGGACCATTTCCGTGCAGCATACCGAAGCAGACATCGACAAGCACCTCGGGGTGTTCGAAGAGATAGCGCCGGGACTAGCGAAAACCCAGCAAGAACGCGGGTTGAAGTTCGTTGGCGCCGCAGGACACTAAGGAGAACTCCAGTTTGAGCAGCGAGGTCGCGAGCGGCACGGCCGCGATGGCGGTTCCGTCGGATGCACAACCGCACCTGAAGAGGGTGCTGGGCCGGCGCGACCTCGTGCTGCTGTTTGTGGTCGCGGTATTCAACCTGAACGTGGTCCCGTCGATTGCGGCAAACGGCGGCGTGACGATCTGGTTGTGGATTATGTCGCTGGTTTTGTTTTTCTGGCCGCAAGGGATCGCCGTGATCGAACTGGCGCACCGGTATCCCGGCGAGGGTGGAGTTTATCTGTGGGCCAAGGAAGTGTTCGGGGACTTCCACGGATTCCTGTCCGGGTGGTGCTACTGGACGAACAACATGATGTACGTGCCGACAGTGATGCTTTACTTCGTGGGCGTATCGGTGTTTGTCCTGGGCGCGGGGCACGAAGGCCTGGCGGACAATCGCGCTTTTGCGCTGATGGCTTCGGTGGTGCTGCTGACCTTGCTCGTGGTGTTGAATATCATGGGATTGGGCGTCGGAAAGTGGGTCAACAATTTGGGCGGCATCGGGACCTTCGTCGCGGCATTCTTGCTTATGGTGCTCGGGGTGGTGGTGTGCGCGAAATTCGGCACGACGGTCCGTTGGGCCGATTTTCAGTTTCCGGCGAACCCGCGTTTTGTGCTGAATTCCTTTGGCGTAATCTGCTTCGGGCTGGTCGGGCTTGAGCTCGCGTCGGTGATGGGCGACGAAATTGAAGACCCGAAGCGGAGCTTGCCCGGAGCGGTGGCCTGGGGCGGCGTGCTTTCCGGGTTTCTTTACATCGGAGTGACCTTGACGCTGCTCGTGGCCGTGGACAAGAACAGCATCAGCGTGCTCGAGGGAATCGTGCAGGGAGTGGCGCTGATGGCCGGACGCGTTGGCGTCGGGTGGATTGTGGCGCCGTTTGCCTTAATGCTAAGCCTGTCGATTGCGGGGATCGGCTCGGCGTGGCTCGGCGGTTCGGCGCGCATCCCGTTCGTGGCGGGGCTCGACTCCTATATGCCGGCTTGGCTCGGGAAGATTCACCCCAAGTACGCGACGCCGTACGCGGCGCTGATCGTGCACGCGTCGGTCTCTCTGCTTCTGGTCATCATCAATTTTCTGTCGACCGGCGGCGTTCAAGCGACGTTTCAATCGCTGCTGTCGTTGGCGGTCGTGCTGCAGCTCATTCCTTTCCTGTACGTGTTTGGCGCGATATTGAAGATCGCGTTCGATAGGAATTTTCAGAAGCAGCGGTATTCGCGGCGCACCTTGATGCTCGCCGGGCTTAGTGGAATGGTCACGACGCCGGTGGCGATGGCGGTAGCTTTCTTTCCCGCACAGCAGATTAAGTCTGTGCTGGCTTATGAAATCTGGATGTTTGGCGGGACGGCGCTCTTTATCGGGCTGGCGGCATTTTTCTTTTTTGTTTACGGCGGGCGGAAAGGCGTGCGGAAACTGCAGGCGGGCTCGCCGGCGGTGTGAAGAGATGAGTTTCGGAGGCGGAGTATGTCGACTACGGCTAAACCTACAGTGAAAACCTACCAGAATTACATCAACGGGCAGTGGGTCCCGAGCTCTTCGAACGAGACTTTCGCGGTGTACGACCCTTCGACCGAGGAAGTGATTGCCCAGGTCGCTACGGCAACGGCTCGAGACGCGGACAAGGCGGTAAAGGCGGCGCGAGCGGCCTTCGATTCCGGTCCGTGGCCCGAGACCACGGCCCAAGACCGGGGGCGGATCCTCTTCAAGCTGGCGGAAAAAGTGCGGCAGAATGCGGCGGCGCTCGCGGAACTGGAGGCACGGAATTGCGGCAAGCCGATCGTCGAGGCGGAGTATGACATCGCGGACGTCGCGACGTGTTTTGAATATTACGGCGGACTGGCGAACAAGGTGACGGGCAGCGTCAATCCGGTGCCTGCGAACGCGTTGAGTTTCACGATGCGCGAGCCGATGGGTGTAGCGGCCCAGATCATTCCCTGGAATTACCCGTTGCTGATGGCCGCTTGGAAACTGGCGCCGGCCCTCGCCGCCGGCTGCTGCTGCGTGCTGAAGCCGGCGGAACAGACGCCGCTGACGGCGCTCGAATTTGCGAACTGCTTTGCGGAGGTCGGGCTGCCGCCGGGGGTGGTGAACGTCATTAACGGCGTGGGCGAGGTGACCGGGGCGGCGCTGGTGGCGCATCCGGGAGTGGACAAGATCGCGTTCACCGGTAGTGCGGCAGTCGGGAAGGTCATCGTAAAAGGAGCGGCGGACACGCTGAAGCGCGTCACGCTCGAACTTGGCGGTAAATCGCCGAACGTCTTTTTCGCCGACGCGGATTGGGAAGCGGCGGTGGATGGGGCTCTGTTCGGCGTGTTCATCAACCAGGGCGAAGTGTGCTCGGCGGGGAGCCGCATCCTCGTTGAAAGGAAGATTTACGGAAAGTTTGTCGAGGCGATGACGGAAAAGGCCAAGCGCATCAAGCTTGGACCGCCGCTTGAACGCGAGACGAAAATGGGGCCGCTGGTCAGCAAGGAGCAGTACGATCGCGTGACCTCGTACCTCGAACTGGGGAAAAAGGAAGCGAAGACCGCGACGGGAGGCGGCCGGCCGAAGGCCTTTGGCAAGGGTTACTACGTCGAGCCGACGATTTTCTACGACGTGAACAACAGCGCGCGAATTGCGCGGGAAGAGATTTTTGGGCCGGTGGCGTCGGTGATTCCTTTCGAAAATGAAGGCGAAGCCATCCATGTCGCGAACGACACGCCGTATGGGCTCGCAGGAGCCGTTTGGACACGCGATATTTACAAAGCGTTTCGGGTGGTGAAATCAATGAGGGCTGGAATTATCTGGGTAAACCACATGCAGCCGACGTACGTTGAAGCACCATGGGGCGGCTACAAGCAATCGGGTTTCGGTCGCGAGCTTGGCCCGTGGGGGATGGAAGAGTATCTCGAAACGAAGCAGGTGTTCGTGAATTTGGATGAGGCGCCGATTGGTTGGTACTGAGAGAGCTGAGGGACTTCTTTGAAAGGGAACCAAGAGCGATGAAAACGATACAGATCCGCACGGAAATACCGGGCCCCCAATCGAAAGCGCTGGTGGCGCGGCGCGACGCGGCGATCCCGAGAGGGCCGCAGTTGGTGACGCCGATCTGCGCGGCAAAGGCCGAGGGAGCGTGGATCGAGGACGTGGACGGCAACCGCTACCTCGATTTTGCGGGGGGAATCGGGTGCCTGAACGTGGGGCACCGGGCGCCGCGCGTGGAGAAGCGAGTGCGCGAACAGCTCGAGAAGTTTCTCCACGTCTGCTTCGGTGTCACACCTTACGAGTCGTACATCGCGCTGGCGGAGAAGCTGAACACGCTTGCCCCGATCAGCGGCGTGAAGAAGACCATGTTCGTCAACACGGGCGCCGAGGCGGTCGAGAACGCGGTCAAGATCGCACGCGCGTACACGAAGCGCCCGGCGGTCATCGCGTTTGAAGATGCGTTTCACGGGCGCACGCTGCTGACACTGTCGCTGACGAGCAAAATCAATCCGTACAAAGTGGGATTTGCGCCCTTTGCGCCGGAGATGTATCGGGTTCCGTACGCGTATTGCTACCGGTGTTCGTACAGCAAGACCTATCCGTCGTGCGAAATGTTCTGCGCGCACCATCTGGAGGACACATTCCGGCGGGTGGTGGCGGCCGATTCCGTTGCCGCGATTATCGCCGAGCCGGTGCTCGGCGAAGGCGGGTTTGTTGCGCCGCCCAAGGAGTTTTTCCCGGTTTTACGGGAAATCTGCGACAAGCACGGCATCGTGCTGATTGCCGACGAAGTGCAGAGCGGCATCGGGCGCACGGGCAGATTCTTCGCCATCGAGCACTACGGCGTGGAGCCGGACCTGATCAGCACCGCAAAATCGCTTGGCGGTGGCCTGCCAATCGGCGGCATAACCGGGCGGGCGGAAATCATGGACGCGGCGATTCCCGGGGGCCTCGGCAGCACGTTTGCCGGAAATCCCGCGGCGTGCGTGGCCGGACTTGCCGCAATTGAAACGATCGAGAAAGAAGGGCTGCTGGGGCGGTCGGTGGCCATCGGCCGGCGTTTCGAGGAGCGCGTTAACGGCTGGAAGAAGCGGTGGCCACTGATCGGAGAGGTGCGGGCACTCGGCGGGATGTGCGCCTTCGAAATGGTACGCGATCCTCTGACGCGTGAGCCGGCCAACAAGGAGACGAAGGAACTGGCGAAGTATGCCTACGAGCATGGCTTGATCACGATAACGGCAGGAACCCTGAGCAACGTGATGCGGATCCTGGTGCCGCTGGTGGTCACCGATGAACAGTTCGACGAAGGCCTGGACGTTCTGGAAGCGGGACTCACACACGTGACGGAGAAGAAACAGCCGATTGCCTCACACGCCTAGCCGTGGCTGGCGACAGGGCGCCTCGCGGACGCGTGCCGAGCTCGGCTGACCCGAGCTGCCTCGTTGGCGCAAACAGAATTCAGATGACACTCGGCTTAAACGGACGAACCGCCATTGTGACGGGCGCGGGGAGCGCTACGGGTATTGGCTTCGCTGTCGCCCGGCGGTTGCTGGCGCAAGGAACGGACGTCGCGGTTACCGCCACCGGGGAGCGCATCCATGCGCGGGCCAAGGAGCTCGCGACCGAGGGGCCGAGAGTCATTCCTTACCAGGCGGATCTTACCAATGAATCCGAAGTGCAGGAACTGGTGCGTGTCGTACACGGGCGGTTTGAGCGGATTGATATTCTCGTGAACAATGCCGGCATGGCACGCGAGGGGCAGCAACCTGCAAATCGAGAGCTCAGCGCGACCAGCCTCGAAGAATGGCAGGAGCAGATCGCCATAACGCTGAATACCGCTTTCCTGATGACCCGTGCGGTGTTGCCAATCATGCGAGCCCAGAGATTTGGGCGGATTGTGAATGTGACGTCGGTGACCGGTCCACTGGTGAGCGGTCGGAATTCGGGAGCTTATGGTGCAGCAAAAGGGGGAATGGACGGCATGATGCGCGCCGTGGCCATTGCCGAAGGGCCGAATGGAATCACGATGAATGGCGTGGCACCCGGGTGGATTGAAACGGGCTCTTCGCTGCCGGAAGAGATGGAGGCGGCGAAATACACACCGATCGGGCGCGCCGGAACGCCAGAAGAGGTTGCCGCAGCCGTCTGCTTTCTTGCTTCACCGGAAGCTTCTTACATTACGGGACAGATTCTGGTTGTCGACGGCGGGAATATCCTGCAGGAAATCAAGAAGGCTTAAATTAAAGACAAGAGCAACAAGATGCCCGCGGCCGTCGCACGCCAAGGCAAGCAGACGGCCGCTCCTGCCGCAGTCCTTCGAGAGCGCACACTTAACCTCTGAGCGCGAGCGGGTGAAGAAATGCCGGCCCGAAACCTCAAACAAAGGCACACACCTTCGGCGTCGCGAGGCGAACGAAGTCCTCGTACGTCATGCGCACGGCGTCACGGTGCGTTCCCGCGTTGAAAACAACCTCTTTGTCCCTGGCGAGCGATTCATCGACATACACGGGCAGGTCGTAAAGGGCACCGAACGGAGGCATAGCGCCGAGTTCACAGTCCGGGAAGAGCTCGCTGAATTCGAGCTCCGTGGCCAGACGAACCGACTTTCCGAGCACCTTCGCGAGTTTGTCGAGATTCACGTGTTTGGGTCCAGGCAGAACCGCGAGAATCGTTTCTCTTCCCTGTTCCCCGGCGCGGAGCACAACGGTCTTCGCCATTTCGCGACCGGAAATTTGCATCACGGTCGCTGTGCCCTGCGCGGTATAGGTAGTGGAGTGAGAGAGCGATTCGTACGGAACCCGGTTGGCATCCAGAAAAGACTTCAGGCGTGATGGAACACTCACGGGCGTACTCCTTTCGCCCAGGTCATTGAGGAGATTATAGACCTCTCGAGCTGGCAGCGGAAAGAGCGGATTAGCCTACGGTGGCGAAAGCCTTGGGCGAAGCTTCTTCGGGGAGTTGGGTGTAGTCGGGGAAGTTGCCGAAGAGCTTTTCGCCCGCGGGGCCTGACGTAACCCCGAGGACAAGATAGCGTCCACCGACAAAGCACCCTTTCCAGTCTGCCCGATGCCGCCAAAGACTTCTTCGCGGTCGCCACGGGAACGCACGTTGTTGATGCCGACTTTAAAGGCCCGGAGTTCAGAGGCCACTCGGCGTGCGATTCTCGGGTCGTCGCATGCGATCGAGGAGACCAGCGCGCCATTCGAGACATTCATCTCCGAGACAAGCTCTTCGAGATGATCGACGACAAGGATGGTGTCGAGCGGTCCGAACGGCTCGGCGTGATAGAGGCGGCAGTTGCGGGGAATTCCGAGAAGTGCGGCCGGACCGACGTAGGCGGAAATATCCTGATTCGGGAAGATCATGCTCTCGGAAACGCTCGCTTCATAAAGGCTGATGGCACCTTTGCCAAGCGCATCGACATAAAGAACGCACAGTTCCTCCACTTTTTTGCTGTTGATGAGCGGACCGAAGTCGAGCCTCGGAAGTGAATCGGCAGCAGATTCGACAAGCACGGGATTGCCGAAGCGAAGTGAGCGAAGGACGGGCAGGTACATCTCGAGGAATTGCGGGAATAGCTCGCGCTGCACGATGAAACGGACATAGGCGGTGCAGCGCTGCTTGCCGTAATCGAAGCCTTTGCGGAGCTGCTCGGCAGCAACGGCCAATTCGAGAACTGCCAGACGCCGTAGGTGTTCACACCTTCCATTTCGAGCAGGTAGCGTTTTTCTCGTCGTAAAGTGTGGAAGCGATGACGCCGCCATTGGTTTTTCCGCCGACGAAGGCGAGGCAGTCGACGAACTCGTTGCGCACCAGCGCTTCGCTGAGCTGGCCGCCGGAACCGCTGACGAGCGAAACGGGAAGAGCGGCGCGGCGCGCAAGAGCGTGAGCGAGAGTAAGCGAGTAAAGCCCGCCGTCAGTAGGAGTCTTGGAGATGGAGGAATTGCCGGCGAGGACCTGAACGAGCACAGCGTGCATCAGGACGGACATTGGGTAGTTCCAGGAGGCGATGTTGGAAATCAGACCGAGTGGCGCACGGCCAGCAAGCATGCCGGCGATGTTCTCGACATACCACTCGACACCGGAGACGCAGCGGTCGATGTCCGTGAGGGCCTGTGCGTAGGGCTTGCCGATTTCCCACATCAGGAGAAGCGCGATAAGTTCGCGATGCTGTTTTAAGCCGGCGAGGCAGTCGCTGACGCGGCGCCGGCGCTCGTCGAGATCGACGCGGGCCCAGGTGTTGGCTTCGGAACGGGCGAACTTGACGGCGGCGAGGGCGGAGTCGAGGTCGAGCATCGGGATTCGGCCCAAGCTGCGTCCGTCGATCGCGGAGGTGTAATGGCGGCCGAAACCGGGATTTTTCCACTCGCTATCCATGAGATGAGCGCGCGCGATGCGGAGTCGAACGCTTCGGGAACGGCGCCGCGAAGCCTTTTGGACAAACTATCCCACTCGGCTGCAGGCGCAACTAAGGGCATGCTCGGCCTCCACTCCCGAACCAACGGGTTCGGGGATTATAGATGGGCACGAAGTGAAGCCAGCGTTAATTCTGCTAATGGGGCGCAAAAGAGAAACTAGGAGGGCGGCGTGCGGCGGAAGGCCTCTTGTGATGCCAGGAGCCAGCGTACGCTTGCGGCGGCGTCAAAAACCGTACTTGGCGACAATCTGCTTCGTGTGTTTGTCGATGAGCGCGAGAGCGGCGCGCTCGGAAGGGAGTTTGAACTTTAGTTCCGTGCCCGTTACTTCGTCACGAATATTGATGTCTTGATCTTGTGAGAATTCCGATTCGAAGACATAGAAGACCGCATTCTCAAGTTCAATGGGATAAATCAGGGTGGCCGGGCGAGCTTCGAAGCGAGGGGTGAAGAGTCCCAGCGCACCGCCGTAAGTGGGGACGGCAGTCTGAAGGTTGTCCGAGAGCTCGACGGGACATGCACACCACCAGAGCTTGCCGTTACCCAGAGACAAGTTTGTCACAGCTGAACCATCGGCGAATCTCAAGAATTCCAGGAGTTGCTGTTTTTGTTGGTCGAAAGGAACAGGCAGGGGCGAAGTCTTTAGTGTGCTAGCGATTTCCGAGCTGTGAAAGGTGAGCGGTTCCGTCGTGGCCTTAATTCCGAGGGGACTGTAGCGATCGACGAGCTGCCAGTGTTCGTCGCGGGAGACCGGGCCGGTGACGAGGAGTTTGCCGCCGCTTTTGACGTAGGTGATGAGGGCTTGCCAGGTGGACTCCCGGATGGCCTGTGCGGACGGAAGAATGACCAGCTTGGGCGAGCCGAGTTTGTCGATTTGATTTTCGGCGATGATCTGGCACGGCTGACGAAGCTCGTAGGCAAGAGCGCGTACCGCGTTTTGCTGCGCGGCGAGTTGGAGCTCGGGATGAACCGAGAATTGCGCGACCTGAGAAGTGACAATGGCGATGTCGGGCCGCTTGGGGTTCTGGAGGTAAGGAGAGGCGGCGGCGGCGAATTTGGCCATGTCGCGCAACACAGTGGCTTCGGGCTTTTCGGTGCCGTCGGCGTGCAACGCGCCGATCGGGGTCTCATTGCTTTCGGTCATGTAGGAGTTGGAATTCCAGAGCCACTCGATGGCCCCGGAACCGTACACAAAGGAAAGCGCGAATTTGCGTTCGAAGAGCGCGGCTTCCTGTTCGGGCGTGCGTCGCGCAATTTCATCGGGCGTGAGTTCGCGCTGCAGCCCGGTTTCCTGGATGAGCATCGCTTTGCCGGGCTGTTTGGCAACGAGCGAATCCCAAAGGATGTGGTCGTTCTGCCACCAGGAGTGGTTGGTGGTGAAGTCGACGTAGGGCGCAAAGAATGCAGGATTCAGGCGGTCGGTAAAGCCGCCCTCGTCCTGGCCGACGGTAATTGGCTGGCCGGCGCCCGTAGCGCGGATGGCTTCGCGCATGCCCCGAACCCAGTCAGCGAATTTTTCCTGGGCGAAGAGCACGTAATCGTAGACCCGTAGCGAATTGGCACCAACGTAGACTCCCCGCTCGGCAAACTCATCTTCGGTGGGCAGCGAGATGGTGCCGGCGACGCGGTCGGGCGGGGCATTCCACAGAGCGGCGAGTGCGGCGCGATCGGGATATTTCTGTGTGAGCCAGGCGTTCCAGGCGGCCAGCTCGACCTGATCATAGTTCGGACGCATCCGCCAAAGCTGTTTCGAGAAACTCGGCTCATTGATGAGGTCCCAGGCGAGGAACGGAACATCGTGAAAGCGTGCGGTGACCGAAGTAACCAGAGTTTGCTGCCTGCGGACGGCTTCGCCATCGAGATACGGATTCAGGCCACCGAGAACTTCCGGTAGGAAAGCGAAGAAAGTGAATTGCACGGGAAGGCCGTATTTGCGCGCGGTCATAAGATAGGCTTCGAGCGTGCGCAGGGTCCGTTCGTAGGGGCGGCCCGATTCATCGCAGAGCTTGTCCCAACCGGACCACCAGCCGGTACGAAGCATATTGAGGCCGGCGGAGTGGATGAGAGAAAGGTCGCTATTCCAGACGTAGACGTTCGGATGGTCGAAATAGAGGCGCTGAACTTCACTGGACATATAGGTGGTGCCGACAACGGCGAGGGGCTTTCCATCGAGGGTGAAGTAATCGGAATTGACGCCAAGATGAGGGCCGGAGCGGAGGTAGGCTTCATCGCGAATCCAAAAGGCGGAATGATACATGGCCCGTAAGGTGGTGCCTTCGAACAGGCGAGCCTCGACGATGTGCAGGCCTTTGGCGGCGGGGGCAGGCAGAAGAGTTGTGGTGGTAGCCGGAAGAGAAATGGTGGCGGTTTGCCTTTCGGAAGGCTGATCTTCCTCGAAAACGCTGACCTGTACGCTCGTCGGAGCGGCGGGCTTCCTGGAAGAATGAAAGATGGTTTCGAGTTCGACCGGCTCGCCGGGCAAGCAAAGCGGAAGGGTCGGACGAACGGAAAACTGCAGGGCTCCTTCGAGGGCGCGCTCGGCGAGAAGGCGTAGAAGCTTCGTCGAATCCGGTGATGAATAAAAATCGCTTGCGAGTTCGGCGGAGAGAAAGATCCAGCGCCCACCGTCGAAGCCGGAAGATACGTGATCGATCTGAAGAAGAGGAGCGGAAAGGCGGCGGCCATTGGTGGCGCCCCAGACGAGGGGATCAAGGCGCACGTCGAGCGTTCCGGCCGAGCCGCCGCGATTGTAAATATCATTGATGCTGAGGCGAATGATGGGACTGAAAGCCTGCTGCCAGGAAAAACGAGGCAAAGTGAGCGGAATTTCGGGATTGGGGGTAAACTCGGCGCCAGCCGAGCCGGGTGTGGCCTGGTATTGGTCGATCAGCAGGGGACGGATGAAGCGTACCGAGTAGTCGCGCAGGTGCCAGCCCGCGGAGTCACGATAAGCGGACCGGGTGAACGGGCGCCCCCCCAGAACGAGAAGGTTAGCGCCGCGGTGAAGGTAGTCGAGAATGGCGGACCAGGCCGATTCCGGCACGACGGAGCCCTGCGGAAGAATGAGAAGGCGGGTTTGCGGGTCGTTGAGCTGAGAAGCGAGTTGCTCGGCCGAGACGAGGCGCGCTTCCGGAAAAATCTGAGCGAGTTGCGCGGAAGTGGGTGCCGGAGAATCCGCCGCGGGCAGGCCCGGCTCGGACCAGATAACCACAGCCGGAAATTTTTGGGCGAACAGGGAGACAGGGGCCATTAGGCAGACGAAGAAACCGAAGGCATTGAACAACGGGAAAAGATTTCTCATCAAAGGGGCTCGTGATTCACCCAAAAAATCGATCCGGCAAATTGTTATACCATCTTTCGCCGGGGGAACGGCGCAGGAAGAATTCTTTTTCATGATGGGAGGGGTGTGTCAGTATCGAATCGCCAAACGATTCCGCAGTGATGCGGAGAAAAGGACGCGGAGACCATGGTGAACATAAGCACGACGAGCCAGGCGCCCGAAGCGGTGGGCACAAAACAAGAAGCGGCGAAGAGTTACGGGGGCCCGCTGGCGATTGTGACGACGCTGTTTTTCATGTGGGGCTTCCTGACGTGCCTGAACGATATTCTTATTCCGCACCTGAAATCCATTTTCGACCTGAACTACGTGAAAACGATGCTGATTCAATTCGCATTTTTCGGATCGTATTTCATTTTTTCGGTACCCTCGGCCAAACTCATCGATTGGATCGGGTATCAACGTTCGATGGTGGTTGGCCTGTTGACGATGGGTTTGGGGGCATTTCTGTTTTTGCCCGCGGCGAGCGTGCCGTCGTACCCGCTGTTTTTGGGTGCGCTGATTGTTCTTGCGGCGGGGATCACGTGTTTGCAGGTGGCGGCGAACCCCTACGTGACGGTGCTGGGGAGGCCGGAAACAGCGTCGAGCCGGCTGAACCTGACACAGGCGTTCAACTCGCTCGGAACATTCCTGGCGCCGTTCTTTGGAGGATTGCTGATTTTGAGCGCGGCCCCGAAAACCGCGGAACAGATCCGCGCATTAGCCCCCGACGCGTTGCAGGTCTATCGACTGCACGAAGCAGCGACAGTGAAGATGCCGTACGTTGGGCTAGGGATTGCGCTGGTGCTGCTGGCGATCGCCATCGGCAGCTTCAAATTGCCCAAGATCGCGCATGCACAACACAAAGTCGGCGAAAAGGTCGATGATTCCATTTGGAAGCATCCGAACCTGGTGTTTGGGGCGATCGCCATCTTTGTTTATGTGGGCGCGGAAGTGTCGATCGGAAGCTTTCTGGTGAACTATTTCCATGAGCAGGAGATTGGTGGGCTGGCGGAAAAGTTGGCCGCGAGTTTTGTGGCGTTTTACTGGGGCGGCGCCATGTTGGGGCGGTTCATCGGATCGAACTTCCTCGGCGGAGCGAAGGCAAAATACATGTGGATGGCGTCGGCGCTCAGCCTTGCGCTGATCGGGCTGTCTTATCCGATAGAAAATCAAATTCCGGCGGGGTATCAACCGGGAGTGCCGAATCTTATGTTTCTCGGTTGGCTGCTGGTTTCGGGGCGGCCGCTGTTCGCGCTGGTTGCCATTGCGGCGGCATCGATCGCAGTGGTGGCGCTGTTGCGCGGTGGAGAGGCCAAGGCGCCGACGGGGTTGCTGCTGGGGATTTGCGCGATGTCGACGAGCGTACTGGTGGCCATTTCCATGCTAAGCACGGGTCCAGTGGCGATGTGGAGCATTATCCTGGTCGGTTTCTTCAACTCCATCATGTTCCCGAGCATTTTCACGCTGGGTGTAGCGGAACTCGGACCGCTTACGGGCGATGGCTCCGGCGTCATGATTATGGCCATCGTTGGCGGAGCGATCATTCCGCTGGCGCAAGGATGGATCGCGGACCAGATTGGAATCCATCATGCGTTCTTTTTGCCAGTGATCTGCTATTTGTACATTCTGTTCTTTGCGCTGAGCGGATCGAAGCCGAACAGCGAGCGCCTGGCGAAAGCGTAGAAGCAACACTCGTGTAGCCGGGCTCGTAGGCCGGCATTCTTTTAGGAATCTTGGCTACAGCTGACGGGGTGCGGCAGTCGAGCCGCGCACGATGAGTTCCGGCTCGATGGCAATTTCGGGCACGAAGGGAGCGTTGTCTTCGATGCGCTCGAGAACGGTTTGCGCCGCAATTCTCCCCATCTTTGTGAGCGGCTGGCGAACCGTTGTGAGGGGCGGGAGACAAAACGACGCGAGAGCGATGTCGTCAAAGCCGACCACGGAAATGTCGAGTGGGATGCGCAAGCCAGCTTCCTGGAATGCACGCATAGCGCCAATTGCAGAGATGTCGTTGTAAGCAAAAAGCGCGGTGAAAGGACTATTTCGCGCGAGAAGCGCCTTGCCGTACGGATAACCGACTTCGGGCGTGGAGTCGGTTCCTTCGAGTTGCAGGACAAGGTTGGGGTCGATTGGAATTTCAAACCTGCGGGCGACTTCCTCAATGGCGGCCCAGCGGGTAGCTGAGTCGGAGCTCTTCGACTGGCCGCGAAGGAAGGCGATGCGTTGGTGGCCAAGCTCTTTAAGGTGACGCAGTGCGAGTTCCGCCGCGTGCCCATGATCCAGAACAATGTTGGTGACGTTTTCGACCTTCTGATGGCCGGCGACCGCAACCGTGGGCAAAAGGGGTGGGGCATCAATCGAGGTATCGATGGTGATGAGTCCCTCGATGCCGCGGGCGATCAGCATCTCGGAGTAGGTTTCGAGCAATTTCGGGTTGTGACGATGGGCCACCACGAGGAAAAAGAAGTTCTTCTCGCTCAGATACGCTTCAATGCCGCTGACGACCATTCCTCCGTATTCGTCGCCGATTTCCTCAGTGATCACACCGATGGAAAAGGTGCGCTGGACGCGCAGAGACCTGGCCAGAAAATTCGGGCGATACTTTAATTCGCGGGCCGCGGTGAGAATTCTTTTGCGGGTGTGCTCGGGGATGGAGCGGGCTGCGACAGAATTGTTCAAGACGGCCGAGACCGTGCCGGGAGTCAGGCCAAGATACTGCGCGACCGCCTTTAAGGTGACAACGCCTTTCTGCTTCTTGGGACCTGAGGATTTGAGAGTTGTCATTCGAAATGGTCCTTCCTGCTCATCCCGCGTCTGCAGGCTCACACAACTATCGAGCACTTGTTGCCTGCGGAATTGCAGTCAGGAGGGCTGAGCCACTTCCTATAGATAATATGGTACCGAACGATGGGAGAAACGGATGCGAGCGAGCGGCGAAAGGTGGGAGGATCCAGAGCGCACCAGGCAAAAAGTGGCGCGGAGGCCCGCGCGAGCCCCCCACCATCTCATTGAAAACAATAGGCTAATGTTAAATAGAAGCGCCGCACCCCAGCGGATTTTGACACCAGAAATTGGCTGTTAAAAAAGCCAATAGAATAACGATATTTTGCTTGACACGAATTTTACGTGGGCCGCTGGGGACGGAGCGATTTACGGTTTCCCCGAAAGGGCGGTTGCCCGGCAAGGGCACCAATGAATTCCGGGCTTGTACCGCAGCATCCGCCGAGAAACGTTGCTCCCGCCCGAGCCAGCTCCTCGGCCGAGTGAACAAATTCTGCGGGGGTGCTTGGGTAGCGGGCCTTTCCTTCGACGATTTTTGGTATCCCGGCGTTCGGCTTGATCCAGATCGGAAGTGGCGAGGCGGCCGCGAGCCGTTTGCAAAGAGGAATGAATTCCCGGACTCCGAAACCGCAGTTGGCGCCAATGCCTTGAACGCCGTCGTTTGTGAGAGTTGCGGCCGCGTGTTCCGGTATTGCCTGACCGGAGGGCTGAGTCTCGACCGCCTCGGGAGCAAAGGAAAACGAAACAACGACAGGCAGTCCCGTTTCGAGCGCGGCAACAGCGGCCACCCGCGCTTCCTCGAGGTCGGTCATGGTTTCGATCAGGATCGCGTCGGGACCCTCGGAAGCCAGTGCTTGGGCTTGCCGCGAGAACGCCTGAGCCAGGTGTTTGCGAGTTGCTTCCTTGCTTGCCAGAGCTTTACCGCTCGGGCCGATCGAGGCAAAGACGAGCGCGGCCCTGCCGGCAGCCGCGCGGGAAATTCTCACGCCGGCGCGGTTGATTGCGTCGCAGTCACCCTGAAAGCCGGACTCTGCGAGACTGATGGGATTGGCGCGAAAGGTGTTCGTGAGGATGACCCGGCTGCCGGCTTCGATGTAGCTGTCCGCCACGCGGCGCACCAATTCTGGTTTGCTCAGATTCCATTTGTCGATGCACTCGCCAAATCGAGCGCCGAACTTTTGTAACTCCGTACCCCAGGCGCCATCGGTAAGAGTGATCGAGCCACGGAAGCAGTCCGCAAATTGCATCAATCCTCCCAGATTGCGAGTATAACTCGCCACGCAGGTCCACATTTGCCGCGGCCCGCAAGTCGTCGCACCACAAATCGCAGAAACTGGCCGGTTGCCCAAAGTTGTATAGAGATTCGCGAGAGACATAGAATGTGTGGCGTGCGAGGGCCGATGAAAAATCACAAACAAGTTGTGTTGGTGTTGTTGCTGTCGTTCTGGATGGTAAGTTCCGCGTGCGCGAAGACGGAAGTCACCAAGCAAAGCGGCGGCAAGTTACCGAACGGCGATTCCGTCGCTCTGTATACACTGAAAGACGAGAAAGTGGAGGTGCAGGTCATCACGTATGGAGGTGACCTGGTTGCGATCAAGGTTCCGGACCGCACGGGCAAGGTGGAAGACATTGTTCTCGGGTTCGGCGACGCCAGCGGGTACTACGAAAACAATCATTCGAAGAACGCCTCATTCTTCGGCCCGATTGTCGGGCGGTATGCGAATCGCATTGCGCACGCAAAATTCACTCTGGACGGGAAGGAATACACCCTGCCAAAAAACAATGGCGACAATTCGATTCACGGCGGACCAAACGGATTCCACAACCATACCTGGCAGTCGCAAGCGATCGAGAACGGAGTGGAACTAAAATACCTCAGCATGGATGGCGAGGAAGGGTATCCGGGGAGTCTCTCCGTAACCGTACGCTATACCCTTGAGGGTGGTGACCTGAAGATCGATTATTCCGCAGCAACCAACAAAGCCACGGTTCTGAACCTCACCAATCACTCCTACTTCAATCTTTCGGGACAAGGGCACGGCACGATTCTAAACGAGCAGCTTAAGCTGAACGCTTCGCGATTCACTCCGGTGGACGCCACTCTCATTCCGACCGGCGAGCTGAAACCGGTTGCGGGCACTCCGTTTGACTTTGTGAAGCCGCACGTTGTGGGCGAACGAATCAATGCCGACGACGAGCAGCTTAGGCTGGGCAAAGGCTACGACCACAATTTCGTAATCGACGGCGGGGGCAAGGAACTGGTCGAGGCGGCGGAGGTGTATGACCCCGCGAGCGGGCGCGTGCTGACGGTGCTGACAACAGAGCCCGGCGTGCAGTTCTACACGGCGAATCACCTGGACGGTTCGAGCATCGTGGGCAAGCAGGGTATAGCGTATGTGAAGAACGGAGCGCTTTGCCTCGAGACGCAGCACTATCCTGACTCGCCGAACCATCCCGCTTTTCCTTCCACCGTGTTGAGGCCCGGAGAGACTTTTCATTCGGTGACCGTTTTCCGGTTTTCGACTCGTTGACTTCGGTTGCGCGGGAGAACCCTCAAACGAAATCTTGACAACTGAGGGAAGGGCGTATATGAACGGGGCATTTTGGGGACGGGTTGAGCTCTGGTTTCCGATTCGCTGAAGAATTGCGGGTCATAGAGCGTCTTACACAATCATTGGGAATACGGGCTGAACGCGAATCGCGTAGGAGGGTGTGTGTCGCATGCGAAAGAGGAAAAACCTCGGGTTGTCTCGGCGCGAGTTCGTGAAAATCACGGGCAGCGGCGCCATTGCGGCGGCAAGCGGTGGCCCGTTTTTCCTGTTCCCTGAACGCGCAGCGGCCGACCAGAAGACACTGAAAATTCTGCAGTGGAGCCACTTTGTTCCCGCATTCGACACGTGGTTCGATAACACGTTGTGCAAGCAGTGGGGGCAGAAACACAACACCAACGTAATCGTCGACCACATTAATCTCGTGGACCTGCCCGCCAAGGCGGCGTCTGAGGCTTCGGCCCGGAAAGGCCACGATCTGTTCATGCTGCTTTCGCCGCCGGCGGCATACGAGAAGCAGACAATCGATATGACTCCGGTTTATCAGGAGGTCGAGAAGCGTCACGGCAAGAAGATCGATCTGGCGCATAAGTCCACATACAATCCGAAAACCAAGCGCTATTTTGCGTTCTCTGATTCATACGTACCCGATCCGGGGAATTGGCACAAAGACTGGTGGACCGAAGCCGGCTTTCCGAGCGGCCCCGACACGTGGGAGGATCTGCGCGTCGGCGCAAAGAAAATCCGCGACAAGAACGGGCACCCTTGCGGCCTTGGACTCTCTCAGGAATTGGACACCAGCATGGCAATGCGGGCCCTGCTATGGTCGTTCGGGGGTGCGGAGCAAGACGAAGCGGGGAACGTCACCATCAACTCGCCGCAGACGATCGAAGCCCTGAAATATATGAAGGCTCTCTACCAGGAATCCGAAACGCCTGAGGTGTTTACCTGGACGCCGCCTTCGAACAATCAGGCGATGTTGGCGG